>Ga0138256_10000522_pt1 | contig 42161 bp, 45 predicted proteins | sample KNB2016incub_MG_FD_105486 | JGI IMG/M metagenome (GOLD analysis project Ga0138256, IMG submission 105486) | Active sludge microbial communities from wastewater in Klosterneuburg, Austria - KNB2014incub_MG | ecosystem: Engineered > WWTP > Activated sludge > Unclassified | place: Austria... | reverse complement strand
GAAATTAAGTATATGTATGACAATATTGGACTAAAATTTCAATATAGATATACTCCTTATGGCTTCAATGAAGAATTTGAGTCCAAATTTGGCTCTAGTTCCATTTCGTTTGGGATTGTTTACAAACAATAATTCTCATAATTATCTATAATAAAATTCAAAACGCGGGTGGTTTTTGAAGCTTGAATATAAGTTGGTAAATTAAATTTAAATTTTATAAATTAAAACAGCCATCAAAATTGACGGCTGAATTGTTTTTTTAAGGAAATAGAATAGCTCCTTTTTTATGATTGAACTCGTGTTTTCGAACGACATAAGTATCCGAAAATAAATCGTGCAATCCTCTAAAATCACCCCATAAAAAAGTAATAGCTTCAAGAGGAATAAAGCGGGAAAGTGTTCGAATGAAAATCAGGTGTGTTTTTGGTCTAGAGCCGTTTTTTGTTACCACAATTGTTTGTGTAAAATACTTGGCAAAAGTTCTTGAAAAATAAGTTTCTGTCAAAAAGTAGTAAAAAAACAGTGTCAAAATCCAAAAAAGTAATTTTTCGAAAATTGTAGTCGATTCAATCCAGTTAGCCAATTCATAATTATTCGTAACATCTCCAATAATGATAACGGTTGTTCCAATACTGGCTAAAATGATATGAACAATTAACAAATCGAGAAGGCAATTCAAAAAACGCTGCCCACGTGTTGCCCACAAATCATCTGTAACGGTGAATCCTGTATTTTTCATTTTGAAGTTTTTTATAAAGATGAAAAATGTTTTTATAAAGATAACTCCCTCAAATATAGTGAAATTAAGTGAAATAATTTAGGTTTTAATATTGTTTTTTGCCTCTGAATTTACTCTTTAAATTCCCTTGTTAATTCCTTCTTATGTGAGAATATTTTCAGTTGGCAATGCTCTTGGATGCATTTATTATTCCTTTTCTTTTTTATTTTCTTTAGTTGTAGATTTTCCTCCAATCACAACTACTATTTCCCCTTTTGGCGGTTTATTTTCAAAATGGGTCAGTACTTCTCGTACCGTTCCGCGGACATTTTCTTCGTGTAGTTTTGATAATTCCCTTGAAACGCAAATTTGTCGGTCTTCGCCAAAATACGTAATAAATTCAGCTAAAGTTTTGACTAATTTATGGGGCGAAACATACAAAATCATTGTGCGAGTTTCTTCGGCAAGTGCCAAATATCGGGTTTGTCTTCCTTTTTTTTCAGGCAAAAATCCTTCGAAAATAAATTTGTCATTGGGCAAACCACTATTGACCAAAGCTGGTACAAAAGCCGTTGCGCCAGGCAAACATTCCACATCAATTTTGTTTTCGACACAAGCCCGTGTGAGTAAAAATCCAGGATCGGAAATCGCTGGCGTTCCCGCATCCGAAATCAAGGCGATGGTTTCTCCGGCTTTCAAACGCGAGATTAAATTCTCGACCGTTTTGTGCTCGTTGTGCATATGATGGCTGTGCATATGTGTACCAATCTCGAAATGTTTCAGTAATTTTCCACTGGTTCGCGTGTCTTCGGCAAGAATCAAATCGACTTCTTTGAGAATTCGAATGGCTCGAAAAGTCATATCTTCGAGGTTGCCAATTGGCGTTGGGACAATATATAATTTACCCATTTAAGCGAATTTTTTCTCGATGATTTCTATAAATCGTTGTTCATATTCTTCTTTTCCCGCCCAATCACCATAATCTGGTTTCACCATATCTTCGATAAAATTTTGAGCTTCTTCAAAACTGTCGAAAGTTATTAATTGGTTCATCACTCGGTTATAATCTTCGTCGCTATTGCCAAAAAGATGTTTTACAAAAGCAATTCTATCATTCAAACCAATAGATATTCCAGTTGCTTGTTTATCAATTGTAGTAACATTTTTAGGCTCAATATCTTTTGGACTTACTTGAATTTCGGCCAAAAGATCTTCTCTTTCCTTTTGAATAATAGACTCTTTTGGAAGTTCAAAATCTAATGAATTCTCCTTTGTTTTGTTATGTTCTACTTTTACAAAATGAGTTTGGGTATAATCTGCTCCTAACAACTCTTCAAAAGAAATTTGAATAGACTCAATTTTTTTTGGTGTTTCTGGCTCTTCTTCCGCTTCAACATCTAATTCAAAAGCAGGAAAAAACCCAATGTCATTTAATTTTGCTGGTTCCTCTGTTAGTATTTCAACTTCTTCACTTTCTCCTTCACCCTCTTCGTCAGGTTCTGTCTCGTTAAATTCAACTTCGGTTGGTGGAGTACTTTCTTCATCTGCTATTTCATCCTCATAAGTTTCTTCCTCAACCAATACTTCTTCTACAGCTTCCTCTTCGACAATTTCTTCCTCAACAACATTTTCAGTAACAACCTCTAACTTTGTCATCGCTGGCTTTACCTCCGACAAATGATTTTCTTCAAAAAATTGCTTCATTTTTGCCACAACTTCGGCTTGACCAATAGTAGGTTTTACTCCTTCAAAATGTTCCTCAACAAATTGTAGAATTGCCAATTTCTCATACAATCTTCTTGTTTCAATACACAATTGATTGATATCAGATTTGTTTTTCATTTGCAATATTCTGTGTGCAATGCTCATTAAGTCGGCTTCCAATTTTTTCTTCATAACTTTTGAAATTATAGTGAGTAAGGTGTGTCTTTTTTAATAAATTTGTTTTCGTTACAAAGTAATAAAAACTATTCATTTTTAAAGGCAGAAAAATACAAAATGTTTCTCGAAAATACAGTAAATCATAAAGAACAATTTGGTTGGATCGAAGTTATTTGCGGTTCGATGTTCTCGGGCAAAACCGAGGAACTCATTCGCAGACTCAAAAGAGCGCAATTTGCCAAACAAAAAGTGGAAATTTTCAAACCTGCCATCGACACTCGTTATCACGACGAAATGGTGGTGTCACACGATGCCAACGAAATTCGTTCCACGCCAGTTCCTGCAGCCGCCAATATTGCTATTTTGGCTCAAGGTTGCGATGTAGTTGGCATTGACGAAGCTCAGTTTTTTGATGATGAAATAGTCAAAATTTGCAACGATTTAGCCAACCAAGGCATTCGTGTCATCGTTGCCGGATTGGATATGGATTTCAAAGGGAATCCTTTTGGACCCATGCCAGCCTTAATGGCTACTGCCGAATATGTGACCAAAGTCCACGCCGTTTGCACTCGCACAGGAAATTTGGCGAATTATAGTTTTAGAAAAACCGACAACGACAAACTCGTTATGCTCGGCGAAACCGAAGAATACGAACCTTTGAGTCGTGCTGCCTATTTTTATGCGATGAAAAAGGATGAGGAGAAATAAAACAAGAAACCCTTTCATATTTAAATTCTGAAAGGGTTTTTATTAATTTACATTTTTTAGCCAAATAATTAGTCTGTAGAAACACTATTCCCAGCATTACTCAATGTTTGTTTATCAATAATTCCTTGACCAGTTGGCGGTGCAGGTGGAGTTTGATTACTTAAATTCACACTTTTTCCTGTTGCTGGTGTTATCGTTAAAAATTTATTTAAAATTGAATTTATTTGAGAACTTGGTAAAGCGTTATTATTAAAACCGACATAATTATTAATAATAGAAGTTAATGAAGGCAATCCAATAAAAGCAAGTTTTGAGTTATAAGTTGCATTTATATCTTTAATATTGGTTAATAATGGAAAATTAATAGAAGTTAAATTTGAATTATTATAAATATCAAAATCATATCCACCAATAGTCGTTAGAACAGGAAATGAAAGCGAACAGATGGCTTTATTATCTACTATGTCAAGGTATCGATAAATAACTTTTAGGCCACTTACATTTACACTAGTTAAGGCTGTGTTACCTGATATGTCTAAATCTATTAGGTTCGTAAATGCACTTAAATCAACGGTTGTTAAAACTGATGTATTTTGTATCAGAACACTTTCTGTATAAGGCCCCATTTCAGCCGCTATTTGTGCCGCTGCTTCTGAATCAGTAATGTTACCTATCAATATAATAGTAGTTTTTCCTTTATTTTGACTGTTTCCAGAATACAACGCATAAGGCACACTCAATAATTGGCTTGTTCCTGTAATTGTGTAATTTGCACCGCCTGCTGGGTCAGTTTCGGTTTTTATAAAATAAATTCCCGAAGCCCAATTAATTCCTGCAAAAGTTCCCGTAACTGGTGTTCCTCCACCAATGGCTAAAGTTGCCAAACCATTTGCATTTGTTGTGGTTGTTTGTGTTTCTACATAAGCAGCTGTTCCATTAGCAGAACCTTGTAGAATACTAATTTTAATTCCTACTGATGTATTGACGACAAGTGAACCATCTGATTTACGAATTACCGATTGGTAACTCATTTTTTGTGGAGCTTGTGCAAATAATATTGTAAATGAGCAGAATAATAGCGCAATTAGAGTGATTTTTTTCATTTTATTTTTAGTGTTATTTGAGTATTATTTTTTGATAATTTTAAAAGTTTTTATAATCTTGTTATCGCTATTTACAGCAAGAAAATAAATGCCGCGTTGTAATTCTTGCATTGACACGTTTGTTTCAGAAGCTGTTAATTTTTGAAGTTTTGATAATGTTCTTCCATTTATATCATAAAGTTGATAGGACAATGAATTCCAGTTATCATCACTTATAACAAGATTTAATAAATCCGTTGCCGGATTTGGATACGCTGACATTACAAGATTAATTGCAGCAAAATCATCTTTTCCAAGGGTTACTATTTCATAAGGTTGTTGTACACCAAGAGTGACAAATCCTCCTGAACTGGTTTGACTTGTATAAGTTAATTGCCCAACAGAATAACTCGAAGAACCGCCAGTTCCTGTTGCAGTACTTCCTGAAACGGTTACACTTTCTTGAGAATAGCTTTTGGCAAACGAAATAATTGTTATGAGGAAGATTAAAAAATAGTGTTTGTTTCTTTTCATTAGTTAGGATTTAATATTTTGAATTTTAAACAATTTTTCTATTTCAGCAAATAAAACATCAGCATCCCTACTACTAGCATCATCTATTGATATTGTGTCGCCGGCAATAGTCTTTTGAATAAATTGATGTTTGAAATCTGTAAATTGGGTTATTGCTGCATTTGTACCTGGATTAATTCGGTCATAAGTTCGACAAGCACATACACAAATAGTGCAACCAGCATCCATCAATTCTTTCAAAGCATCAAAAACCAAATCATAACTATCTCCCCAACTCGAAATGCCAATTTTTATATTATTTCTAAATAAAATTGCTTTAAAGTCAATACCTATCGCTACGAAAGAACTACTTTCTATTTCATAGCCGTTTTTTTTAAGTAGTTCAAAAAGTTTTCCAATTGTTGTAGTTTTTCCAGCACCTCCTTTTCCTCTTAATCCAATAATTGTATTCATATTTACTTGTTTTTAATTACAATTTGTCTGTTTTTTAAACTATAACTTAACTAATACATAAGTTGAAATTGAAATATTTACATCGCAATTCTCTATATTCATTTAGTAAGTTAGAGATTACAAATTAATGAAATGTTTTTTATGTCATATTTTATTTTACGTTCTAATTTTTGTATATTTGGTTCTAAATAAGAACTAAAAATAGCATATTATGAAAGCAAATATTGGAGATAAAATCAGAAAAGTGCGAGAATTGAAAGGTTTTACCCAAGACTTTATGGCGGGAAAACTGGAAATGTCGCAACGTGCTTACAGCAAAATCGAAAACAACGACATCAAACTCGATTGGGGTCGAATTGAAGATATTTCCAAAATCCTTGATATAGAACCTTTCGATTTGGTTTCGTTTGATGATAATTTAGTTTTTAATAATTGCACTAATTCGGGTAAAGCTCACATAATGAATAATAATTTTCCTGACGAACTCAAGAAAAGCTACGAAGACCAGATTGATCATCTCGAAAAAGAAGTTTTGTTCCTGAGAGGATTGTTAGAAAAAAACTAATTCTATCTCTTGTACGGTTTTATTCTTTATATTTGTACGTACAAACCAAAATTCTTGTGCTATGGACACTAAACTCACTTTAAAGTTAGACAAAAACGTAATTGAAAAAGCAAAAATTTATGCTGCTGAGCATAAACACAGCTTATCATTTATGGTAGAAAATTATCTAAAAGCCGTTACTTCGATGAAAAAGACGGAAACAAATGATGAGATTAAAATATCTGATTTTGTCAAAAGTATAGCTATTGAAGGAGTAAATCTACCCGAAGATTTTAATTACAAAAAAGAAATTCAGGAAATATTATCTCAAAAATATGGCGCATGAAACTGTTTTTAGATGCTAATGTTGTTTTAGATTTAATTCTTAAACGCCAACCTTTTTTTGACAATATTGCCAAAATAGTAACCGTTGCTGAAAGTAAAAATTATACGCTTTGCGTATCGTCTGTTACATTTGTCAATGTAAATTATATTGCTTGCAAATTCACCAATAAAAAAAACGTTTTAGAAAGTCTAAAAATGTTGCGAATCCTTTTTGACGTATTGAGTGTTTCTGAGACAGAAATAGATAAAGCATTATATTCTAAATTCAATGATTTTGAAGATGCGGTTCAACATTATTGTGCGTTAAAAAACAATTGTAATTATATTATCACGAGAGATTCTAAAGATTTCAAAAACTCTGAAATTCCAGCAATGAGTCCGACAGAATTTTTAGCTTCAATAAAATTCTAAAATAAATACTATCCCATTTCTATTTTTTATAACTTTGATGTAAAATAAATTACAATGGATTTACAAACTAGAAAAATATCATTTGTGCAAGAATTTCTTTCTATTCAAAGCGAAGAGGTTGTTTCTCGCTTGGAAAAATTTTTGGAAAAGGAGAAAATTCAACTTTTTGAAAAAAAGCTAAAAACAAAAACTCAAAAAACATTAAACAAAGAAATTGACATTGCCATTGAAGACGCAAAAAACGGTAGAGTAATTGATGTTTTTGAACTTAAAGAAAAAGTTAAAAAATGGAGTTAAAAATTGCTTGGACTCAATTTGCTGAAAATCAATTGCAGGATATTTTTGGCTATTACAATGAAAAAGCGAATAAAAAGGTTTCAAATAAATTAGTTGTATCAATATTGGACAGAACAATTGATTTAATCAAAAATCCATATCTCGGTCAAGAAGAAGAATTATTAAAACATAGACCCGAAGGATTTAGATACTTACTAGAAAAAAACTACAAAATCATATATTGGATTGATAAAAATAATTCAGTCATCAATATTGCAAATGTTTTTAATTGTCGTCAAGACGAATTGAAAATCTTAAGAACTAAATGACTTTATCCATCCCAAACATCGAAAAAATTCTCCACGCTAAAAAGTTTGGAGACGCTAACGGCTCAATCGACACCATTTCAATCGATAGCCGTTCCTTGCAAAACAATAATAATACCTTGTTTTTTGCTTTAGTAGGGCCCAATAATGATGCCCATATTTACATTTCAAACTTAATCGAAAAAGGAGTCCAAAACTTTGTTGTTACCCATATTCCGGAAGAATTATCCAACAAAGCCACTTTTTTGGTTGTCGAAAATACCTTGGATGCCTTGCAAAAATATGCAGCTTATCACCGAAGTCTTTTTAAATTTCCGGTTTTTGGATTGACGGGAAGTAACGGAAAAACTATCGTCAAGGAATGGTTGAACTTTCTTTTGAACCCTGATTTCAACATCATCCGAAGTCCTAAAAGTTACAATTCGCAAGTGGGCGTTCCTTTATCTGTAATTTCAATAAACGATAAGCACAATCTTGGAATTTTTGAAGCCGGAATCTCGAAAATGAACGAGATGGAAAAACTGGAAGTCATTATCAAGCCAACTATCGGAATTATCACCAACATTGGTTCAGCACACGATGAAGGTTTTGAAGATTTGGAGAAAAAAATCAAAGAAAAACTAAAACTTTTTAAACATTCAAAACTAATCATTTATCAAAAAAATAAAGTTATTGACAGCCTTCTTGAATCTAAAATAAAGTCATTTTCTTGGAGTTGCACTGATGAAACTGCCGATGTTTTTATTTCTAAAAAGGAAAGCCAAGACAAAACTGTTTTACAAATCCGTAATGACAAAGACAATTTTGAAGTCCAAATTCCTTTTCAGGACGAAGCTTCGGTCGAAAATGCTATTACTTGTTTGATGGTTTTATTGAGTTTTAAATACGACAAAACAACAATTCAAAACCGAATGCAATGGCTTTATCCTGTTGAAATGAGGTTAAAGATTAAAAACGGAATCAATAATACCACACTGATTGATGACAGTTACAGTTCGGATTTTCAGTCGTTGAAAATTGCTTTGGATTTTCTGGAAAGCCAAAAGCAATACAAAAACAAAACGTTAATTCTTTCGGATATTTTCCAAAGCGGTTTGTCGAACCAAGAATTGTATTCGAAAGTTTCGCAGCTGATTACTTCCAATAAAATCAATCGTGTGATTGGTATTGGCGAAACCATTTCGGAATTCAAAAACCAATTTACAAACTGTATTACTTTTAGAAATACCGCCGATTTCTTTCTGAATTTAAACTATTTGAATTTTGTCAACGAAACCATTCTAATCAAAGGAGCGAGACATTTTCAATTCGAAGAAATAGTTGCCGCATTAGAAGAGAAAACACACGAAACGGTATTGGAAATCAACCTGAATTCCATAAGTCACAACCTGAGTTTTTTTAAATCAAAACTAAAACCGACCACCAAAATGATGGTTATGGTCAAAGCTTTTGGATACGGAAGTGGTGGATTTGAAATTGCCAAATTGCTCGAACACCACAAAGTAGATTATTTGGGCGTGGCTTTTGCCGATGAAGGAATTTCATTAAAAAATGCTGGAATTTCTTTGCCAATAATGGTTTTAAATCCTGAAACCACTAGTTTCTCGGCGATTATTCAATATAAATTAGAACCCGAAATTTACAGTTTGAAAGGACTAAAGGCTTTTCTTAAAATTGCCGAAAATCGAAAACTAAAACACTTCCCAATTCACATCAAACTCGACACGGGAATGCACCGTTTGGGTTTTGAAGAAGAAAATTTAGACGAATTAATTGCAATTTTAAAAGAAAATAAATTCGTAACCGTAAAAAGTATTCTGTCGCATATGGCAACAAGCGATGATTTAGAACATCAAGATTTTGCACATTCTCAGCTCAATTTATTCGAAAAATTATCGTCAAAATTGATGACAGAATTACAAATAAAACCAATTCGCCATATTTTGAATACTTCGGGAATTAGTAATTTTCCAGAATCTCAATACGATATGGTTCGCTTAGGAATTGGACTGTATGGTGTTTCCAATGATGTTGAAGAACAAAAATATTTAGAAAACGTAGGGACTTTAAAATCTATTATTTCACAAATCAGAACGATTCAAGCTGGTGAAAGTGTGGGTTACGGAAGACGATTTGTTGCCGATAAACCCGCCAAAATTGCCACAATCCCAATAGGTTATGCCGATGGAATTTCGAGACATTGGGGAAATGGCGTTGGTTTTGTGACCATTAACAATCAAAAAGCTACAATTATTGGCAGCGTTTGTATGGATATGTTGATGGTTGACATCACCGAAATCAATTGCAAAGAAGGAGATTCTGTGATTATTTTTGGCGAAAGCCCAAGCGTTTCTTACATTGCAGAACAATTGCAAACTATTCCTTATGAAATTCTCACCAGCATTTCCCAAAGAGTTAAACGTGTTTTTTATAGAGAATAATTATTAAAATTATGTTAATTTAATTTTTTTGTATAACTTTGTTACACAAAAAAACTTTTTTTAACTAAAAAATTAACATTATGGGATTTTTCGCGGATTTTAAAGCTTCTTTAATGAAGGGTGACGTATTAAGTTTAGCAACTGCGGTTGTTATTGGTGGTGCATTTGGCAAAATTGTTGGCTCTGCAGTCGATGATATCATTATGCCTATCGTAGGTTTGATAACTGGAGGAATAGATTTCACTCAAAAATTTATTGCACTTGATGGAAACAGTTATGCTGATTTAGCTGCTGCGAAAACTGCTGGAGCTGCCGTTATGACGTACGGGAATTTAGTACAAGCTATTATTAACTTTGTTATTATTGCATTCTTTATTTTTGTTATTTTAAGAGCTGCTGAAAAAGCTAAAAAGAAAGAAGAAGCTGCTCCTGTTGCACCAACTGGTCCAACTCAAGAAGAATTGCTTACACAAATTAGAGATTTGCTTAAAAAATAATACCGATTATGTTTTCAATATAGTCCAATAAAAATTGAACTATTTTCAAACTATATCGGCATTTCACAAAGTTTCAATTTCCGCTACATTATATATTCTAACCAAACCACGCCCAACAGCGTGGTTCTTTTTTTACATTTGTTACAAATATAACAATTTGTTATTTTTTGTGAACACGCTTGTTATCGTTTGAATATTCCTTACTTTTGTATCTCAAATTAGAACTAAAATTTAAAATAAATAATATGAAACTTGCAGTTGTAGGAGCCACTGGAATGGTTGGCGAAATAATGTTAAAAGTAATAGAAGAAACAAATTTTCCTTACACAGAATTAATCTTGGTTGCTTCTGAAAAATCAGTTGGAAAAATTATCGAATTCAAAGGACAAAAACACACCGTTGTAGGTTTGCAAACCGCTGTTGATATGAAAGCAGATATTGCAGTATTTTCGGCTGGAGGTCAAACTTCATTGGACTGGGCTCCAAAATTTGCAGCTGCAGGAACTACCGTTATCGACAATTCCTCGGCTTGGAGAATGGATCCAACCAAAAAATTAATCGTTCCTGAAATCAATGCGAACGAATTGACAAAAGAAGATAAAATCATTGCCAATCCAAACTGTTCTACGATTCAAATGGTATTGGCTTTAGCGCCTTTGCACAAAAAATACAACATCAAACGTGTTGTGGTTTCTACTTACCAATCCATCACTGGAACGGGTGTGAAAGCGGTTCAACAATTCGAAAACGAATGTGCTGGAATTGAAGGCGATATGGTTTACAAATACAAAATCAACCGCAACTGTATTCCACAATGCGATAGTTTTGAAGCCAATGGTTATACCAAAGAAGAAATGAAATTGTCGAATGAAACCAAAAAAATATTAGGCGACAATAGCATAGCAGTTACTGCAACAGCGGTTCGTGTGCCAGTAGTTGGTGGTCACAGCGAAGCAGTAAATGTAGAATTCAGCAATGATTTTGACGTAAACGAAGTAAGAACTATTTTGAGTCAAACCGAAGGTATTGTAGTTCAAGACAATCTAGACACTTTTACTTATCCAATGCCAAGATATTCTGAAGGTAAAAATGACGTTTTTGTAGGTAGAATTCGTCGTGACGAAAGCCAAGCAAACACTTTAAATATGTGGATTGTAGCAGACAACTTGAGAAAAGGAGCTGCAACAAACACCATTCAAATTGCACAATATTTGGTTGCACATAATTTGGTTTAAACCATTTTAATACATAACAAAATCCAGTTGACTTTAAATAATGTTAAAGTTAGCTGGATTTTTTATTTGCTATTTCTATATTTGCAGCAAATGAAAAAGAAATTTGTCATAGTAAATACTTTCTTAGCAGTTGCAGTATTGTTCTCTATGCTGTTTCAGTTTGTGCATAGTTATGAGCATTTGGCAAAACAACTTTCTGAAAAAGAATGCCACCACAAATACACTTCAAGGCACGAAATTACACATCAGCACCACGATGCAGAGCATTGTTTTGTGTGTCATTTCTCCGTTAGCAGTTTCGTAGCTTCGGATATCCATCATTTTGAATTTCAAAAAACAACATTTTCTTCTGGATATTCTTTTTTCAAATCCAAAGAAATAACCCAATTCTTTAAAGGAAGCCTTTTTGCGCTTCGTGCTCCCCCGATTTTTATTGTTTAAAATATTTTAGAAATTTCTAAAAGACTTAACAGGTTTTTAAAACCTGTGAGGTCTGAACTTCAATATAACAATAAATCATTTCAAATGAAAAAATTCATAATTACCCTAATGCTAGGGTTTTCGACTATACTATCCGCTCAAAATTCCGTTACAGGAAAAATAACCGATACTAAAAACCAACCCATAATAGGTGTTTCGGTTTATGCACCTGAATTACACAAAGGCACATCGACGGATGAAAACGGAAAATATACCTTGTCGAATATACCCACTGGAACTGCAAAACTGACCTTTGCCTTCACAGGGTTTGCAACTCAAAACAAAACTATCAATGTTCTGAAAAAAGAAAATATTCTCGACATTATTCTTGAAGAAACCGTTTTGCATATGGACGAAGTGATTGTTTCAACGGCTTTCAATAAAATTCAATCACAAAATGTGATGAAAGTAGAACATTCCACCATCAAAGAATTGCAGCAAAAAGGAACTTCAACCTTAATCGAAGGATTGGCAACTATTCCGGGGGTTTCACAAGTTTCTACGGGAACTTCCATAGGAAAACCGGTCATTCGTGGTTTGAGTGGCAACCGAGTTTTAGTCTATTCTCAAGGCGTTCGAATCGAAAATCAGCAATTTGGCGATGAGCACGGTTTGGGATTGAACGATGCCGGAATCGAAAGTGTCGAAGTTATCAAAGGTCCAGCTTCGTTGCTTTATGGGTCGGATGCTTTGGGTGGTGTTTTGTATTTCAATCCTGAAAAATTTGCCAATGCAAGCACTTTTACAACTAATTTTAGTCAGAAATTTTTCTCCAACACTTTGGGAAGCAATTCCTCTTTGGGATTAAAAACTTCCACCGAAAATTGGAAATTCTTGGCTCGCGGAACTTACAACACCCATTCCGATTATAAAATTGCCGAAGGAGATCGAGTGACTAATACGCGTTATAATGAAACCGATTTCAAAACTGGAATTGGCTACAGCAATTCGAAATTTTCGAGTGTTTTTCGTTACAATTATAATGATTTAGATTTAGGAATTCCCGAAGAAGGCATCGCTGAACAAACCACTAACAAAAAAACGGATTATCCCAAACAAGGTGTTTTCAATCATTTGTTGAGTTTGAACAACGTTTTCTTTTTCGAAAAATCAAAACTAGATGTCGATTTAGGCTACATTTCGAATGACAGAAGCGAATTTGAAGACAGCCAAGTGGCGATTTTGCATATGAAATTAAACACTTTTAATTATGATGCCAAATACTATTTGCCAAAATTAGGAAAATTTGAATCCATCGTTGGAATTCAAGGAATGCATCAAACCAACAAAAATTCTGGAGAGGAATATTTAATTCCAGATGCGACCACCAATGATTTTGGATTTTTTGGAACTGGAAATTACGAATGGAAATCGAATGTAATTCAAGCGGGATTGCGTTTCGATAATAGAAAAATTACGACAACTGCCCACGGAATTTCGGGCGAAGAAGGTTCGTTTGAAGCCATCGACAAATCATTCGATAGTTTTAATGCGTCTTTGGGATACAAAACCAATTTGGCCAAAGATTTGTCTTTGCGATTGAATGTGGCTTCTGGATTTAGAGCACCCAATTTAGCTGAACTCACTTCAAACGGGGTTCACGAAGGAACGAATCGGTATGAAGTAGGAAACTCTGATTTGAAAACGGAACAAAATGTGGAAACGGATTTGAATTTAGAATATAAAAGCAGTCATATCGAGTTTTTTGTCAACGGTTTTTACAACCACATCAACAATTATATTTACACCTCGCCTACAGGAGAAGTAATTGACGACAACGCGGTTTTCGATTATATTCAAAATGATGCCAAATTATTTGGTGGCGAAATCGGTGTGCATTTTCATCCGCATCCGTTAGATTGGTTGCATTATGAAACTAGTTTTGAAACCGTTACGGGCAAAAAACAAAATGGCGATTATTTGCCTTTGATTCCTGCCAACAATTGGAACAACACCATCAGAACCGAGTTTAAGATTAAAAACTGGTTGGAAGATGGTTTTGCTACTTTGAATGTTTCCTCCACTTTTAATCAAAACAATGTGAGTGGTTTTGAAACAAAATCGAATGGATATACTTTGCTAAATCTTGGTTTTGGTGGAACAGTGAAATTAGGAAAAACTATTTTTGACCTTAATTTGAATGCCAATAATTTATTGGATAAAGAATATACAGCACACCTTTCCCGATTAAAAACCGATGGAATTCCAAATATGGGAAGAAATATTGTTTTGGGAGTGAATTTTAATATTTAGAAGAAATAATCTACAGCAAATAAATTTAATAGAAGCAACATTAATGCTAAAAACACGTTATATCCTATGAGTTATTTGAAATAAATTTGGTGAAGGTAACTTCCTTTTAGAAAAAATACACTTATATTTGCGGATAATCTCTTAATAAAAAAAACATGAAAAAAACCACTTTGTTATTTGTTTTTGCATTATTATTGAATTTTGCAACTGTTTTTGGACAAGCCAGAAAAGAATTGAACTTTGGTCTTGTGGGTATTAATTATGAAATTCCTGTACATAAGGACATCACTATTGCTCCTGGAGTAGGAACGAGTTTAGATTTAGACTGGGTGAATTTAGGAGTAAAGGGCAACTATTACTTTGATAATTTATTCGGTATTTCTGATGATGCTTGGGATGTATATGGTGGAGCAAATGTTGGATATTCCATTTTTAATGGAGATGATAACGGTGTTGATGAAAGTGATATGAATCTTGGTCTTCAATTTGGAGGACGTTATTTTTGGAACGACAAATGGGGATTTTATGTAGAAATTGCCGGTGGAAATATTTCCGGTCTATCTCCTGGAATTGGATTAACAGTGAAGTTATAAAAATCATAACAAATGTCATAACAAATGCCTGAAAGAATTTTTTTTCAGGCATTTTTTTATGAACTAAACTTTCCATTTAAAATAGTACAGATAACAAAATGATAACAGTACATTATTTTTCTCTGCCTCTCGATTTACTGTAAATTTTTAATATTCAATCTTACCAATATGACGCATTATGCGAACAATTTTGGCTTTTCGGTTATTGATATAAGACGAAGAACTTGTAGCTGAATATTTCCTTGGATTGGGCAAAATAGCGGCAATTCCGGCGGCTTGCATTTTCGTAAGACTTGTGGCATCTTTCCTGTACCAATGTTGGGTTGCGGCTTGAGCTCCATAAATACCATTCCCCATTTCGATACTGTTGAGATAGACTTCCATAATGCGTTCTTTTCCCCAAATTAATTCTATCAAAACGGTGAAATAAGCTTCAAGTCCTTTGCGGAGATAACTTCTACCTTGCCAAAGAAATACGTTTTTGGCGGTTTGTTGCGAAATAGTACTTCCTCCTTTTATTCTTCGGCCTCTTTCGTTGTTTTTGTAGGCTTTTTGCATAGCTGTAAAATCGAAACCATTATGAGTCAAAAAAGTCCCGTCTTCGCTGGCTATTACTGCTTTTTGCAAATTGGTCGAAATATTTTCGATAGGTTCCCAATCGTGGCTAAAATAATTTTCTTTGCCTGCAGCTTTATTTTCAATAGTTCGAATAACCATCAAAGGAGTGAACGGAACTGGCACAAATTTGTAAAGCACCACAAAAAAAATAGACAATCCAAAAAACCACAGCATTGCCTTAAATAAAAAACGAGTCACTTTTCTTTTGAAAGTTTCTGAATTGTGTGTTTTTGAAGATTTCGATTTTTTTGCTGTAATTTTTGTTGCCATTATACTGAATCAAGGAATTTTTATAAAAATAATATTTTTTGCCACATCTATAGATGTTTGGAATCATTTTTTTATGATATTTACAGATGCAATAATATTCTTTATAATAAATTACACATTCTTTTTCTTATAAAAAATATAAAAAATAGCTTTTTATCGCATATTATTACTCTTTGTCGATAAAATTTTATTGCTTTCTAAAATATTTATTATAGATTTGAAATTCCTAAACCAAAATTATTATGAAAAGAATTACTTATTTAACATTATTTTTAGTGTTTTTTACTGGTGCTTTATTTGCGCAAAAAAGCACGCCACTCGAAAGAGCCAATAAATATTTAAAAGAAAAAGGAGAGGTAATATTCACCTTTAAAGCCAAAAACGAAAGGCAATTCTATGAATTGAATGATATTTTATCTGTAAGTCACAGACATGTGGATCGAAAAATTTTAGAAGTTGAGGCTTATGCAAATAAGGTACAATTCGAAAAATTTCTTACTTACGGATTGCCATTCAATGTAACAGCTTCTAGCAATGAAATTCCAGAAGAAGTTCGCACCACAAAAAACGGCAAAATCGCAGGGACTTGGGATACTACTTGGGATGCTTATCCAAAATATTCCGAGTATGTTGCCAAAATGAACTATTGGGCAACGACATATCCAAACTTGTGTACGCTACAAAGTATTGGTACAACTCAAAACGGAAGAACTTTATACGTTCTAAAAATTTCTGATAATGCATCGGCTGATGAAACGGAACCAGAATTTTTTTACACTTCCTCAATGCACGGTGACGAGATAACTGGATTTCCAACAATGCTGCACTTTATAGATTATCTCTTGACAAATTATGGCTCACTATCTGAAATTACAAATCTAGTAAATGGAACCGAATTGTACATTTGTCCATTGGCAAATCCTGATGGTTCCTACAGAACAGCTGGAAATGATATTATGAATTCAACTGGAAATACTGCGACAAGAGCAAATGCAGCAGGAGTTGATTTAAATAGAAATTATCCAGACCCAATTGGCGGAATACACCCGGATGGACTTGCATACCAACCAGAAACTTTAGCTTTTTTGAATTTTGAACAAACCAGAAATTTTGTACTATCTGCCAACTATCACGGAGGTGCAGAAGTAGTGAACTTCCCTTGGGATACTTCTACAGCCGCAACAGGTGCCTCTGCAGTAAGCACACATCCACACGACAATTATTTTAAATATGTTTCACAAGAATATGCTCAATTATGTCAAAACGCTGATGGCAATTTGAATTATATGGATGATGTGTATGGTACTGGACAATTTCCAGGAACAACAAACGGAGCCATTTGGTACACAGTTAAAGGAGGAAGACAAGATTGCAACAACTTTTTCAATCATACTAAGGAAGTAACCGTTGAAATTTCTGCGATAAAATTTATTGCAGCTGCTAATTTACCTTTCCATTGGGACAGAAACAAACAAGCACTTTTGAATTATGTAAAACAAGCCAGTTACGGGTTGCAAGGTATAGTAACTGACGCATCTGGCAACCCAATTCATGCAAAAGTTTATATAAGTGGAACACTTGATAACTCAGGCGCATGGGTTGAAACTTCTGCTACAAAAGGAGATTATCATAAAGTACAAGTCGCAGGAACTTATAATGTGATTTTTGAAGCACCTGGGTATGCAACACAAACAATCTCAACAACAATTACTAATGGAGTTGCCACAAATTTGAATGTAACTATGATTCCAACAACAGGAATTCCAACTGCAAGTAGTGATGTTACCATTTGTCAAGGACAAACAACTAGTTTAACTGCAACTGGAACAGGAACCATAAAATGGTATAATGCTGTAAATGCAACTACTGCAGTAGCAACTGGGGCTTCATTTACCACACCAGCATTAAACACAACGACTTCTTATTTTGCGGAAAGTGAAGTGACGCCAGCTAATGTTGGTCCTGCAACTGCAACGGGAACTTCAAGTACAAATACAGCTGTAGCCAATAGGTATTTAATTTTTAATTGTACTGCACCTACAAAATTAAAATCAGTGTTGATAAGTGCTTCAGCAGTTGGTCAGATTTTAGTAGAATTACAAGATAATACAGGCAAAATGTTGGAATCAAAAGTGGTTCGATTAACTACTTCGGGAAGTCAAGATATAGCTTTAGATTTCTTTTTGCCCGTTGCAAATGGCTTACGATTAGTTTCAAGACAAATTTCTTCTACTAATTTAACAGTTGCTACATCTGGAATTACCTATCCGTTGACAAACGGAATAGTTTCAATTACGGCAAATAGTGGAACAGGAACTTTCTTGCCATTCTTTAATTGGAAATTTGCTCCTGTAAAAGGATTAAGAGACGAAGTAGTGGTAACAGTAAATCCTGTTGCTACTTTAGCTGCAATTTCTCCTACCACAATTTCATCAGGCGGAGGTGATTTCACTTTAACGGTAAATGGAACTAATTTTGTAAATGGTGATGCAATTATTAAATGGAACGGAACAGATAGGGTTACTACATACGTCAGTGCTAATGAACTTACCACTACAATTCCTGCTAATGACATTGCTGTTGGTGGAACTGCTACAGTTACTGTAACCAATAGCTGTGGAACAACTAGTGGGCAAACTATTGCTATAACATCAGTTTGTGCTCCTGTTGCTGATCTTTCCGTTTTACCAATAGTAACTGATCAATGTTCTGCTTCTGCAACAGCACCAACAGCAACAAGCAGTTGTACTGGATCTACAATCGGAACCACCTCAACAGTTTTCCCTATTACAACACAAGGAACAACTATTGTGACTTGGACTTATAATGATGGAAACGGGAATACTTCAACGCAAAACCAAACCATAATTATAGACGACGCTATTAGTCCGGTAGCTGATTTGCCAACTTTAGCCAATGCTACTGGACAAACAACTGTTACCGTCACTGCTCCTACTGCAACTGACTCATGTGTTGGAACAATTATCGGCACAACTTCAAGCCCTTTGACTTATTCAACTCAGGGAACTTTCGCAATTGTTTGGACATACAATGATGGAAATGGAAATACTACTACTCAAAATCAAACAGTAATTGTCGCTGATACAATTGCGCCAACAGCACCAACAAGTTTGACTGCTTCAGGAACTACTTCAAATACGACTAATTTATCTTGGACAGCTTCAACAGATAATGCTGTGGTAACTGGATATGATGTATATAAGGGAACAACTCTTTTAGGAACAACTTCTACCACAACTTATGCTGTAACTGGATTGACAGCTTCTACCGCTTATACTTTTTCAGTAATAGCCAAAGATGCTGTTGGAAATGTTTCAACTTCAAGCAATATTGTAAATGTTACAACTCTTGCAAATGTATTGGCTTATTGCACTTCTAAAGGAAACAGTGTTACCAGCGAAAAAATTGGGAAAGTAGTTTTTGGAACAATTAGCAACACTACAACTGGTGGAACTGGATATGAAAACTTTACTAACATTTCAACAAATGCAACTAGAGGAACTGCTTATACAATAACTATAACTCCATCTTGGACAAGCACAAGAAGAAAAGAAGGATATGCTGTATGGATAGATTATAATGGCGATGGCGATTTTGCTGATACAGGAGAAAAAGTTTGGTCAAAAGCTGCTTCAACAACTTCTCCAGTTTCTGGAACATTTACCATTCCTGCAACTGCAACTATTGGAGCAACAAGAATGAGAGTTTCGATGAAATACAATGCAATCCCAACAATGTGTGAAACATTTACCTCTGGACAAGTTGAAGATTATACTGTAAATATTGTTTCTGCTGCTGCCAGAATAGCTAATACTTCTGGAAAAGCTATTACAGAAATCAAATTATACCCAAATCCAACGACGTCGATTTTGAATGTGTCTTCTGTTTCTGAAAATGCTACATTTAAAGTTTATAATATGTTAGGTCAATCTATTATGGATGGCAGATTATCAAATGGTTCAATAGATGTTTCCAATATTAGTAGTGGAATCTATGTTTTAGAAGTTACTGATAAGGAATCAACTTCGGTAAATCGTTTCATCAAACAGTAATCTTATTTAATTTAAAATTAAGAGCTATCTCAATTGAGATAGCTTTTTTTTGGAATAAAATCAGTACTTTTAAATCATAAAAAAACATTTTTTACAATGAAAAAAACAGTATTTATAACACTGATAATGATTAACTTAAATGCGATGTCGCAAAACACAATGTCCCCAGAATTACTTTTAAAACTTGGAAGACTAACTACTTTAGGACTTTCGAAAGATGGAAAAAATATAGTTTATAAGGTTGACACTCCTTCTGCCGAAGAAAATAAATCGAATTCTAAATTTTATACTTTACCAATAAAAGGTGGAAATCCAATCGAAGTTACCTCAACTAAAGAATTATTAAATGACAAAAATGTTTCTCCAGACGGTAAATATTTAGTTTACGATGAAGAGGTAAAAATCGACAAAATTCATGGAAAAGATTTTTATCCTGAACTCGAAAAATCGAATGTTCAAATCTACAACGGTTTGGATTATCGCCATTGGGACAAATGGAACGAAGGCAAATTCAACCATGTTTTTTACAAAGAAAACAAAGAAGATTCCGTTGGAATTGACATTCTGAAAGGAGAAAATTTTGATAGCCCGCAAAAACCTTTTGGCGGAGACGAAGATTATATTTGGTCGCCAGACAGCAAAAGCATTGTTTACGTTTGCAAGAAAAAATCGGGCACAGCTTATGCCATTAGCACCAATACCGATATTTACGAATACAATTTAGAGACAGGAAAAACCATCAATAGAACCGAAGGCAACTTGGGTTACGACACGCATCCCGCTTTTTCTCCAACAGGAAATTTGACTTGGTTGCAAATGAAACGCGACGGTTATGAAGCTGATAAAAACGATATTATTGTTAGTTTCAAAGGAATGAAAATCAATTTAACGGCAAATTGGGACGGAACTGTCGAGAGTTTTCTTTGGAGTGCCGATGGTAAAAAAGTATATTTTCAAGCTCCAATTGATGGAACAATTCAGTTATTTGAAGTTGATTTTCCAGGTTTAACTAAAAAAATGCCCGTAGTTACTCAACTGACCAATGGTGATTTTGATATAGCTAGTTTAGTGTGTCTTTCTGGAGAAAATATCATTGTCACCAGAACCGATATGAACCATGCAGCCGAAATCTATTCGTATGATTTAAAGAAAAAAACTTGGCTTCAATTGTCTAATGTAAATACGGCAACCTACAATTCATTGGTGTTAAGCAAAACCGAAAGAAGATATGTCACCACTACCGACGGCAAAAAAATGTTGGTTTGGGTTATTCTTCCACCCAATTTTGATGCTTCAAAAAAATACCCAACTCTTTTATATTGCCAAGGTGGACCGCAATCTCCGTTGTCGCAATTCTATTCTTTCCGTTGGAATTTTCAATTAATGGCGGCTCAAGGCTATATCATAGTGGCTCCAAATCGTCGCGGGATGCAAGGTCACGGTGTGGAATGGAACGAACAAATTAGCAAAGATTGGGGCGGACAAGTAATGGATGATTATCTTTCGGCGATTGACGATGTGTCTAAAGAAAAATATGTTGACAAAACTCGTTTGGGTTGTGTTGGCGCGAGTTATGGCGGATATTCCGTGTTTTATTTGGCTGGAATTCACAACAATAAATTCAAAACTTTTATTGCTCACGATGGCGTTTTCAATACTCAAAGTATGTTTGGTACCACCGAAGAAGTTTTCTTTAACTATTGGGATTTTGGCGGAGCTTATTGGGAAAAAGACAATGCTGTTGCGCAAAAAGCCTACACCAAATTCAATCCTATCAATAGTGTAGAAAAATGGAATACTCCAATATTAGTCATCCAAGGTGGAAATGATTTTAGAGTTCCTATTGGTCAAGGACAAGAAGCTTTTCAGGCGGCGCAAATGCTCGGAATAAAAAGCAGATTTCTGTATTTTCCTGAAGAAAATCATTGGGTTTTAAAACCTCAAAACGCACTAGTTTGGCATAGAGAATTTTACAAATGGTTGAAAGAAACTTTGTAGTGATTTTAAATATTGCTTAAAACCAAAAAATCCCAACCGTTGAAAAGTTGGGATTTTTTATAAACTAAATTCTCTTGTTTTACTCTGGATCATTCATTTTAAAAGTATCCATAAAAGCGGTGGTATAATCCCCAGCAATGTATTTTGGATCATCCATTAATTGTCTGTGGAAAGGAATAGTTGTTTTTATTCCTTCGATAACAAATTCATCTAAAGCTCTTCTCATTTTGCTAATTGCTTCTTCACGGGTTTGCGCCGTTGTAATCAATTTTGCAATCATTGAGTCATAATTAGGCGGAATAGTGTAGCCAGAATAAACGTGCGTGTCTAAACGAACTCCGTGCCCTCCAGGCATATGAAGCGTAGTTATTTTCCCTGGTGATGGTCTGAAATCATTAAAAGGGTCTTCAGCATTGATACGACATTCTATAGCATGAAGTTGTGGTAAGTAGTTTTTACCCGAAATTGGGACTCCTGCAGCAACTAAAATTTGTTCGCGAATTAAATCATAATCAATAACTTGTTCAGTGATTGGGTGTTCTACTTGGATACGAGTATTCATTTCCATAAAGTAGAAATTACGGTGTTTGTCGACCAAAAATTCTACGGTTCCTGCACCTTCGTATTTAATGTATTCGGCAGCTTTTACAGCAGCGGCTCCCATTTTTTTACGCAATTCATCCGTCATAAATGGGGAAGGAGTCTCTTCGGTCAATTTTTGATGACGTCTTTGTACAGAACAATCTCTTTCTGAGAGGTGACAGGCTTTTCCATAAGAATCACCTACAATTTGAATTTCAATATGTCTTGGTTCTTCAATGAGTTTTTCTAAATACATTCCGTCATTTCCAAAAGCCGCAGCTGATTCCTGACGTGCACTTTCCCAGGCTTTTAGTAACTCTTCTTCTTTCCAAACGGCACGCATTCCCTTTCCACCTCCACCAGCAGTTGCTTTCAACATTACTGGATAACCCATTTCTTTTGAAAGTGATTGTGCTTGTTCGAAAGATTCTAATAAACCTTCAGAACCTGGTACACAAGGCACACCTGCTGCTTTCATAGTAGCTTTAGCAGAAGCTTTGTCTCCCATTCTGTCAATCATTTCAGGCGAGGCTCCAATGAATTTTACATGATGTTCTTGACATATTTTAGAAAATTTTGAATTTTCAGAAAGAAATCCATATCCTGGATGTATTGCATCTGCATTTGTAATTTCTGCAGCAGCAATAATATTTGACATTTTAAGATAGGACAAGCTACTTGGAGGAGGGCCGATACATACGGCTTCATCAGCAAACTTTACATGCAAGCTATCTGCATCTGCGGTAGAGTAAACGGCAACGGTTTTGATGCCCATTTCCTTGCAAGTTCTAATGATACGAAGTGCAATTTCTCCTCTGTTAGCAATTAATATTTTTTTAAACATATTCTTTTAATTAGATAATTAGACAAAGGTCCATTAGACATTAAATTATGAAGTTAAGTATAATACTTCTGACTTCTAACTTCTAACTTCTAACTTTTTTTATGATGGATCTACTAAAAACAAAGGTTGGTCGTATTCAACTGGTGACATATCGTCTACTAAAATCTTAACGATTTTTCCAGATACTTCTGATTCGATTTCGTTGAATAATTTCATAGCTTCGATAACACAAAGCACATTCCCTTTTGCAACTGTACTACCTACTTCAACAAACAAAGGTTTGTCTGGCGATGGTTTTCTATAGAAAGTACCAATCATAGGAGATTTAATAGTGATATAATTAGCGTTTTCAGCTACTGGAGCAGCTGCTGGAGCTGGTGAAATTTGTTGAGGAATGGCAGTTGGCTGAAGAGCTGGCTGAACTGGCATTTGTACATAAGTGGCTTCGGATACATTTCCTTCTAGTGTAGTTCTAATGGTGATTTTTACATCATCCATCTCTAATTTAACTTCGGCAACACCTGAATTTGCTACAAATTTGATTAGATTTTGAATTTCTTTTAAATCCATAATTACTTGTTTTTAATTTAATTTTAGTTTTTGTCGTAAGCCCACTTTAGATAAATAGATCCCCAAGAAAATCCTCCTCCAAAAGCGGCAAATATAATAGTATCTCCTTTTTTAAATAAATGTTCAAAATCGCTAAGAACCAGAGGAAGAGTTGCCGAAGTCGTGTTTCCGTATCTTTCAATGTTCATTAATACTTTTGAATCTTCTAAATCCATTCTATTGGCGGTTGCATCAACGATTCGTTTATTTGCCTGATGAGGAACTAACCAAGAAATATCATCGTGTGTCAAATTATTTCTCTTCATAATCATCTCACAAGCATCGGCCATATATGTAACAGCGTATTTAAAAACTGATTTTCCGTCTTGAATAATATTATGCAGATTGTCAACAACTGTTTTTTCTGAGGCTGGCAAAAGTGAGCCTCCGGCTGTCATTTTTAAAAAATCTCTTCCGTCTCCATCAGTTCTTAGGTATTCGTCTTGTAAACCTAATCCTTCGTAATTTGGTTCGAATAAAACGGCACCAGCTCCATCACCAAAAATGATGCAGGTTGTTCTATCGGTATAATCAACAATGGAGGACATTTTGTCGGCTCCTATTAACAATACTTTTTTATATCTTCCAGATTCTATGTAGGCTGCGGCTGTTGACATTCCAAACAAAAAACTCGAACAAGCGGATTGTAAGTCATAAGAAAAAGCATTTGTAGCTCCGATTTCGGTTGCGACATAAGCTCCTGTGGAGGCAACTGGCATATCTGCTGTTGCGGTTGCCATTAGTATTAAATCTATTTCTAACGGGTCGATATTGGCTTTTTTTATTAAGTCAAGTGCTGCATTTATAGCCAAAAAAGAGGTTCCTTTACTGTCGTCTTTAAGGATTCGTCTTTCTTTTATTCCAGTTCGTGAAGTAATCCACTCATCATTTGTATCAACTAATGTTTCAAGAATTTTATTTGTAAGCACGTAGTCAGGAACATAGGCTCCAACAGCTGTGATTGCGGCTGTGATTTTATTCATTTTATTCTATTTTTTCTAGCCAAATGCTATCATTTAAAAAATTTCTAAAGGACTCGAAAAATACAAAAAAAATTCTAATCCTTATTCTTTTAATAGTTCTAATTTAACAGAAATTATAAACAACAAAAAAACTCCCACATAGTGAGAGTTCAAATATCATTTACAAAAATATATTAAGCAACAGCTACAGATTTATCTATAACAACTTGCCCTCTGTAATACATTTTTCCTTCATGCCAGTAGGCTCTGTGATATAAATGTGCTTCTCCAGTAATTGGACAAGTAGCGATTTGTGCTACAGTAGCTTTGTAATGTGTTCTTCTCTTATCTCTTCTTGTTTTGGAGATTTTTCTCTTAGGATGTGCCATTTTACTATATTATTTATCCGTTAATAGTTGCTTTAATTTGTCCCAACGCGGGTCAATATTTTCTTCTTTTTGTTCTTTTTTATGCTCTTTTTTTAGTTCTTTAATGGTCAATTCTTTCAGCTTTGTCAAGGCTTCGGTCTGTAAACTTCCGTCTTTTATTCCTGGATGAATTCGTTTTAGAGGAACTGAAAGCACTATCATTTCATATATATACTGCGAAATATCGATTTGAAATTCTCCATGTGGCAAAATCAGTAACTCTTCGTTGTCATTATTAAAAGCATCTCCAAAACGCACAATCAATTTCATTTTACCTTTTATTGGCAAATCAAATTCTTCGCTTGTCATATCACAAGGAACGTTTACGGCTCCTTTATGCTTGAAAGTCAACTCTAGAAGTGTACTTTTTTTCTCTAAAACTACATTTACTTTGATATCTGAATTGTTATATTCGTGAAAATCAAAGATTTCAAAGAACGCATTACTTATTTGATATTCAAAATGATGTTTCCCTAGCTTTAATCCTATAAAAGGAATTAAATATTCTTTCGTCTTGTTCATTTCAACAACAATTTGCCCTAAACTTCGGGAGTGCAAAGATATAAAATTATTGGAAATCTAATAATCTTATTTATCTTTTTTTATTTATAACTGTTTTTCTTTGGTTTTTAGCGGTTTTTGGCTGATTTCGGCATATTGATTTCTTGAATTATAGACGTCAATTGCTAAATAAACAGCTTCTTTGAAGGAATTATTATCGGCAATTCCTTTTCCTGCGATGTCATATGCGGTTCCATGATCTGGTGATGTTCTAATTTTATTTAAGCCCGCAGTATAATTTACGCCATTCCCAAACGACAATGTTTTGAACGGTATTAATCCTTGATCGTGATATGCCGCAATAATTGCATCATATTTATCATATTGATTGCTTCCAAAAAAACCATCAGCAGCAAAAGGTCCAAAAACTAACGTCCCTTTTTCAAATATTTTTTTTAATGCTGGTTTTAATACCGTATCGTCTTCTTTACCAATAACTCCGCCATCTCCACAATGCGGATTCAATCCTAACACGGCTATTTTTGGCTTGTTGATACTAAAATCTTGAATAATTGTTTGCTTTATCGTTTCTATTTTTTTGATAATCAATTCTTCTGTAAGATGAGAAGCCACTTCGTTCAACGGAATGTGATCGGTTAATAACCCCACTCTCAAATTGTCTTGAACCATCAACATTAAAGCATTTCCTTCTAGTTCTTGAGCTAAATAATCGGTATGTCCTGGGAATTTAAAATCCTCTGCTTGAATGTTGTACTTATTTATTGGAGCCGTTACCAACACATCTATTAGACCATCTTTTAGTGCTTTTGTAGCAGCAACGAATGATTTAATGGCGTATTTTCCAACTTTTTCGTCGTTTACACCAAAATTTATCTCAACTCCTTCTTGCCAAACATTCAAAACATTGATTTTTCCTAGAACAATTTGATCCAATCTGTCAATTCCCTGAAGCATTGCTGTGGATTCGAAAGTCTTTTTTATAAACGAGAGGATTTTTACATTGGCAAAAATTACCGGTGTACATAACTCTAACATTCGAGAATCTTCAAATGTTTTTAGAATAACTTCGCTTCCAATACCGTTTAAATCTCCAATTGAAATTCCAACGATTATATTTTCTGCTTTTTTTATCATGACATCACGTTATTTATTGCTAATTTTGAAGTGCAAATTTAGTAAAATAAAATAAGAAATGTTTACAGGAATTATAGAATCCCTTGGCACGGTCCAAGAAATAAAAAAAGACAAGGACAACGTTCACATTACCATTGAATCCTTAATCACAAACGAACTTAAGATAGACCAAAGCGTTGCTCATAACGGAATATGCATGACGGTGGTTTCTATTGACAAAAATTTTTATACGGTAACTGCCATTGGCGAAACCATAAAAAAAACAAATTTATCCGATTTAAAAGTTGGAGACAGCATCAATCTAGAAAGAGCAATGAAATTAGGCGATCGACTTGACGGTCATATTGTACAGGGTCATGTAGATCAAATAGCCACTTGTATTGTTGCCAAAGAAACTAACGGAAGTTGGTATTATACTTTTGAATACGATGAAACTATTGGAAATATTACTATCGAAAAAGGCTCCATTACTGTAAATGGAGTGAGCTTGACAGTTGTAGATTCAAAGAAAAATGAGTTTAGCGTCGCCATTATACCTTATACTTATGAACATACCAATTTTAATTCCTTTGAAATTGGTACGAAAGTAAATCTTGAATTCGACTTAATTGGCAAGTACATTTCAAAATTATATTCCAATAAATAAAACTGGGATTAACATAAAAATAAAAACTCCAATTTAAATTGGAGTTTTTATTTTTATGTTATGATTGTAAATGATATACATTCCAAAAAGTACTGCAACAAACAATAAAACTAGGATATTTTCATCAATAGGCAAACCCGGTGGAGGCGGAGGTTTTTTGCCAGTTGGCGGTGGCGGATGTGGTGCTGCAAACGCATTAGAGACACCTAAAAGGTATATCATTATAATGAAAAACTTGTTTGCAATAATTTTCATATTTAAAAAAATAAACGCTTTATGAAATTAAGTATATAATTTCCTGTATGTATAATGTAACTCAAAATTTTATAAAATAGTGTTTACAAAGTTATTTTTATTTAACAATAAAACAATAGATTTGTCGACAAAAGTATCATTTTTAACGACAAAGCGCATAAATTTAACTTATAAATAAAAAAAGCCCTACACAATCGTTGATTCTGAAGGGCTTAATGTGGTCCCACTTGGAATCGAACCAAGCACCTACTGATTATGAGTCAGTTGCTCTAACCGAATGAGCTATAGGACCATTATTGCGGTTGCGAAATTACTACTATTTTATATTTGTTGCAACTATTTTTTAAATAGATTTTCATTTTACCGCATTAAAATACTACTCTTAACAGAACCCTCTGATTATTAGATTAATTCAACTATGCAAAACCATTCTAAATTTATCGAATTTCCTGACACAATTCTATCAAAACACCATTGGTGCTTTTTGGATGCAAAAAAGTGACTAATTTATTATCCGCTCCTTTTTTGGGAGTTTCATTCAAAACAATAAATCCTTCGTTTTTCAATCGTTCAATTTCAGCAACAATGTCATCAACATCAAAAGCGATATGATGTATTCCTTCTCCTTTTTTGCCAATAAATTTTGCAATTGGACTTTCGGGATTCGTGGCTTCTAAGAGTTCAATTTTGTTTTGCCCACTCTTGAAAAAAGCAGTTTTCACACCCTCGCTGGCGACTTCTTCCTGTTTATAAGATGGTGCGCCAAAGAGTTTTTCGTAAATTATTGAAGATTCCTGTAAATTTGCAACGGCTATTCCTATATGTTCAATTTTATTCATAGTTATAATGTGTTTTTCATCATTAAAAATAAGGAAATTTTACGGTTTTTCAAAAAATCTTCAATTAAATAAAGTTAAAAAAAATTATCAGTTGGTTACTTTATAACGGTGTCTCTCAAAAAATTAGTATTTTTGCACAATGGAAACAAATAGACAGAAAAAAATAGGTGGCGTTATCCAAAAAGATTTGGTTGATATTCTACAAGGTGAAGTGAGAAAAAACGGAGTTAGTAATTTAATAATTTCAGTATCCAAAGTTATCGTAACTACAGATTTATCAGTAGCTACGGTACATTTAAGTATTTTTCCCCAAGAAAAAGCCCAAGAAACTTTAGTTGCGATAAAAACAAATTCTAAATTAATCAAACACGATTTATCGCAAAGAGTACGCTTGCAATTGCGAAAAGTTCCCAATTTGGTATTCTTCATAGATGACTCTTTGGACTACATCGAAAAAATTGACAATGCTTTGTCAAATAAAGAAAACCCTATTGAAAACCGTGATCTTTTAGACAAACGTAGATTTCAATAAAAATTGAATTTCCCTCTTTACATAGCCAAACGATATATTTTTAGCAACAGCAAAAACAATGCTATCAATATCATCAATCGCATTGCCAGTATGGGAATCATTGTTGGCGCGATGGCTTTGTTTGTGGTTTTATCTGTTTTTAGCGGTTTGAAAGTTTTTAGCCTTTCCTTCTCGAATGATATTGATCCTGATTTAAAAATAAGCAGTACTCTTGGAAAATCATTTTTGGTTACTCCTTCACAAGATAAACAAATCAATCAAATTGAAGACATCGTTTCTTACAGTAAAATAATTGAGGAACGGGTTTTGTTCACTTTTGACGGAAAGCAAGAAGTGACCTATTTGAAAGGTGTAGACGAAAATTTCGATAAAGTTAATGCTCTTAAAAAAACCATTTACAACGGCGATTGGCTAAAAAAAGATACTTATCAAGTGGTCGTTGGTTATGGTATTGCCCAACAATTTTCTATGGGATTGCTGGATTACAACAACCAATTGGAAGTTATGGTGCCAAAACCAGGAAAAGGCAACATCGAAAATCCTGAAGAGGCTTTTAATAAAGTGGCTGTTATTCCAGTCGGAATTTATGCCATCAGCGAAGACTTAGATTCTAAATATGTTTTTGCCGATTTAGGTTTGGCTCAAGAATTACTAGAATACAAACCCAACCAAATTTCGGGAATTGAAGTGAAGATGAAAAAAGATGCCGATGAAAATGTTATCATCAGTAAACTCCAAACTATTTTCAATAATAAAATTACCATAAAAAATAGGGCGCAACTCAACGAATCCTTGTATAAAATGTTGAACACCGAAAATCTTGCGGTTTATTTGATATTTACATTGGTAATTGTCATTGCACTTTTCAATCTAATTGGTGCTTTGATTATGATGATTCTCGACAAGAAAGCCAACCTAAAAACGCTTTTAAATCTAGGAACCGAAATCAAGGATTTACGCAAAATATTCCTGCTGCAAGGCACATTATTGAGTGTTTTTGGAGGAATTATTGGTTTGACTTTAGGTATTGCAATCGTGTTATTGCAACAACATTATGAACTCGTGATGATTACTCCAACCTTAGCTTATCCCGTAGTTTTTTCTATAGAAAATGTATTGATTGTGCTGGCAACCATTGTCACGCTTGGCTTCATCGCTTCGCTGATTGCGAGTAGTAGAGTGAGTAAGAAGTTGTTGGATTAAAAATCATATCCAATTCTTATTTGCAAATCTATTGCCACTTCATTATGATTGCAATTACAACCTTTTTCACTACTAAAAATATTATATTGATATCCCACACCTGTAAAGAATTCATAGTTAAAGTTTTTTGCGAAAACTCGTCGCATCCCATATTTAGGTATAATTGTAACCGCGGAAACAGGATTCAAATTGTTGTTTTCAAATAGAGTTTTACCTGAAATAAATGAAGTATTCAAAGAAATGAAATCAGAACTATTATTATATGTATTTCTTTTAAGCCTATTGCGTCTATCCAAACCAAAGTACCATCTTGGTTCTAAACTTAAATATGGAAGAAAAAAATAGTCAGTTTTATCTTTAATAGCTGGATCATTAGACTCTACCGTAGTGCCCATTAATGCCAATCCCACTTCGGTTCGAAGCGCAATTTTTCTTTGTAATTTTGTTTCATAATAAAAACTCGAACTTACTAAACCCAACTGAGCACCATATAAATTTTTTTCAACTGATACTTCTTGTGCTTTTGATAAGAAACTTATTAAAACAAAACTTATTACTATAAAATTTTTCATTATTACTTTTTTTGTAAAAGTAGTTTTTATTTTACAAAATTAAAAGGCAAAAAAATATTTTTTTACACCATCTCATACCCCGAATAAGCTTCTTCAATCTCATTCAAATGAGCAAATAATTCTTCAGGTTTGTCGAGAGTTACCAACTTTTGTCTAAAGGTTTTAAACGAATGAATTCCTTTGAAATAATTGGTATAATGTGGACGCGTTTCTACAATTCCAAGCCTTTCGCCTTTCCATTCCATTGCCCAAGTCAGATGATTTCGAACAGCTTCTACTCTATCAGCAACGGTTGGTTTTGCTAAATGTTCTCCAGTTTTGAAGTAATGTTTGATTTCATTGAAAATCCATGGATAGCCAATGGCAGCACGACCAATCATAATGCCGTCGATTCCGTATTCATTTTTATACTGCAATGCTTTTTCGGGAGAATCAATGTCTCCATTTCCGAAAATTGGCATTGTGATTCTTGGATTATTTTTGACACGGGCAATGTGTGACCAATCGGAATGACCTTTGTACATTTGAGCACGAGTTCGGGCGTGAATACTCAAAGCGGCGACGCCAATATCCTGCAAACGCTCGGCAACCTCATCAATATTAATGGAATTATCGTCCCAACCCAAACGGGTTTTTACCGTTACTGGCAAATGCGTGCTATCGATAACGGCTTGCGTTAAGCGAATCATCAAATCAACATCTTTCAAAACTCCTGCACCTGCGCCTTTACAAACGACTTTCTTTACGGGACAGCCAAAATTAATATCAATTATATCTGGATTTACGGTAGAAACAATTTTGGAAGAAAGCGCCATCGCTTCTTCGTCACCTCCAAAAATCTGGATTCCAACCGGTCTTTCATAATCGAAAATGTCTAATTTCATTCGGCTTTTGATGGCATCGCGAATTAATCCTTCGGAAGAAATAAATTCGGAATACATCAAATCGGCTCCGTGTTGTTTGCACAATCTGCGAAAGGGCGGATCGCTCACATCTTCCATAGGAGCTAGAAGTAGAGGGAAATCAGGAAGTTCTATGTTGCCAATTTTTATCAAGGGAAATTTTTTTTGCAAAGATAGATTTTTTGAGAGAATAGAAAAATGAATAAAGACCAAAGCAAGCAAATGAGTTATTTGACCCTAGATTGCTTCGCCTATTCGCAATCACTAGGGTCGCATTAATATTTTAAAATCTGTGGTTAAAGTTTTTTATAATCTATTAATTTTTTAATCGTTTAATCTTTTAATACATTTGAAAAATGAAGATTGAATCTCAAATAGAAAAAATTTCCAGTTTCCAGCATCTTGAATTGTTAGCCAACCAAATTGTGGAAGGCTTTATTTCTGGAATGCACAAAAGCCCTTTTCATGGTTTTTCGGCTGAATTTGCAGAGCATAAAGTCTATAATGTAGGCGAAAGCACCAAACATATCGATTGGAAATTGTTTGCCAAAACGGATCGATTGTACACCAAAAAATTTGAAGAAGATACCAATTTACGTTGTCATATCATCATCGATAATTCATCGTCGATGCATTATCCAAAACTCGAAAATAAAGAAAATTTTTTTCAAAATAAGATAGGGTTTTCTGTTTTAGCTTCGGCCGTATTGATGAATATTTTAAAGAAACAACGCGATGCAGTAGGGTTGAGCGTGTTTTCGGACACATACGAGTATTATTCACCCGAAAAAGGAAGCGATCGTCACCACCGAATGATTTTGAATGCTCTAGAGAATCTTTTAGAAAAACCAAAAGTTCAAAAAACGACCGACACCATCAAATTTCTGCATCAAATCGCTGAGAAAATTCATCGACGTTCGATGATTATTCTTTTTACAGACATGTTTCAATCGGGTAACGAAGAAGCGTTATTTACAGCCTTGCAGCATTTGAAACACAACAAGCACAAAGTAGTCTTGTTTCATGTAATCGACACAAAAACCGAATTGAATTTCGACTTTGATAACGCTCCCAGAAAATTTATTGACGTAGAAACTGGTGATGAGGTAACTGTTTTTGCCGATAATATAAAAAATGAATACGAAAAAGAGGTTAATAATTACTTCAAAAAACTAGCTATGACCTGCTCTCAAAACAAAATTAAGTACATTCCTGTTGGTGTTGCCGATAGTTTTGATAAAATATTGACTACATATTTAGTTGAAAAACAAAACTTTGGATAATAAGTAAAAAAATTATCAAATGTTTTTCGAATAAACACTTGTAGAAACAAAAATCTATAGTATATTTGCAACCGCAATAAAGCAGAGGTTTGGTAGTTCAGTTGGTTAGAATACATGCCTGTCACGCATGGGGTCGCGGGTTCGAGTCCCGTCCAGACCGCTAAAATTGGGAGAAGCGATTCAGAGATGAATCGCTTTTTTGCCCCAAAAAAGCATTTAAGAAAGTTGTGTTGTTTCGCTACGACTTTGTAACTCGTAGCACGGTTTAGTAGTTAGACCAATGAAAAGCTTTCCACTTTATTGTGGATAGCTTTTTTGATTTAAGCTTGGTTCTAATTTTTAAAACAACCCCGATTTATTTTCCCAAACAATCCAAAGGAACAATCCAAAATACATCATACAAATCACAAACTTCATAAAACTGCCAGCCAGAAACCCCAAAAAGGAACCTGTAGCGGCCTTAAAAGCTCGACCGTGATCTTTGTAATCATAAAGAAGTTCGCCGATAAAAGCGCCCACGAAAGGGCCTATAATAAAACCGAAAGGGATAGGCGCAAAAATCCCCACAATCAAGCCAATATTGGTTCCCCAAATGCCATAAGAACTTCCTCCAAATTTTTTGGTTCCTTTAGCCGGAATGACATAATCTAAAACCGAAATCACCACAGTAATCAAGAGCGTAATGCCAAGAATCCAATAATTTACAGCAACAGCATTTGTAAAATAAAGTAATACTAATCCCAACCAACTGATGCTTGGTCCAGGCAAAACAGGCATAAAACTTCCAAAAATGCCAATAATCATAAACCCGAAACCAATAATTAGAAGTAATAAATCCATAAAATAAATTTTTAGTATTTTTGAAAATTAAAGCAGTACTTTTAAACAAAATTAAAACAGCTTTTGTTTCTTTAACGAATATGAGGAAAATAATTCTAATATTACTTTTTTTGACACTACTTTTTAATTCCTGTCAGTACTTCGACAAACAAGTGCCTTCGGAAAAGGAATTGTTACAAAAAGAACTCAAATCCATCAATTGGAAAGAAGTCGATGAGTTTCCGTCGGTAGTAGATTGCGATAAAATAGACAATAAAACCCTACGCCAACAATGTTTTTTTGAGGTTATGACCCAACTAATTCAAGAAAAATTAAGCGTCGATACCTTGTCGATTCTTTATCCTGAGCTAGACACAATCGAAGTAAAAGTGACCATTTTCCCTAATGCATCAATGCAATTCGAACCCCAATTTCCAAAGGATTCGGTCGCTTACGACAAAATAAAAATCGATAGTATTCTCAAAGCTCGTTTGGTCGATTTTCCAAAAGTGAATCCAGCCATCAAACGCGGAATTCCCGTAAAAACCCAGTTTATTCTTCCCGTTATTTTAAAGGTTGAGTAGTGAGTTTGTCATCCTGAGCGCAGTCGAAAGATGGAGCTTTTTCCAGCTGTACACTATATCTTTTGTGGCGAACCCCGCCACAAAAGGATGCCGTTTCCATCTGGGCTAGGGCTTTCGGAAATCTAAAACCTTCTTCCTTTCCATTCGTATTTTCCAATCAAAGAATACAAAGCCACACACACACTAAAAAAAGGATAGAGCAAACTACTTATTAAATAAAAATGCGTCTTGTTTTTTAAGAAACCATTCGTTTTATGAATTAAAACAAAGTCAACTGAAAATTTAGCCAATACCAAAAAAATCAACAAATAAAAGTTTCCAATCCCGAACAACAAACAACAAACAACAAACAATAAACTAGCATTCCCTCCAAAAACTATCAATCCCAAACCAATCCCAAAACCACTTTGATACGAACCCGTTTTCGAAGCCCAACGCACTCTTTGATAAAATAAAGATTTCCAGTCGTCCAAAGGTTTTGTAACGACGATATTGTTTTCAGATTTCAAATAATGGACTTTTTCAGGGAATTGAGCCATCGCTTTTTGCAACAAAAAAACATCGTCACCACTGGCAATTCTGTCATTTCCTTCAAAACCACTGAGTTCCTGAAATAAGGATTTGGTATAAGCAAAGTTAGCTCCATTGCACATAAAACCTTTTCCCAAACCAAAACTTCCTATCGTTGCGCCTTGTAAACTAGCCAAATCCAATTGCTGAAAATGATGTAAAAAAGAATTTTTGCAATCATAAGTAACCGCACTGGCAATCATCGAAACTTTGTGTTTTTGTATGTAATTATCAATTGTTAATAACCAGTTTTCATTGACCACGCAATCCGCATCAGTCGTTATAATCCAATCGTTTTTAACAACTCGTATCGCTGTTGTAATCGCATCTTTTTTTGGGGAATTTGAAACACGAATGTTTTTTATGACCAAAACCTGAAACCTGCAATCTGAAATCTGCAATCTGCAATCTGAGGCGTCATCAACCAGAATAACTTCAAACAATTCCATCGGATAATTCAATTTTGAAAAACTATCTAAAAGTTTGGGAAGATTTTCAGCTTCATTCCGAAAAGGAACGACAATCGAGAATTTTGTATTTGGCTTCAAATCAATATTTTCAAAGGAATTGACTTGGGTAAAACCATAAATCAAGGCAATTATCGTCAAGCAATAAAAGAGTATTATGGTATATAAAATCAGAATCATGGCTCAGTTTTGATTTTATAATTCATCACATAATAACTACCAATGATTACAGGCAAAACCACGTTCAAAAACCACATTAGTGTACTTATAAAAACCACGATCCATTCGTTGACGCCCAGAATTCCGAAGAAATAAACAGCAACACTTCCTTTTACGGCAAAGTCCAAAAATTGGAAAGTAGGCAAGGAGGAAGCCAAAAAGTAAACGCTAGCAATGGTCGCCATAAGTATTAAATAAGGTAAATCGACATCAAAAGCCAAAAACAAAAAATAATATTGATGCGAAAAAACCAAATAGCGACAAATCGCCAAAAAGATATTTTTCTGGTGAATGGCTTTTGGAATTTCGTTGATTTTATGAATCAGTTTTTCTATTGAATAACCTTTGATGTTTATTTTCTTCGAAAAAAATAGAATTCCAAATAGCAAAAAACAAATTCCAAAAAGGATCGAAACTGTTTTAGTTGTGATGATATTGTAATTGGCATTGAAATACAACAATCCAAATATTCCAAAAACAATTGATAAAATCATTTGAATTCCATTGCAAATCAAATTCAGAAAAATGACTTTTTTGGCTTTCGATTTTTCGAAAAACAAAGCTTTTCCAGCGTATTCGCCCACACCGTTTGGAGTGAATAATCCCGCAGTTAATGCGCCAAGAACTTGTTTAGTGGCTTCGGGTAAAGAGATTTTATGAAGATAGGAAACTAAATTCTGCCATTTCAAAATTTCGAAAAAACGATTCAATACACTCAAAAGCAAGAGAAAGGCTATTCCGCCAATCGAATAATTTTTCTCAAACAAAACGAGGAACTTTTGCCAATCGAGTTTGTCGTTATTCGCCAGTTGACTATAGATAAAATAAAAAGCTCCGCCAACAATCAAGAGTTTGATTATAAATAGAAGAAATTGCTCCGTTTTGGGTGAAATTGAAATCATATTGGCAAAGTAACAAATTTAAATTTGCAAACGAGCATCGAATGATAAACCACCTAATTATAAAAATTGCAGTTTTGAGTTATTCAATTTTTTTTTGAAGTAGAAGCTTCAAATGAATTAGATTTGTATAAAATAATCAACAATATAGAAAGTATAAATATCAACATATGAAAAATAATAGTGGTGTGAAATTAGTTTTGAGTCTTTTGTTTTTGGTTAATACCTTTTTGGGTTTCTCTCAAAATCAGGAGATACCTTTATGGCAAAACATTCCGGGAGCTATTAAATCTATCGACTATAAAGAGGAAATCACTAAGGATGATGATGGAGTAATAAGCGGATTGAGTAAAGTTTCGCAACCCACATTAACTGTTTTTTTAGCGGATCAAAGTTCGAGCAACGGAACAGCAGTTATTATATGTCCAGGTGGAGGATATTTGCATTTGGCAATCAATAAAGAAGGATATAAAATTGCAAAATGGTTCAACAGTTTTGGAATTTCCGCTTTTGTTTTGAAATACCGTATGCCGAGCGATTTGACTATGAAAGACAAAACTATTGGGCCATTGCAAGATGCGCAAGAAGCTATACGGATGGTTCGTCGCAACGCTACAAAGTGGCATTTAGATCCTAATAAAATTGGGATTATGGGTTTTTCCGCAGGAGGACATTTGGCTGCGACAGTTTCGACTCAATATGCTGAAAAAGTATATGATTCAAAAGAGGATGTGAGTGCTCGTCCCGATTTTTCTATCCTTATTTATCCAGTGATTTCGATGCAAGATGGAATTACTCATAACGGTTCCAAAAAATATCTATTGGGCGAAAATGTTAGTAGCGAAATGGTCGAGAAGTTTTCGAATGAAAAAAGTGTTCATGCTCATACACCAAAAACTTTTTTAGTTCATGCTACAGATGATAAAGCGGTTCCAGTCGAAAATAGTATCCATTATTATTTGGCATTAAGACAAAATAAAATTCCAGTCGAGATGCACATCTATGAAAATGGCGGACATGGTTTTGGTCTGGGTATTCAAGAAACCAATATCAATTGGCCAAAAGCTTGTGAAAAATGGTTGGCAGCCAATGGATATTTTCCTCAATTGTAATGAATTTAAAAACTAAATTTTAATGATTATTTCGGATTGTTAAAGTTGAATTTTGCATCAAAATAGTTATGTCAAACGAACGCATCATATTAGGAATTGACCCAGGAACCACAATTATGGGTTTTGGTTTGATAAAAGTAGTTGGAAAAAACATGCAGTTTATTCAACTGAACGAATTGCAATTGTCCAAATACGACAACCATTATCAAAAACTGAAAATCATTTTTGAACGCACCATAGAACTTATTGACACTCACAATCCTGACGAAATAGCGATTGAAGCTCCTTTCTTTGGCAAAAATGTACAATCGATGTTGAAACTCGGAAGAGCGCAAGGCGTGGCAATGGCAGCAGGACTTTCTAGAGACATTCCCATCACCGAATATGAACCCAAAAAAATAAAAATGGCAATAACCGGCAACGGAAATGCCAGCAAAGAACAAGTAGCCAAAATGCTTCAACAATTATTAGGTTTGAAGGAACTGCCCAAAAACCTGGATTCTACCGACGGATTGGCTGCTGCAGTTTGTCATTTTTTCAATTCCGGAAAAGTAATTGGCGAAAAAAGCTATTCGGGTTGGGACGCTTTTGTGAAGAATAATGAAAATAGAATTAAAAAATAGTGTTCAGTGTTCAGGTTTTTATAAAATCGATTATAATGTTTAAAGAGTTGTCATTTATAGGTTTCATATTTATTCCATTAATTTTTACAATTAGCAGGAAAGTATTGAGGGAGCAAAAGCCTTTTTTAATAATATTAAGCTTCTCAATTTTAGTTTTAATTCTTGCTTTATATGAAATGAATTCTGAAACAAATGATTCTCCAAATTTTATATTATTTTGGTTTTGTCCTTTATATTCATTGTTGCTTTATCGATTAATGTTAATTCCTTTTTGGGCACGAAAGAAAAGAGACCCTAAAATTCCACCAAGAGAGTTGTTTTATTCAGGTAATGTGAACCTTTTTGCTGATAAATTTTTTGGATTTGTTTTTATGTTATTGAGTACTCTCTTGCCAATGATTTTAATAATCAATTTTAGCTAACTACAAAATATGTCCGGAATCTACATTCATATCCCTTTCTGCAAGCAGGCTTGTCATTACTGCGATTTTCATTTTTCGACTTCGATGAAGAAGAAAGATGAGATGGTTTTGGCATTGGCCAAAGAAATTCAAATGCGTAAAAGTGAATTTGAGAATGAAGTTGTAGAAACCATCTATTTTGGTGGAGGAACACCCAGTAGATTGACCATAGCAGATTTGAGATTGCAGATGGATTCAATTTATAAAAATTATAAAGTGGCTGAAAATCCCGAAATTACGCTCGAAGCCAATCCAGATGATTTGTCGGAGGACTATTTAATCGAACTTTCAAAAATTGGAATTAACCGATTAAGTATCGGAATTCAATCTTTTTTTGAAGATGATTTACAGTTGATGAATCGTGCTCATGATTCGGCGGAAGCTAGAAAATGTTTGGAAATCGCCACACAATATTTCGACAATATTTCCCTTGATTTGATTTACGGAATTCCGAGAATGAGCAACGAAAAATGGAAACAAAATATCGAAACCGCTTTGAGTTTTGGCATTCCACACATTTCGAGTTATGCTTTGACGGTCGAACCCAAAACAGCTTTGAACAAACTCATTCAAACTGGGAAAATTGATAAACCTAAAGACGAAGTGGCCGAAGCACATTTTCAGATTTTGGTTGAAACGCTCGAAGCGAATGGTTTTATTCATTATGAATTGTCAAATTTTGGAAAGCCAACTTATTTTTCGAAAAATAATTCAGCCTATTGGTTGGGGAAAAAGTACCTTGGAATTGGTCCTTCGGCGCACAGTTATGATGGAATTTCCCGAAGTTGGAACGTTTCGAATAATGCTATTTATTTAAAATCATTGGAAGAAAATAAATTACCAAACGAAATTGAAATTTTATCTAAATCCGATCGTTATAACGAATATATTATGACAGGTTTGCGGACCATTTGGGGCGTTTCTTTGGATAGAATTGCGGATGAATTTGGAAACGAATATTTCGATTATTTGCAAAAACAAGCGCGGAAATTTATTGATGATGAGTTGCTTTTTGTTGAAAATAAGATTCTAAAACCATCTCCAAAAGGAAAATTTTTGACCGATGGAATTGCCAGTGATTTGTTTTACTTAAATTTGAAATAAAAATATATGATTACTATTTCAACAGATAAAACTAAACTCGATGTTCCTTTTATTCAAGATTTTTTGAAGGACATTTATTGGGCAGCAGGAAGAACCATGGACGAAGTGCAAACCACTATCGATAGTTCGTTTTGTTTCGGAATTTATCTGAATGAGGTGCAAATTGGTTTTGCCAGAGTGGTTACAGATTATGTGGTTTTTGCCTATTTGATGGATGTTTTTATTGCCGAAGAACATCGCGGAAATGGTTATTCCTCTGTTTTAATTGGCGCAATGATGAATGAACCTGTTTTGAAAAATATTAAAATATGGCGATTGGCCACTTCGGATGCGCATTTTTTATATGAGAAATTTGGTTTTAAGGCATTGGCACATCCCGAAAAAATGATGGAAAAAGTAATATTATGAATCTAGAAACGTACTACGAATATTGTCTTTCTAAAAAAGGTGTAACCGAGCATTTCCCTTTCGATCAAGATACTTTGGTTTTTAAAGTTGGTGGAAAAATGTTTGCGCTTTCGTCTTTATTACAATGGGAAAAAGGCGAGCCATCGGTCAATTTGAAATGCAATCCTGATTATGCACTTGAGTTAAGAGGGCAATATGGCGATGTCCAGCCAGCCTTTCATATGAGCAAAGTGCATTGGAATACGGTTGCCATAAATAGTGAAGTTTCGGATAAATTGGTCAAAGAATGGATTGACGATTCCTACGAATTGGTTTTCAAAAGTTTAACCAAAAAAATACAAACTGAAATTCTGCAATTAGAAAATTAGGCATTACTTTTGCTAAACATTTCCGAACACAATTCAAATAATATACTTACTATGATTGATAATCTTAAAAAATTTTTAAACGAAGAGCAAGACCCAAAAGCTATTGAAAAAATCACTTCAAAACTGAATGATTTGTTGATGAAAAACGAGGAAATAGGATATATCGCCGTTCAAAAAAAACCTGCTATTACTGTTTTTCCGGATAGTATTGTCGTGACTAACAAACGAATCATCATTTGTCAGCCAAAAAATATGGGTCTTTCAATGAATTTTACCGATTTTACTTGGGACGAAGTGGAAGGGACTTTTATGAAAGAAAATATTCTGGGTTCCGAATTTTCGTTTTCGACCAAAACACAAATTCAGGTTTCTATTGATTATATTCCGAAAACTCAGGCGAGAAAGATTTCTACTTATGCCAAAGAACAATTGGATTTGTTGAAAAATCCAGTGGTTGCTGAAGAAGCGAATATTCAAGTTCCAGAATTTATTCAAGAGGATGTAGAAGAAGTGGAAACGGAAGAAGTAGTAAATTATGCCGAAATAATGCCGGCTGTTTCTAATTATACAGAGCCGATTGTAGAAAATACAGCTACTTCAACTGAAAAATTATCCAACGAATTAACGCAAGACGAACTTTTCGCCAAGCTCCAAAACTACAAGAAACTTCTCGATAACGGATTGATTTTACAAGGCGAATATGACGCTTATAAAAAAGAGATTTTGAGTTATATGTAATTATATTCAGTTTATTAATAGCAACCCCGACAGATTCCTATTTGTCGGGGTTGTTTTTTGGAATAGTTTTAATATATGACAATTATCATAGTATGGATTGTTAAGGAATATTACATTTAACCTACTAAATCTGTAGGTTTTATTCTAAAGACGGAATCAACCAATTTTTATAGGAACTAAATTCATAATCAATACTTTTTAAACATGAAAAAAATTATTTTACAATTTGGACTGGTACTTTTTTCGACTTTTGCTTTTTCGCAAGCAGGTCACATTATGCAGGGTGTTGGAGCTTTCAACATGTCTATGGGAGGAGCATCTACAGCACAACCGCTTGATATTTCTGGAGCATTGCAATGGAATCCGGCTTCGATTTCGGTATTCGATGACAAAATCATCAAGTTAGATGCGGGTTTGTTTTTCTCTTCCCCAGAATTGAGTTCCAGCTTGCCAGCTGGAATGATGGGCGCAGGTTCTCCTGCGGTTTCAGGTGTTACTAAAGACGCAAGAGACCCTTCAATAATGCCTGCATTAGCGATGGTTTGGGGAAAAGAAGGGTGCAAACATACATTTGGTGTATCTGCTTTCGGAATCAGTGGTTTTGGAGTTACTTTTCCTGAAGAATTAAATCAACCCATGAGTGCTAGTTTTGACCCAACAAAAAATTCAAATCCTATCAATTATCCACAACAAGCTGGTGGTTTTGGTAGAATTAAATCCGATTATATGTTGTTGCAAAT
>Ga0138256_10000521_pt1 | contig 42167 bp, 33 predicted proteins | sample KNB2016incub_MG_FD_105486 | JGI IMG/M metagenome (GOLD analysis project Ga0138256, IMG submission 105486) | Active sludge microbial communities from wastewater in Klosterneuburg, Austria - KNB2014incub_MG | ecosystem: Engineered > WWTP > Activated sludge > Unclassified | place: Austria... | reverse complement strand
TCACGCAGCTGCCGCCGGCCCGGATGCCGACCTCGTGCGAGAAGTTCTCGGCCGTGTCCGTTCCGTCGAACTCGACGGCGATGACGAGCAGCTTGAGCTCGCCGAGGACCGGGGCGCGCTGCAGCGGGTCGGGCGAGCGGGCCGGGTCGACGCCGCGGTCCGCGTCGGCCCGGGCGTCGACGTGCGTGTCCGCGACGGCGCCGACGTGTCCGTCGGCCGATGTGCGCGCCCCATCCGACGACGTCGCGTGCAGCCACGCGAGCTCGCGCTGGTGAAGCCGCTCGAGATCCTCCGACCTTGGCCCATGGTAGTGGTCGGCCGCCCACGCCGCCCGGAACACCGCCGCCGCCGCCTCGACCGCCGCCGGGCTCGCGCCGGGGCCGGCGTTGCGGCGCGCGGCGTCGTAGACGAGGACGTCGCTCGGCTGGACGTAGCTGATGAACGGGGCGTCCGTGGGATCGGCGGGGCGCGCGACGGGGGGCGGTGCGACGGGCGGCGACGCCGGGGCGACCGATGGGGCGGCGGATGGGGCGGCGGATGGGGCGGCGGATGGGGCGACGACGGGTGCGGCGGACGCCAGGTGCCCGAGCGAGAGCGCGGCTGCGCTGAGTACGGCGACGACGGCGGCGGCGGCGCCGCCGCGTACGACGCGGGGTGCCCGGATGGGCCGGCGGCGGACGGGCGGCGTGGGCATGGCGGGGCTCCTCGGGCGGGGCGTCGGGCGGCAGAGGGGTATGGTCGTATGGGGAGGGGGGCGTGTCAAGGAGGGTCAGAGAGGATTGAGGAGGCAATGCTCTCCCGGACGACGTCGAGTGGCGAGGGCTGCAGGCCGTTCTCTTTGACGACCGCCTCGCCCATCGCTATCATCCGCCACCTTGACCCGCCGACGCCGACCGTCGGGCAGGCTCGGCCTGCCTTGGCGTCGGCGCATTGTTGTTGGCTCCCCGAATGTTCAACGTCCTGCAAGACAAGCTGGAAGCGCTCTTCGGTGACCTCGCCAAGAAGGGCGTGCTCACCGAGGCCGACGTGGACCGCGCGATGCGCGAGCTGCGCTTGGCGCTGCTCGACGCCGACGTGCAGTTCGGCGTCGTCAAGGACCTCGTCGCCCGCGTCAAGGAGCGGGCCGTCGGGGCCGAGGTCATGCGCTCGCTCTCGCCGGCGCAGCAGGTCGTCACGATCGTCTACGACGAGCTCGTGGCCACGCTCGGCAAGGCGGCGCCGCTGGACATCGGTCGCGGCGATCCGCCGGTGATCGTCATGGCGGGTTTGCAGGGCGCGGGCAAGACGACGACGGCGGCCAAGCTGGCGCTTCTGCTGCGCAAGAAGGGCAAGCGCGCGCTGCTCGTCGCGTGCGACACACGCCGACCGGCGGCGATCCAGCAGCTGGAATCCCTCGGCAAGCAGCTCGACGTGGCGGTCTACAGCGAGGGTGCGGAGCCGGCCCCGCCGGATATCGCCGAGCGGTCCATCCAGTTCGCTCGGCGCGGCGCGTACGACGTCGTCCTCGTCGACACGAGCGGGCGGCTGCAGATCGACGAGCTGCTCATGGACGAGCTGGCCGAGATCACGGCGCGTGTGAAACCGGCCGAGACGTTGCTCGTCGTGGACGCGATGACGGGCCAGGAGGCGGTGAACGTCGCCGCGGCATTCCACGCGCGGCTGTCCCTGACCGGCCTGATCCTCACGAAGGTCGACGGCGACGCGCGCGGCGGTGCGGCGCTGTCCGTCCGCGCCGTGACGGGCGTGCCGATCAAGTTCCTCGGCGTCGGCGAGAAGACCGGCGCCCTCGAGGCGTTCGAGCCCGAGCGGCTCGCGTCGCGCATCCTGGGGCGCGGCGACCTGGCCTCGCTCCTCGAGCGCGCGGCCGAGACGGTCGACGCGGACGAAGCGGAGCGGATGGGGCGCAAGCTCCAGAGCGGCCAGCTCGACCTGCAGGACTTCCTGACGCAGATGCAGCAGCTGAAGAAGATGGGGCCGCTGCGCGAGATCATGGGCCTCATCCCCGGCCTCGGCAAGGCGATGAAGCAACTCCCCGCGGACGTGGACGACGGTGCGCTCAAGCGCGTCGAGGCGATCATCCTTTCCATGACGCCCCGCGAGCGCAAGAAGCCCGACGTCCTGAACGGCAGCCGCCGGCGCCGCATCGCGGCCGGCAGCGGTACGAGCGTACCGGAGGTGAATGACCTCCTGCGCAACTTCAAGTCGATGCAGACGATGATGAAGCGATTGTCGGGTGGTAAATCGTCGGGCGGCAAGATGAAGCTGCCGCCCGGCCTACTCGGGATCTAGCGAGAGGAGCTCACACAGATGGTTCGCATCCGCCTGCGCCGTGTCGGCGCCAAGAAGAAGCCCAGCTACCGTATCGTCGTGGCCGATCAGCGCTCGCCGCGCGACGGCCGGTTCATCGAGACGATCGGGCACTACGACCCCCGCACGGACCCGCCGACGGTGGTCATCAAGGAGGCGCGCGCGCTGCACTGGCTGAGCGTCGGCGCCCAGCCGAGCGGCCCGGTCGAGCGCTTCTTCACCAAGCTCGGCCTGGCCGACAAGGTGAAGAAGATCCACGGCGGCGCCAGCATCGAGAGCTTGGTCGCCCCGGTCCCGGAGGCTGCAACGCCGAAGGCCGAGGCCAAGCCGGCCCGCGGCAAGGCTGCCAAGGCCGCGTCCGTGGCCGACGTGCCGGCCGAGGACGCCTCGCTCCTCGACCGCGCCAAGCACACCGCCGCCGCAGCTGCCGCAGCTGCTGCGCCCGCGATCGACGCGGCCGAGGCCGCGCTCGAGAAGGCCGGCGACGCGATCGAGCATGCCGTCGACGTCGTGAGCGACGCGGCCGCGCCCGTGGTCGAGGATGTCGTCGAGGGCGCAAAGAAGGCGGCGCACGTCGTCGCCGATGCCGCGGAGCCCGTCGTCGAGGGGGCCAAGAAGGCGGCCCATACGGTCGCCGAAGGCGCCAAGAAGGCCGCCCACGTCGTCGCCGATGTCGTCTCCGACGCGGCGGAGGCCGTCGTCGAGAAGGCGGCCGATGTGACGGAAGCGTTGGCGGATGCCGTGTCGGGCGAGGACGAGGCAGCACCGGCCGAAGCGGTCGCCGAGACGAGCGAGCTGGCGGCGCTCGGCCTGTCGGCCCGCATCGAGAAGGCGCTTGCCGACGCCGGCGTGACCTCCGTCGCAGCGTTGAACGCGCTGCTGGCCGAGGGCGACGACGCGGCGCTGGCACTGCCGGGCATCGGGGCGAAGGCGGTCGAGGAGATCCGGGAGCGGATCGGTCAGGCGGGCTGAGATGGGCGCCGACATGACCGAGCTCGTTCGCACGATCGCCACGGCGCTGGCCGAGAAGCCGGAGGCCATCGAGGTCTCGTCGTTCTCGAAGGGCCGGACGCACTACGTCCGGCTGAAGGTCGATCCCGAGGACATGGGGCGCGTGATCGGCCGCGACGGCCGGGTGGCCACTGCGGTGCGGTCGCTCCTGACGGCGGCGGCCGACGGCGAGCGGTGGCGGCTCGAGATCGTCGATTGAACGGGGCGGTGACGCGCGCGGCGTCAGGGCATTGCGTCCGGTCGTCGCGATGACCGCTGCGCGCGCGGAGCGCCCGGAGTACATCGCCGTCGGTCTGATCCGGCGGCCGCACGGTCTGCATGGCGAGGTCCAGGTCGACATCCTGACCGACCACCCCGAGGCGCGGTTCAAGCCCGGGGGGACGGTCTGGATTGCCGGCCCGGACCTCGCGCGCAGCGAGCCGCCCGGTCCGGTGACGATCGACACCGTCCGGTCGCACGACCGGCGCCTCCTCATCCGCTTCGGCGGCGCCGCGGACCGCGACGATGCCGCGGCCCTGAGCGGCCTGTCCGTCTACGTCCCGACGACGGACGCCGTGCCGCTGGACGAAGACGACAGCTACTACCCGCACGACCTCATCGGCTTGGCCGTCGTCACGACGGACGGCGTCCCGGTCGGCCGCGTCGTCGACCTCATGAACGCCGGCGCGAGCGATATCCTGGTGGTGCGGGGCGAGCGGCAGGTGCTCGTGCCGATGATCGGGGACGTGATCGAAAGCATCGACGTCGAGGGCGGGCGGATCGTCATCGTGGCGCTGGCGGGGTTGTTGGACGAGGGGTGAGCCCCTGCGCACTCCGATCAGCCGCCCACCCCGATCAGCGCCCCCGAAACCCCCGATAGGCCCGCGGCAGGAACAACCGCGTCTCCACGCTCCGCGTCGCCGTGATCGTGGGCGTCCGGCTTGCCGACTCGCTCGGCCGCGGCGGGCTGGCCGAGGGCGTGCCGAGGGTGGCGGTGGGCGTCGCGGTGTCGGGCGAGGGCGAACCGGTCGGCGTCGCCGAGCCGACGGGCGGCGTCGTGGTCGACGGCATGGGCTCCGTGGGGTCGGGCGGCCGGGCCGTCGGCGTTGCGCTCGGCGCGTCGCTGGCCGTCGCCGTTGGGGTCGCGGTCGGCGGCGCGCTGTCGGGCGTTGCGGACGGGGGCGGTGTGGGCGTGTCCGACGGCGTCGGCGTGTCCGGTCCGGCCGTCGGCGGACCGACGTGCCCATCGTCCCAGCCGAAGAGCTCGACGCGGTTGTTGCCGGCGTCGGCGATCAGGATCTTGCCGTCGTCGGCGGAAAGCCCGAGCGGGTTCCAGAGCTGACCGGCATTCGGGCCGGGCTCGGTGCCGAACGTGGCGACGACGTCGCCGATGACCTGGGCGTCCAGCCGGGGCTGGAATACCTGCACCCGGACGTGCTCGCGCTGGTCGTTCTCGAGGATGTAGACGAAACGGTCGTCGGCGGCGAGTGCCACGGGGTTCCACGGCAGGCCGAGCTCGGCCTGGACGGGCAGGCTGGCGCCGGGCCAGACGTGGGCAGGCTTGCCGTCGGCGGTGAACGCCTGTACGCGTGACTTGCCGAACTCCAGCGTGTAGACCAGTCCGTCCGGCCCGACGGTCACGGCGATCGGGTAGCGCAGCTGGCCAGGCAGGTCGCCGGGTTCACCGACGAGGCCGAGTAAACGTCCGTCCGGGCTGCGGCGGACGATGCGCCCGTTGCCCTTGTCGGCAACGAACACCTCGCCCGTCGGCCCGACCGCCAGGTCGATGGGTTCGGCAAGCCCTTCCGGGTCCCGCCGCGGCTCGCCTGACCCCCACCGGTCGATCACCTGGCCGTCGGGCCGGACGACGAACACGGAATGGCGCGCCGGGTCGGCGATGTAGATCCGCGCGTCGGCCCACGCCGGGCCGGTCCGCCAGACGGCGACGGCTGTCGGCTCGAGCATGTCGACGGTCTGCTGGTAGAGCCCGCCGAGCATGACGTCGGACTCGCCGCTCTGGGGGTTCATGATCAGGACGCGCCCGTTGCCCTTGTCCGCCACCACATAGAACTGCGGGTCGAGCGCGACGTCCGTCGGCAGATCGAACTGCTTTCGCTCCTGGCCGCGCAGCGCGAACGGCATGAACGAGCTGTCCGCGTTCGCCAGGTAGAGGCTGTACTCGAGCGAGCGTGGGTGGGCGACGATCCCGCGCCCGTCGGACAGGAACGCCACGCCGCCCGCGATGGGTGCGCCGCGGTCGATATCCGGTCCGCCGGTGAGATCGATCTGCCACGCCAGCCGGCCCTTGTCGTACCACGTGACCCGCGGCTCGCCTTCCGCCGGGGTCTGGTCGACGACGAGCATCTGCCCGTTCGGACCGATCGCGATGCCGTCCGGATGGAACATCGACTGCTGCACGCCGCGAAACGTGCTCTGGTACTCGCCGTTCGGCTTGAACGCCACCACGCGGTCGTTGTCCCGGTCGGCCACCCAGACCGTGCCGTCGGGCGCCACGTCGACATCCGTCGGCTGGAGCAGCTGGCCGTTGCCGTTGCCGGAGCCGCCGAACGTGGTCACGTGCGTGCCCTCGCTGTCGAACACCTTGACCTCGTCCGTCGCCTGATCGACGACGTACACGCGGCCCTGCCGGTCCGTCGCCAAGCCGACGGGCGACTCGAAGAGCGTGTTGCCGCGGCCGCGGCCGCCCCAGCTGCCCGAGGCGCAGCTCGGCCGGTTCTCGGGCGGCAGGCACAGCTCGGGCGTGAAGCGGATCACTTTGCGGGTGCCGCGGTCGACGACGTAGACGAACTTCCCGTCCGGGCTGACCGCGACATCCGCCGGCTGCCAGAGCTCGCCGCGCCCGACCGCGTCGCCGCGGCGCCCGAGCTCGCCGAGGGGCAGGGCGCTCGGACTGAACACCTGGACGCGGGCGTTGGCGCCGTCCACGACGTAGAACCGTCCGTCCTCGCCGTGGCTGGCGGCGATCCCGTGCGGATCGTTCAACTGGCCGATCGGGGGCACGATGCCGAGGGAGTTCAGGTGGCGGGGCGGCTGGATCGGCTCGGCCCGCACGGCCGCCGAACTCCACCACGCGCCGGCCGCCACGGGGATGCACGTAGCGAGCGCCGCCAGCACCCGCGCATGGCGCTGGCGCTGCCGCGGTCGGTGGGGGCGGGAGGCAGCGCGCCCAACGGTGGGGGCTGCATCGCCGCGGGCCGACGGGTCCGGCGGTCGCAGAAGGGGCATGATCGCTCGATCGGTCCTGGCGCCCAGTCGACAAACGGACCACGGGAACGGGGGCCGAGCCTCGCCCGCATCCGGGCGGCCATGGCGGCGATCGAACGTTCAGGAAGCGGACTCCGACGGTCTGTTCGGCCGCGATGCGAAGCCCATTGCCCGCACCGCTGCCCTCCGCGCCGCCCGTCCGCCTCGCTTCCCCCCTGTCCCATGTCCGCGCCGGCGTGGCGTTGACACAAGCGCGTGCCATTATATCGCCCGGAACTGGCTGTGTCCATGGGTCGGGGCGCATACTCCCGGTTCGCAGGCTTAATCCGCACGCGTCACAGGAGACCCGCGACGATGTATCCCGATCCGCTTCACCCTGCCGTCGTCCACTTTCCGATCGTGCTGATGGTCCTCCAGCCGATCGTGCTCCTCGGCGCGCTGTTCGCCGTCCGTCGCGGCGCGGCCGTGCGCACCGCCTGGGGCATCGCGGCGGCCGTCTCGGTCCTGCTGGCGATCTCGGCGTTCGTCGCGACGAACACCGGCGAGGAGTCGGGCGAGAAGGTCGAGGAGGTCATCGGCGACCGGCTATTGCACGAGCACGAGGAGGAGGGCGAGCTGTTCCGCAACCTCGCGATCCTCACCGCTGCGATCACCCTCGTGGGATTCGTGAAGGGCAAGCCCGGTCACATCGCGCGCCATGTGGCGCCGGTCGTCGCCATCGCCCTCGTTTGGTTCGGCTACGAAGTGGGCCACTCGGGCGGTGCGCTGGTCTACGAGCACGGCGCCGCGAGCGCGTACGCCACGCCGGATCCGGCGGCGGCGGAGGGCGGGGACGAGGATGAGGCGGGAGACGAGGACGCGGACGATGAGGACGAGGATGAGGACGAGGACGACTGACGAAGGGTGACCGGGCATGTCGCCCTGTGCGCCCTTGCCCCCCACCCCCACCCCCCGCTACCATCGCCCGCCGTGTTCTTCTCCCCCGATGCCCCCCGCGATCCCCATCGCCGCAAGCCCCGCCGCTGGCCCCTCGTGGCCGCGCTGGTGCTCTTGGCGGGCGCCATCTACCTGCGCGAGCGCCCGACGATCGTCCGCAATGCGATCTCGCGCTACCTGCCCTCGCCCACCCCCGGTCCGACCGCGACGCCGCCCCTCCCGGTGACGCTTGCGACGGCCGAGGCGGCGCGGGTGGCCGGGCGGCAGAGCGAGGCGCTCGCGGCGTGGGCCACGGCGCAGGCGATCGACCCGACGCGGGCCGACGTGGCGTTGGCGCGCGTGCGGCGGCTGGCGGCGCGCCGACGGTACGCGGACGCGGCCGATGCGGCGGCGACGGCCGTCGCGGCGGCGCCGGACGCCAGCGACGCGCAGGCCGCGCTGGCCGTGGCGCTGGACTGGGGCGGCGACTCCGAGGGCGCGATCGACGCTGCGTTGAAGGCCGTCGACCTCGATCCGGACAACCCCGGCGGCCGTGCGGCGCTGGCTGAGGCGTATGCCGGAGCCGGCCGGTGGGACCCCGCGTTGGCCGAGGCCGAGAAGGCCGTCGAGCGCGGGCCGGACGATGCGTACGCGGCGCGGGCGCTCGGGATGGCGTGGGAGGCGCGGGGCGCGTCGGCCACGGCACTCGAGCACTACCGGCGGGCCGCGGAGCTGGAGCCGCGGAACACGCTGTTCCTGATCGACATCGGCCGCATCCACCGTTTCGGCGGCGACGTCGCCGCAGCGCGCGACGCGTTCAAGGCCGCCACGGAGATCGATCCGAGCGACCCGATCGGCTGGGACAACCTTGGCCTGCTGGACTACGACGCCGGCGACATCGACGACGCCGCCTCCCGCTTCGAGCGCGCCGTGAAGGCCGACGACGAATACGCGCCCGGCCACGGCCACATGGGCTGGACGGCGTACGCCGCCAAACACTGGGAGGAAGCCGCCCACCACCTGACGCGCGCGATCGAACTCGGCGCGCAGCAGGTGGACTTCTACTATCTGCTCGGCTTCGCGCTCGCCTTCCAGGACCGCTGTGACGAAGCCAAGCCGTGGTTCGAGAAGGCCCTGGCAGAGGACAGCACCTCGCAGCCGGCGCACGAGGGGATGAAGTTGTGTTCGTTCGAGGACGGCCCGTAGGGGCACCCCTCGTGGGTGCCCATCGTCGGGCATATCGGGCGGCCGGTTGGGGCGGGCGAAGGGCACCCACAAGGGGTGCCCCTTTCAGGGGTTGCGGCAACCTCTAACGGACGTCTAATCGCCCGCGCCTTGTTCGATTCGGGCGCCGCACTATACTCTTGCCCGCCCGGTCCGCTAGCAGACCCGGGCCGCGACTGCTAACGCGGTCGACCGAGGAACGCAGCGGGCATCGCCGCGACGGCATCGAGATCCACGGGGATCGTCGGCGCCGCCCGCGCGGATGTCCGGTCGGCCGACGACCGTTCGGCCGGCACAAACGCTTTCGCAACCTGTATCGCAAACCGAATCCGAACTTCAAGGAGGCATGGCACGCTATGGGCATGAACCTGCAGCCGTTGGGCGACCGCGTCATCGTCGAGCCGATCGAACAGGAAGAGGTGACCGCCAGCGGCATCGTCCTGCCCGAGAGCGCCAAGGAGCGCCCGCAGCGCGGGACGATCATGGCCGTCGGGCCGGGCCGGCTGGACGAGGACGGGTCCAAGCGGATCCCGATGGACGTCAAGGTGGGCGACGTCGTCCTTTACGCCCAGTACTCGGGCACCCAGTTCAAGATCGACGACAAGAAGTATCTCGTGTTGAGCGAGAAGGACATCCTGGCGCGCGTCGCCTCGTAGGCCCGGCGTCGCCCCCGCGACCTGACGTCGGACCCACGACGACCCGCGCAGGGGCGCACGGCGTGCGCCCATCCGACCGCACACAACCTCGTCCGCCCGATCCCAACCTCGTCCGCCCGATCCGAAGGAGACTGTTAAATGGCCAAGATCCTGGTGTTCAACGAGGCCGCCCGCCGCGGCTTGAAGGAAGGCGTCGACGTCGTCGCCAACGCCGTCAAGACGACGCTCGGGCCCAAGGGCCGCAACGTCGCCCTGGCACGCAAGTTCGGCTCGCCGACCGTCACCCATGACGGCGTGACGGTGGCCAAGGAGATCGAGCTGACCGACCCGTGGGCCAACATGGGTGCGCAGCTGTTCAAGGAAGCCGCGATGCGCACGAACGACGTCGCGGGCGACGGCACGACGACGGCCACGGTGCTGGCGCAGGCGATGGTGACCGAGGGCCTGCGCAATGTCGCCGCCGGGGCGAACCCGATGCAGATCAAGCGCGGCATCGACTTGGCCACGGCCGCGATCGTCGCCGAGATCAAGAAGATCAGCCGCCCGGTCGAGGGCCGCGACGACATCGCCCACATCGCCTCGATCAGCGCGCACGACGACCACATCGGCAACCTGATCGCCGACGTGATGGACAAGGTGGGCAAGGACGGCGTGATCACCGTCGAGGAGTCCCGCCTGCTCGAGTTCGAGACCGAGTACGTCGAGGGCATGGAGTTCGACCGCGGCTACATCAGCGCGTACTTCATGTCGAACGCCGAAACGATGGAATCCGTCATCGACGAGCCGTTCATCCTGGTGACGGACAAGAAGATCAGCGCCGCCGCGGACCTGGTGCCCCTCATGGAGCAGCTCGTCCAGACCGGCAAGCGCGACCTCGTCGTCATCGCCGAGGACGTGGACGGCGAGGCGCTGGCGACGCTCGTGCTGAACAAGCTGCGCGGCATCTTCAACTGCCTGGCCGTCAAGGCCCCCGGCTTCGGCGACCGCCGCAAGGCGATGCTCCAGGACATCGCGGCGCTGACCGGTGCCACGGTGATCTCGGACGACATCGGCAAGAAGCTCGAGAGCGCCACGCTGCGCGACCTCGGCCGCGCCGGCAAGATCGTCAGCACGAAGGACGACACGACGATCATCGAGGGCCGCGGAGACGCGGCGGCGATCAAGGGCCGCATCGACCAGATCCGCGCCCAGATCGACACGACGACCAGCGACTACGATAAGGAGAAGCTCCAGGAGCGCCTGGCCAAGATGGCCGGCGGCGTGGCGATCATCCGCGTCGGGGCCGCGACCGAGGTCGAGCTCAAGGAGAAGAAGCACCGCGTCGAGGACGCGCTGTCGGCTACGCGCGCCGCGGTCGAGGAGGGCATCGTGCCCGGCGGCGGCGTGACGCTGCTGCACGCCCGCAAGGCGCTGGCCAAGATCGACGTCGCGACGGGTTCCGACGAGGCGACCGGGGTGCGGATCGTCCTTCACTCGCTGGCCGAGCCGGTCAAGCAGCTCGTCAAGAACGCCGGCGGCGACGGGGCGGTGATCGTCGAGGAGATCCTGCGCCAGAGCGCCGCCAAGAAGTCCCATACGCTGGGCTACAACGTGCTCTCCGGCGAGTACATCGACATGATGGACAAGGGCATCATCGACCCGGCCAAGGTGACCCGCGCCGCCGTCGAGAACGCCGCCTCCATCGCGTCGATGATCCTCACGACCGAGGCCCTGATCGCGGACGCTCCCGAGAAGGAGAAGCCGCACACGGACGGGCCTGGGGAGATGGACTACTAGCGAGCGGATGTCGCTTCCACGCGACGCGGCAAGGTAACCGAACGGTAGGGGCGGGTCTCAGACCCGCCCCTACACGCGCCAACGAAATGCGCCCGCCGTGAAGGGATCGACCAGGGGATCGACCAGGGGATCGCCCGAAGCCGCGGAACTCGTCTGTCGGAGATTTAACGACGTTCGTCGCAATCTCGCCCAAAGTGCTGTATACTGTTGTCCATTGAGGATGTGGGTTCGACACCGTGTCGAACGTATGCATCAATGAGTTCGCCCTCCCGCTCCGTCAGTTGTCCTCTGATATCGATACGGCAAGGGTCACCGCGTGATGCGTCTTACGGCGCTAGCGGCGACGGGTTCGCCCCTCTTGTGTGCCGATACTAGGGTCTCCTGTGTGTGGTGTAGGGAACCTCAGGCCAAGCTGCGCATCCCCGATCCACATCGGCGAGCGGCCAACGTGCCGTCTCGCCAAACCAGGAGGTTCTGTTCCCTATGGCCAAGAAGCTTTTTGTCGGTGGTCTCCCGTGGTCTGTGACCTCGGATGAGCTCCGCACCACGTTCGCCCCGCACGGCGATGTGGCCGACGCCGTCGTGATCACCGACCGCGAGACGGGCCGCAGCCGCGGCTTCGGCTTCGTCGAGTTCAACGACGACAACGCCGCGGACGCCGCGATGCGCGCCCTGAACAACTCGTCCATGGGCGGCCGCACGATCACCGTCAACGAGGCGGGCGAGCGCCCGGCCGGTGGCGGCGGTGGTGGTCGCGCAGGCGGTGGCGGCGGCGGCGGCGGCTACCGCTCGAGCGGTGGCGGCGGCGGCGGTCGCGGCGGCTGGTAGTCCACCCCACCCGCACCGCACGCTCTGCGTGACGGTGTGACGGCCTGAAGTCCCACGCGGGACGGACGGCCAAAGACAACTGAATCGCGAAAGCACAACACGGCCCCGGAGCGGCATTGCTGCTCCGGGGCCGTTGTCGTCCGAGTTGAAGTCGTCGGGTTTAGGTCGTCGGGTCGAAGCTGTCGGGATTGACGCTGTTGGGGTCGAACCAGGCGTCGAGCCATGCGCCGAGCCATGCGCCGGAACGATTCGGCGGAACCCGGGCGCGCTCGTTGGTGTCAGCCGTTACGGTGTGGCCCTCGACGGATGCCGACCGGGCCCGTCGACGGGCCGGCGCCAAACGCGACCTGCGCGGCCGACGACAGATCTGCAACGCAATCTGGAGCGACCCCATGCCTCCGACCGCCTCCGCCGCCTTCCCCCCCCATCGTGCTCTCGTCCCCGCGATCCGGATCGTTGTCGTCACCATCGGCCTTGCCCTCCTCGCCCTCCTCGCACTCATTGCACTCATTGCCCGCCCCGCCGTCGCCGTCGCCGACCTCGCAGCCCCGATCTATTTGCCCGTCCTCCTTGCCGCCGACCCCCTCGCCCCGACGCCGCTGCCGACGCCGACGTCGACGTCCGAGCCCGCGTCGCCGCTCACCGTCGCCGATGCGGTCGTGCTCAGCGATCCGAACGACGTGCGCGACATCGCCGTCGACGGCGCGACGGGCGACGTCTGGGCTGCGACGTACGGCGGCGTCGTGCGCTGGGAGGCGGGCGGCGTGACGGCGTCGGTGACGACGGACGTCGACGACCTCTGGCTGGCGGCGGACGACGTGGCCGTCGGCCCGAACGGCGACATCTGGGCGGTCACGGATCAGGGTGCGGCCAAGCGCACGGCGAACGGCATGTGGACGGCCGTGCAGCCGCCGCCGCTGCCGACCCCCTTCGACGGCGGCCGAACGGAACCGGCGACGCCGCGGTCCGTTGCCGTCGAGGCGGACGGCGACGTCCTGATCGGCCTCGACGACGGCGTGGCGAAGTTGTCGCCGGCCGGCCGATGGTCGCACATGCTCGGCTTCCAGGATGCGATCGACCGGATCGTGCCCATGTGGAATGGGGATGTCTGGCTCAGCACACCGTTCGATCATGCCGCACCGCTCCATCAGGTGCGCGCGAACGGCCAGCGGCGCCGGTTCGAGATGTTCCGCGACGAGCTTCAGGTCCAGCGGCCCGTCGACATCGCGGCGGCCCCCGGCGGGGACGTCTGGGTGCTCGATGCGCTCGGCCCGCCGGTCGTGGTCGACGCGATCGACCCGGCGGCGGGCGATTCGGCGTGGCGGCCGGTGCCTTTGGGCGATCTCGATGCGCGGCTGCGCGAAGTGTCCCGTCCCGGCCCCCTGCGGCGCCTTGCCTTCGACGCAGCGGGCGCGCCGGTGATCGCCGCCGAAGGGGCGCTGATGCTCGGCCGGGGCGCCGGAGCGGCGTCCTCCTGGTCGGCGCTGGCCGTCGATGACGGGCCGCTTGCGCCGCTGCGCGAGCTGCGGGCGTTGGCGACGACACCGGACGGCGCCGTGTGGGTGGGCGGATCCGGCGGGATCGCGGTGCGCAGCCCGTCGGGCGGCGTCACTCGCCGCGCGGCGCGCGGCCTTGCGAGCAACCACGTCACGGCGATCGCGCTCGCGCCGGACAGTGTCTGGTTCGGCACGCGCTACGGTGCCGACCGACTGGCGCCGGACGGCGAGCTGACCCACGTCGACGTCGTGGCCGACGACGACGTGGCGCCGCCGGGTCCTGCGGATGCGCGCGTCGACGCGATCGTCGCCGCACCGGACGGTGCGCTGTGGTTCGGCACGCCGCGCGGTGTCGTGCGGCGCGCGGCGGACGGGGCGATGACGACGTTCGGCGTGGCAGACGGGCTCGTCGATCCGCACACGAACGCGCTGGCGTTCGGCGCCGACGGCTCGCTGTGGTGCGCGTCCGGCCAGGCCGGGCAGGCGGCCGACGGGCGGGGCGCCGTCGGGGTGAGCCGCCGCCTGCCGGACGGCACCTGGGTCCGCTACGGCTTCGACGACGGCCTGCCGGCGCTCGAGCCGACGGTCATCCTGCCGCGGCGCGACGGCTCGGTGTGGGTCGGCTTCGACACGCGCCTGGCGTGGCGCGACCAGCCTTTCGGCGCGCGGAACATGGCGTTCCATCGCCCGGAATCGGGCTGGACGCGCGTCGCACCGCCCGAGCCTCTCATCCAGGATGCCGTGTACGCGCTGGCCGAGACGCCCGACGGCGCGCTCTGGGTCGTGAGCGCCCGCGGGCTGTCCCGCCTGGCGGCCGACGGACGCTGGACGACGTATGCCGACCAGCCGCACTGGCGCTTCGGCGCAACGCGCGATGCCGCGGCGTTGGCCGCCGAGGCCGACGGCACGCTGTGGGTCGGCGCGCGATCGCATCCCCTGCGCGCGCGCCGGGCGGACGGCGGCTGGGGCGAGATCGCGGACGGTCCGGCGCTTGGCGCGGTGAGCGAGATCGCCGTCGCGCCGGGCGGGCGCGTGTGGGTCGGGACGGCGGAGCGCGGGGCGCGGGGGTTCGATCGGGTGCCGTGAGGGCACGGGGTGGGATCGAATGTGCAGTGTAACAACTGTGCAACGCCGGCTGCGTAGGCTTGGGCGCATCGATCGACATCGAGGAGAGTTCACCATGCCGCGCCGCCTGTTCCTTTTTGTGCTCGTGCCCGCGGTTGCCCTTTCCATGGTTGCGTGCACCGGTCGGAACGCACGCATGCCAACCGACGCACCGCCCTCGATGCCATCCGAGGGCGCGGGGGCATCGATCCTGGCCGACGCACCATCAGCGGGCACCGCGCCCTCGACAGCTGTGCAATCTCGTTCGGAGATCACACCGACCAACGCGGCCGACATCCCCACGCTCGAATTCGAGCGCCTCGAGGCGTTCGTCGACAGCGATGAACTGACGAGCGTGGCCGTCGACCCGACGACGCGCGATGTCTGGACGACGAGCGTGAGCGGCGGAGTCACCCGATGGTCGCGCAGCGGCCGGCCGCTGGCGCAGTTCACCGTCGCCGACGGCTTGCCGAGCAACGCGGCGAGCGACGTGGCATTCGCGCCGGACGGCACGGTGTGGGTCGCCACCGACCTTGGGGCGGGGCGGCGTTCGCCGGATGGGGAATGGACGACGGTGCGGCCGCCGCTGCCGGCCGACTTCCCGATCACGGCGGACTACGGCGGAGGCGACATTCGGACCGAACGCGTCGGCAACCCCTTGATCAAGGTGGCGGTTGACACGCAGGGCGGCGTTTGGTTCGGCGCAGTGATGGGCGTCGCGCGGCTGGGACCCGACGGGGTCTGGGAGCAGCCGCCGTGGGGCATCGACAAGGTCGAAAAGGTCGGGTGCATTCGCCCGGCGGCGAACGGCGATGTCTGGATCGGCACGCTGTACCACGGGATCCAGGTGCGCCGGGCCGACGGACAGTGGCAGTCATGGGAAACCGTCGGACCGCAGTCGTCGGTGCGCGTGTGGGACGTCGGCATCCGGCCGGACGGGCGTGTCCTGGCGCTGCACGGCGCGCCTGAGCCTGTCGGCAGTCTCTGGCGTCCGCAAATGAGCATCCTGGCGGACGATGGCCGGTGGGCCTCGGCCGAGCTCGGCGCGGTTGCGATGGAGCCGAACGGCGAGGCGGCCTATCTGGCGCTGGACGAGCAGGGGCGGCCGTGGATCGGCTGGCAGTACGGGGTCGTGATCGTTCCGGACGCGGACGCGCCGGGCGGCGCGCGTGTGGAGGGGAAGGCGGAGGGACTTCAGGCCTATACGATCTATGGACTGACCGACATCGCGCTCGACGATGACGGAACGGCTTGGCTGGCCACCGACGTCGGGCTGCATGAGCGAACCCCCGACGGCCGCTATGCCCGGTTCCAGGCAGCCGCGATCGGCGACGCCGGGGGCTCGGTGGTCGCGGCATCGCCGACCGGCGTCTTTCTGGGCGGCGGCGACGGCATCGTCGAGCGCCAAGCGGACGGGAGCTGGGCGCCGTTCGATCCGTCCGAAACGTACGATCTCTCGATCGTCGACGACATCGCGATCGGCGCGGACGGAGCCGTGTGGGCAGCGACCGGCGACGGTGTCGTCGGACGGATGAAGCCGGGTGCGCCGCCGCTGCGCATGAGCGTCGCCCAAGACGACCCTCGCGGGCGGATCACGGCGCTGGCGATCGATGACGGCGGCGCGCGGTGGTGGCTGGCCCCGTACACGCAGGTCCAGATCGTCTGTACGACCGCCGGCGACCCGTTCTTCCGGTGCTTCGGTCCGGCCGACGGCCTGCCGGCGGCCACGCCTTCGGCGATCGCGGCGGGGAGCGATGGATCGGTGTGGGTGAGCTTCTACGGTGACGACGAGGCCGGCGCAGGGGGTGCGGCGCAATCACTCGCGCGCTACACGCCGGGCGATGGTTGGCAGACGATCGAGCTGCCGGCCGGCGCCGGGCCCGGCAGCGTCTTCGCGCTTGCCGTCGAGGCCGACGGTGCGCTGTGGGTGCGGACGGCGGCCGGGTTGGTGCGCCGCGACGCGTCCGGGGCCTGGACGACGCCGGACGACGACCCCTCGCTCGCGGCGCCGCTCATCGACACCGAGACCGAGGACCCGAGCGGGGCGCTGGCCGTCGGTCCGGACGGCAGCCTTTGGGTCGGCGACTTGCCGGACGGGCTGCGCGTCCGGCTGCCGGACGGGTCATGGCGCGCGCTCCGCAGCGGCGACGGGCTGGCGGCGACCCACGTCACCGACTTCGCTTTCGGTCCGGACGGCCGCGTCTGGATCGGCACGGCGTACGAAGGACCGCGGGCCATCGTACGTTCGCGGTGACCTCGAAAGGGGCTCCGCTGCACAGTCGCCCCGCGCGGCTCAGGGGCGGGGCGACTGTGTCGGCCTACCGCCGCCGATCGCCCTTGTCGCCCCCGCCGAGCAGCCCGTACAACACCCCGCCCACGAGGCTGATCACGACGCTCCCGAGCACCGCCGGGATGAAGCCGTCGACCGTGAAGCTGTAGCCGGCCCACTGCGCGAGCTTGCTGGCGAGCAGGAGCATGCCGGCGTTGATCACGAGCAGGAACAAGCCGAGCGTGAGGAACGTGATGGGCAGCGTGAACAGCGTGATGATCGGCTTGATGAACGTGTTGACGAGACCGAGAATGACGGCAAGGATCGCGTAGACGAGCCACGGCGATTCACCGGCCAGCGCGACGTCGATCCCGTTGATGTAGCGGTCGGCCACCCAGATGGCGACGGCGGTGGCGGCGATCCGGACGATGAGCTTCATCGGATATCCTCTCGAGGGAACACGGAGGGGCGAGGCGTGCGCGGCGATATCGCCGGCCGGTCCGGGGCGGCATGTCGCCTTGATGGGGCGCCGGATGTCGATAGGATCACGTCGTGTCACGGCGGCGCCGATGCGCCCGCCATCGCGCACGACCGGATGCCGCCGACGATACCACAAAGGAGACTCCCATGAAACGATCCACCCTCCGATCGGCGCGACGTCCGGTCGCCCGCATCGCCCGGCGCAGCGCCGTCGCCGCCGCGCTCGCCGTGGCGCTGGCCGCGGTCGCCGCCGGTCCGGCCGTCCCGCCGGCCCGCGCCGCGCGCTTGGCCGGGCGCACCGCTGCGCACACCGCCGCCATCCAGGGCGCCGGCGCGACCGGCATCCAGGTCCAGAACCTGGACTTCACGAACGTTGCGACGGCCAAGATCCAGTTCTACGGCCGCACCGGCGCACCGATCGAGATCACGCGGATCATCCAGCCGGGCACCGCGGCCAACGTCTACCTGCCGCTCGTCCCCGGTCTGGCGAACGGTGCGTACGCGATGATCGTCAGCGCTGACCGGCCGATCGCGGCGCTGGCCCGGACGGACTGGGAGACGACGCGCGCGGCCGGGATCTACTCCAGCGTCGTGCCGGGGAAGACCGTCGTGCTGCCGCTCGTCGTGGCGGACTACTACGGCCAGACGTCGCTGGTGTCCATCCAGAACACGGACACGGGGGCCGAGCACTCGGTCCACGTCGAGGTGAGGGGGATGGGCGGCATTGCCGCATCTGCAACGGCCGACCTGCACATCGCACCCGGTGCCGCGGTCACGATCGACTTCGAGCGTGATGCCGACTTCCGAGTGCTGGCCGATGCCTCGCCGAACGGCTTCCTCGGCTGGATGCGGATCACCAGCGCGGCCGACGTGGCGGTCCAATCGTTCATCGACGTCGCGTCGAGCGAGAAGGCGGTCTACGCGTTCGAGGGGATCCCCGACACGCTGCTGGCCACGGAGCTCATCGCACCCCTCGTGCGCAAGCGCCAGGCGACGACCGTCGGCTTGTACGACACCGGCATCGCGGTCGTGAACCCGGGCGCCGCGGCGACGACGGTGCGCGTGCACTACGACGGCAGCACGGGCGCGTGCGCCGGCCAGTCGTTCGACGAGGCGCCGGTGGCGGTGGCGGCCGGCAGCGGTGCGACGATCTACCAGGGCACCTCGGCCGTGCTGCCGAGCGACTGCGTGGCCTCGGCGCGCATCAGCGCCGACGCGCCGATCGCCGCCGTCGTCCTCGACGCCAAGGACCTGACCGTCCAGGGCGCGGCCTACAGCGCGGTGCCGAACCGCGAGGCGGCGCGGCGGGTGGTCCTGCCGCTCGTGCGGCGCGGGCACACCGCCATGCGGTTGACGACGGGAATCCAGGTGACGAACGTCTCGGATGAAGCGGCGCGCGTCGATCTGGCGTTCGCAAGCGACGCCGGCGTGGCGCTGACGTCGTGCGGCGCGCCGTGCAGCGTGACGATCCCGTCGCGCGCCAGCCGCACGTTCTATCCGTCGGCCGCGTTCAATGCGATGCCGGTCGGGACGTTCGGCTCCGCGGTCGTGACGAGCGACCGGCCGGTCGTCGTGCTGGTGAACGACATCTCGGAGAACAACACGTCCGACGCGGCGACGTACATCGGGCTGGCGGCGGGGGATCCGGCGGCGGCGGTGGTCGACGATGACGGTGCGTCGAGGTGGACGGCGCTCGCGGCGCTCGGATTCGGGCGGGCGTGCGCGGGGTGCGGGGTGGGGGCCGAGGCGCAGATGTCGTACCGCGCGTTTCTAACCGTGGGGCGGTAGGGCACGTCGCCCTCGCGGACGACGTGAGGGCGCTGTCATCAAGTTGTCGCGGATGTGTCGCCGGTACCCGGGTTGGGCAGGGCATGGGGCACGGTGCAAGCCACGGCGAAGCGCACGGGCGACGGATTAACGGTTGCGCGACGGCCGCGCGGTGGTTTGGCGGCGTCGTGGGATCGACGTTTCCCCCTATGCTGGGCGTGCGCTCGCATCCTTCGACGTTACCCGCGAGCGCTCACCGGTAGGGAGGGGACCGGCGCACGGCGCGGCAAGGTCGTCAAGCTGTCACCAACGTGTCGCGCGGGACCTGTTGGCGCGGCTGCCCAGCCCATATGCTCGCTGCTATGCTTGCGCGACGCACCCGCGATACGCCCTGTTCAGGATGGAGCCGATGGCCGTCCAAGTCCCCCCCATGCCGCTCCGTGCGCCCCGGCAGGTTCGCTGGCGGTTTACGGCCGACCAATACTTGGCGCTGTACGATACGGGCTTCATTCCGCCCGATCAGCACACCGAGCTGATCGAAGGCGAGATCTTCGTGGTTCCGATGCCTGGGCCTCTCCACGCTTCGTCTCAGATGGCCCTGACCCGTCTGTTCATGGTTCGGCTAGCAGATCGATTCATCGTCTGGCCTGACAACGCGGTCCGCCTTGGCGACGACTCGGTTGTCCGACCCGACGTCGCCATCCTGCGCCAAGAAGCCAACGAGTATGCCCGCCACGTGCCCAGCGTCTCCGACGTCCTGCTGGCTGTCGAAGTCGCCAACACCTCGCTGTCCCACGACCGCCGCCGCAAGCTCCCGCTCTACGCCCGCCACGGCGTGCCCGAGGTCTGGCTCGTCAGCCTTCCGGAGCGGCGCCTCGAGGTCCACCGCGATCCGCACGGGCGGCGGTATCGTGAGGTGACGGTGTTCGGCGATGGCGAGAACGTGGCGCCGATGTGCGCGCCGGATGTTGGGGTGGACGTGGGGGTGGTGCTGCGGGTGCGGTTTCGGGAGGGTGGGGAGCAACATTGATTGTGGTCGGGAATCAATGTTGATTGGAGTTCCCCGGCTACCGCGTGTACAAGGAGCCGACGCACATGGACATCGTCACCGAGCTCGAACGGCTGAACGATCTGCACCGCTCCGGTGCGCTGACCGCGGATGAGTTCGGAGCGGCGAAGGCCGCGTTGCTCGCCGGCCGGCCGGCGGCCGAGGCGGTGTTGGACGGCGGCGTCGGCGATCCGGGCTCCGCGTCGGCGCCGCGATACGTGGGGTCCGGGTACGACCGCGCGCCGGAGCAGATGCGCGCCTACGAGGCGTCGGCGCGTTCGGGCCGCAAAATTGCCGGCCTCGTCTGCCTGATCATCGGCGCCTTCTGGATTCTGTTCGCGCTCGCCGAAGCCAACCAGGCGCGGTCGTTCATCGACGCGATGCCGGCCGCACCTTCTTGGGCCGGAATGCCCGGCATGTTCGGTGACATGTCCATCACGGATGCCAGCGGCCAACCGATTCAGGTCAGCCCTCCGGAAGGCATCGACCAGCCGATACGCCGTTCGATGAAGGCCGGTATCAGCCAGACGGCCGGCCTGAACGTGCTCTTCGGCCTCGTGTTCGTCATCGCCGGCGTGTGGCTTGGACTTGGAAGGCGCCGACAGCCGGCCAGCGTCGAAGCCGGCTAGCCGCCGGCGAACGACCCCGTGCTATCGTCGGCTTCGCGTTTGTTCCCATCCGCACTGACCTCAGGACCCCCCATGCCCCCCACCTTCCGCAAGGCCGCCCCCGCCGACGCCCTCCTCCTCGCGCGCATGCGCTGGGACTTCCGCGCCGAGGGCGGCGAGGTGCCGGTCGAGACGTTCGACGCGTTCGAGCGGCGGTTCCTGGCGCACTTCATCACCGGCGTGGCCGACGGGACGTGGACGCGCTGGATCGCCGAGGCGGACGGGCTGATCGTAAGCACGATGTCCGTCCACAAGATATCGCCCGTGCCCCGGCCGTGCCGGACGTCGGACCAGTGGGGGTACGTGACGGACTGCTACACCGTTCCGGCCTACCGGAACCAGGGCATCGGCGCGGCGCTGCTGGCGCACGTGGTGGCGTGGGCGCGGGAGCACGATTTCGAGGAGCTGATCGTCTCACCGGCCGAGCGGGCGAAGCCGTTCTACGAGCGCGCGGGGTTCGGGGTGGACGATGACTTCCTGTTGCTGCGGCTGCGGGGGTACGAGGAGGCGGTGCCGGTGGGTTCGACCTCCAAGTCCGAACCTGAGCGCAACCGGGACGGTATCATCGGCCTATGACAGCATCGGCCTGTGACAGCATCGGCCTGTGACGGAATCGGCACATGACGGCATCGGCCCATGACCCGAGCGCATCGACGCGTTGCGCACCTATCGTGACCGCGCCTGACGGTGCGATCGATGCCCGTATCTGGCTGCCGCCGCCGCAGGACCTCGTCCTCGCACCGGGCGACGTCCACGTCTGGCGCATCGAGCTGGATCTGCCGGGCGTCGATGTCGCCGCGCTCAACGCCCTCGTCCTCGCCCCCGACGAGCGGCTGCGCGTGGCGCGCTTCCGCCGCCCGATCGACGGCGTGCGCTTCTGTGTGGCGCGGGCGCGGCTGCGGCAGGTGCTGGCGCGGTATGTCGGCTGCGGGCCGAGCGACATAACGTTCGTCGTCGATGACCGCGGCAAGCCGCACCTGGCCCCGGGCATCGACCGGGCCGGCGGCGTCGATGCCGCCGACCTCGCGTTCAACCTCAGTCACTCGGGCGGCCTCGCCCTCGTCGCCGTGGTGCGCGGTTGCCGCGTCGGGGTCGACGTCGAGACCGGGCGCGGCCACAACGACCTGGCGGCGATCGCGGCGCGGTACTTCTCACCCAAGGAGCGCGCATTCCTGGGCGGACTGGGTGAAGAAGCCTGGCGCGACGCGTTCTTCGTGCTCTGGACGGCCAAGGAAGCGTACACCAAGGCGATCGGCGCCGGCTTGTCGGCGGGCTTCACGCGCTTCGACGTCGACGTCCATGCGGATGGATCGCTGACGCTCGGCGGCACGATCGCCGACGACACCTCGACCGGCGCGTGGTCCGTGCGACGCCTGACGCCCGGCCCCGGGTACTGCGGCGCGCTGGCCGTCGATCGACCGAGTCCGTCGCTGGCCTGCTGGCGATGGCCTGCGTGACGCCCCGCACGATGAACCCGTACACCGCGCACCTGCAGTCGCTGCTGCCGCCCGGCCGTGGCGACGACATCGACCTGGTCGAGTTCGTCGCCGGCTGGGACCGCGTCGAGGCGTTCGTCATCCGCGTCTTCCGCGCCAACATCGCCGACGGTGCGGATGCATCCGAGTGGGACGACCTGCGCCGTGCGCTCGCGGCGCGATACGCCGCGTTCGCCGACACCCTCGCCGTTTACTGGCCGCTCGCCCTCGTCGCGGGCGAGCGCTGCACCGCCGACCCCTTCCGCGCGGTGCTCGACGTCGCGACGGCATCATCCTTTGTCGCCAACCGGACGGCCATGCAAACGCTGCCGGCGGCGCGCGAAGCGTTGAACCGCTGGCTGGTGGTGCTGGCGGACGACGCCGTCGACCCGCCCGTCACCCCGCTCGCAGCGCCGCCTGCACCAGCTCGTCCAACTTCTGAAGGAACTTCGACCGGTCCCGCGGCGTGAACGGCGGTGGGCCGCCCGTCATCACGCCGCCCTCGCGCAGGCTGGTCAGCAGGTCGCGTGTCGCCAGCGCGTCGCCGACGTCGTCGGGCGTGAACACGCGGCCGCGGGGGCTGAGGGCGCGGGCGCCGGCGGCGACGCACCGCGAGGCGAGGGGGATATCGGCCGTCACGACGATGTCCCGGCTGCCGACGTGCTCGGCGATCCAATCGTCGGCCGTGTCGAGTCCGCTCCGGACGACGACGCGCTCGACGCCTTCGATCGGGGGGCCGCCGAGCTGGGTGTTGGCGACGAGGATCACCTTCAGCCCATACCGCCGCCCGACGCGATAGACCTCGTTCTTCACGGGGCAGCCGTCGGCGTCGACGACGAGCGTCGGGGGCGGGAGGGCGGGCGGTGTGCCGTGGTCGTCGGGTGCCATGGGGCGATTGTAAAGGCTTCGCCCGCGTTCGCCCGCGTTCGCCCCCGCTTGCCCCACTCCCTCCCCCCACTTACAGTACCCGCCCCATGAACCTCGTCACCCTCGAGCACATCGCCAAGCAGTTCAGCGAGCGCGTCCTGTTGGACGATGTCGACCTGCGCCTGAACACGGGCGACCGGATCGGCCTCATCGGCATCAACGGCAGCGGGAAGACGACGCTGCTGCGGATCGTGGCCGGCATCGAGCGTCCCGATGCCGGGACGGTGACGGTGTGGGGCGGCGTGCGGGTCGCCTACCTGCCGCAGGAACCGGTCCTCGATCCGGACCACACCGTCCTGGAGGCGGTGTACGCCGGAGACGCGCCGCTCTTGTCGCTGCTGCGCGACTACCATGCGGCCACGATCGCGCTCGGCGCGGCGCCCGATGATGCGGCCGGGCAGGCGCGGTTGTCGCGCCTGGCGGCGGAGCTCGATCGCACGTCGGGCTGGGCGGCGGAGGCCGAGGCCAAGGCGGTGCTCCATCGGCTCGGCATCACCGACGTCGATGCCCGCGTCGGCACGCTGAGCGGTGGGCAGCAGAAGCGGGTCGCGCTGGCCAAGGCGCTCATCGACCCGGCGGACCTGCTGGTGCTCGACGAGCCGACGAACCACGTGGACGCGGAGACGATCGCCTGGCTGGAGCAGTACCTGCTGCGCAGCCCGCGGGCGCTCCTGATGGTCACCCACGACCGCTACTTCCTCGACCGCGTGGCGAACCGCATCCTCGAGCTGGATCGGCGGCAGCTGGTGAGCTATCCCGGCAGCTATCGCCACTACCTCGAGCAGCGCAGCCAGCGCCACGAGCGGCTGGCGAAGATGGAGGACACGCGCCGTGGGCAGCTGCGGCGCGAACTCGAGTGGCTGCGGCGGGGCGCCAAGGCGCGCAGCACGAAGCAGAAGGCGCGCATCCAGCGGGTCGAAGAGATGCAGCAGATTCAGTACGACAGCGGCGAGGACCGTGTCGCGCTGGCGCTGGCCGGCCGGCGGCTCGGCAAGCAGGTGCTGGCGGCCACCGGGATCGGCAAGGCGTTCGACGGCCGCACCGTCCTGTCGGGCATCGACCTGAGCCTCGGTCCCGGCGACCGGATCGGGATCATCGGTCCGAACGGCGCCGGAAAGAGCACGCTGCTCGACATCCTGGCCGGCGTGCTCGACGCCTCCGAGGGCGACATAAAGTGGGGCGAAACCGTCGCCGTCGGCTACTTCGACCAACGGAGCGCGGCGCTGCGCGACGATATGAAGGTGATCGACTACATCGACCAGGAGGCGCCCGTCATCCGGATGGCGGACGGGTCGCAGGTGACGTCCTCGCGGATGCTGGAGTGGCTGCTCTTCCCGGGACCGCAACAGCACGCCCAGATCGGCAGCCTGTCCGGCGGCGAGCGGCGGCGGCTCTACCTCCTGCGCACCCTCATCCACCGCCCGAACGTGCTGCTCCTGGACGAGCCGACGAACGACCTCGACATCGAGACCCTGGGCGTCCTCGAGGCGTTTCTCGACACGTTCACCGGCACGGTCATCGTCGTGAGCCACGACCGCTACTTCCTCGACCGCGTCGTGGACCAGCTGGCGGTGCTGGAGGACGGGCGGCTGCACGCGGGCTACCCGACACCGTTCGAGACCTTCCTGCGGATGCGCGCCGAGCAGCGTGCCGCCGCCATGCCCACGGCGCTGCCGACGTCGAAGGCGCGGGCGATCCAGGTCACGGCCGTCGTCACGGGCACGGCGCGCAAGCGCACGTGGAAGGAGTCCCGCGAGCTCGAGGACCTCGAAGCACGGATCGCCGACCTCGAGACCCGTCAGCATGCGCTGACCACGGAGATCGCGACGGCCGGCAGCGACTTCACCCGCCTGCAGGCGCTGACGGACGACCTCGCCGCCGTCGGCGCGACCCTCGACGCGGCCACGGAGCGGTGGTTGGCGTTGAGCGAGATGGCGGGGTGAACGTGTCTGCCGCCCAGGACGCCGGTCCGCCGGCCCCAGGTCAGCCGGTCACGGTCTCCAACGAGCACCCGTCCATCGGCGCCTCGGCGTTCGGCCGGGCGAAGATGCCGGGGTACGGCTCGATGGACGCATGGCGGTCGGGATCGGCCAGGAGGTGGCGGTCGCAGATGGCGAACAGCTCCGCGTGCGTCATGGCGCGCCGCATCTCGTGGAGGAACGCCCCGGTCGGATCGACGCTTTGGCCGACGAAGTTCAGGTACTTCTTGAGCTTGTGGACGTGGGCCGTGCGGGACGCAGTGGGCGACTCGGTCTCGCCGTAGAGGCGATCGATGTACGCGCGCGTCTCGGCGAGGGTGACGGGCGTGACGGGGCGGCCGGCGAGCGCCTCGCGCGTCTGGCGGAAGATCCACGGGTTGCGGATGGCGTGGCGACCGATCATGACGCCGGCGGCGCCGGTCAGGGCGAGGACCTCGACGGCCTTGGCAGGCGAGTGGATGTCGCCGTTCGCGAGGACCGGACAGCGCACCGTGCGGACCGCCTGCGCGATGAGGTCGTAGCGGACGCCGGGGCGGTACATCTCGGCGACGGTCCGGCCGTGGATGCTCAGCAGATCGACGCCGTGCTTGTTGATGAGGTCGAGGATCCGCGGAAACGACGCGGCGTCGTCGAAGCCGACGCGCATCTTGACGGTGAAGCGGCCGGGCACGGCATCGCGCAGCGCGCCGAGCAGATCGTCCACCTTGGCCGGGTCCCGCAGCAGGCCGCCGCCGACGTTCTTCTTGTAGATCTTCGGCGCCGGGCAGCCCATGTTCAGGTCGATGCCGGCCACCGGGTACGCCTGCAGCGCCTTGGCGGTGCGGACCATCGACGGGATGTGCTCGCCGATCAGCTGCGCGAAGACCGGGCGGCCGGTGCCGTGATCCGTGATCGAGCGCAGGATGTGCGGTTCGAGGCACGAGACCTCGTGGACGCGGAAGTACTCGGTGAAGAAGTAGTCCGGCGCGCCGTAGTGGGCCATGACGCGCATGAACGGCAGGTGGGTCACGTCCTGCATCGGGGCGAGGGCGGTGAGGCCTTGGCCGGGGATGTGGCCGGGGGGCAGGCCGCGCGCGACAACGTCGGCGGGCGCCGGCGGGCGTGCCGACGGGGCGGTGACGTACGGTTCGAGAGGGAGCATGGAAGGAGTATACCGGGCTCGCGGCGCGCGCTGTACACTTCGCAGCGTTTCCCAGGAGACCCGCCCGGCATCCTGTGGTTCGCACGTGCCCCAACCTATCGTCCGAAGCCACCGGGAGAACGCACCATGTCGCATCGCCCCATCCTCCGGCTCGTCGTGCTCACGCCGCTCCTCATCGCGCTCCTGCCCCGGTCCATCGCGCACGCCGACCAGCGCATCTACCTCCCGTTCGCGTTCGGCCCGGCCTGCAACTTCGCGTCGCCCGCCCACGGTCCGACACCGGGGCCGCTGCCGACGTTGGCCGTGCGGCGGTGGGAGCACGTGCGGCCGGCGAACGATGTACAGGCGATGGCGCTCGATCCGCGTACGGGCGACGTGTGGTCCGTTGGAATCGACGGGGTCGCCAAGCGGTCGCGCGATGGGGTGTCGAGGACGTCCTTCACCGCTGCGGAAGGAATGGGCGCGGGTATGGGACGGGACATCGCGGTGGCGCAGGACGGCACCGTATGGGTAGCCGACCGCGATTTGTGGCGCCGGCGGCCGGACGGGCGGTGGACGGCGATCGAGGCGCCGGTCATCGCCGAGCATGTCGCGGTGGACCGCTCCGGAAGCATCTGGGTGGGCGGGGATTCCGGCGTGGCGTGGCTCGGGGGCGAGTGCGGGTGGGAGTCGCCGGTGCGGGGGTTCCCCTTCGTGCCGACTGCATCCGTGACCGACATCCTTGCGGCGGCGAACGGCGACGTCTGGGTTGCGACGGAAGGCCGCGGGGCGGTGCCGACCGGCGTCGCCGTTCGACGCGCGGACGGGCGATGGGAGTCGTTCGATTCGGCGGACGGGCTGCGGATCGCCCTTGGGCCCATTCCGATGTTGGCCGAGCGCCAGGATGGGCAGATCTGGGCGCTGTACGGCACCCAAACGTACTCGGACCCGTTGGAGCGGATGGTCGCGTTCGCCGACGTCCTCGGCAGCAGCGGCCGATGGACGCCGGCATCGATGGACGGGGTCAGGCTCGGCGCCAACGAGACCGGACTCCATGCGATCGCCTTCGATCGCGCCGGCCGACCGTGGTTCGGAGGCAGGAGCGGGATCTATGTCCCGGACGACGACGATTCCGGTCGATGGAACTTCGAGGTTCCCGGACGGGGAGTGGCATGGGCGTCGGGATTCATCTTGGACGCGGACGGCGTCGCCTGGGTCGGATCGGGCACGATCGCGCGACGACTGTCGGACGGCACGTGGCGTGAGGAGTGGATCAACGGCCCGGAGTTCCCGCATGCCGTGGCCGTGGACGGCGCCGGAGTCTGGATGGACACGGAGCATCTGGGTGCGGACGGCACGTGGCAGGACCGGCGCGAAGGTGCTCCGCCGTCGCTCCGCGAGATCAACGACATCGCCCTCGCGCCCGACGGGGTCTGGTTTGCGACGGAGAACGGCATCGCGCACCGCACGCCGGACGGTGCGTGGACGCTCTTCACCGCGCCCGACGCGCTCGGCGGCGGCAACGTCAGCCGCATCGTCGCCGCCACCGACGGCTCGGTGTGGGCCGTCGCCCAGGGGATGGGCACCGGGGTGTTCGTGACCCGGCATCGTCCGGACGGGCGTTGGGAGCCGCATTCCGCGGCCACCGGTCTGCCGAGCGGCGGCGTGCGGGACGTGGCGGTCGGGGGCGACGGCGCCGTGTGGGTGGGCATCGAGGACGGGGCCACGCGGCACGTCGCATCCTTGCAGCCCGACGGCAGCTGGACGGACGTCGCCATGCCGGTCGATCTCCGGACCGGGGGGGTCCTGCAGATGGTCGGCGACGCATCGGGCGCCCTCTGGCTGTTCGGCACCGAGCACGGCCTCGTCCGCCGCGCCGCCGACGGCACGTGGGACGCGTTCGCCGGCCAGCCGGTCGTCGATCTCAGCCTGCGCGACCCGAGCGACCGGCCGCACGTGCCCATCCTGGCCATCGGCCCCGACGGCAGCGCCTGGATCGGCGGCCGCAGCGGCGAGGTGCGCGTTCGCCGGCCGGACGGTGCGTGGCGGTCGCTCATGCTGCTGGACTTGTCGAGGGCACGCGACATCGCGATCGGGCCGGACGGGCGGGCGTGGATGACGATGAAGGATGGGGGGAGTCCGCGGGTGGTGGAGGTGGGGCCGTAGCGCACCTGTCGGGACTATGATTGGCCCACGTTCAAGCCCAGACCGCTCATCGACGGAGTGTGCGTTGGAACGCAGTGCGGACTGGCTCGATCAGGCAATGGGCAACCTCGCCCACGCCGAGAGCGACGTGGAACGCGGCTTTTACGATTGGGCATGCTTCTCGGCGCACCAAGCGGCCGAGATGGCGCTCAAGGCCGTGTTCCAGCGACATGGCGCGGTGGCCTGGGGACATTCGGTGGCCGACCTGCTCGCCAGTCTCGAACCATCCTCCGACTCGGACGCACCGGTGGAACCCGACGCACACGGCCAGGCGATCGCAACCCTCCGGTCGGCGGCGCTCGAGCTCGACAAGGCCTACATTCCTACGCGCTACCCCGACGCGCACCCGTCGGGTTCACCGCGCGACCTCTACAGCCTGACCGAGGCCCAACGCCTGGTGGAACATGCAAGGTCCATCGTCCAGCTCTGTACGGATCTTCTATCGGCCGCATAGCCGAGCGGAAATCCTGGCGCTGCTCCGCGAGCGGCTGCCCGCCCTGGCGGCAGTGCTGCCGCTGCGGCGTGTGGTGCTCTTCGGATCGACGGCTCGCGAGCGGCACACCGTCGCCAGCGACATCGACGTGCTCGTCGTCTACGGCGGGGAGCCGCGCGCCGATGCCTACGTGCGCGTGCGCGAGGTACTCGACATCCGGGGCGTCGAGCCGCATTGCTACGCGCAGGCGGAGGCCGAGGCAATGGGCACGGTGCTCGCGCGGATGACGGAAGGAGGCGTCGATCTGCTGGTCGATGCCTAACGCCCCGCGAATGGCATCACGAGCACATTGTCGCGCGTCTCGACGACACGGATCATCGGCCCGTCGCCACGGGCCACGAAGTCCACGCGCAGCCAGTCGCCTTCCGTGTCGAGGGAACGGCGCACCGTTGTCGTTGCTGCCGCCGCCGCCATCGCCGAATCGCCCGCGAGAACGACGGGCGGCTGGCCGTGCGGGGCGATGAACGTCATGCCGCCGCGGACGGCCAGCGACAGCCGCCGCTGAATTGACGACGCGTCGCCCTCGCCACCACCTGCCGATCCACCCGACGACGCGCCCGCCAACGGCGAACCCGCCCGCCGCTCGGCGCGCAGCGAGAAGCCGGTGGCCCCGAGTCCCGGCGCCGGCGGCTGGCCCTGCCAATCGAGGTCGAGGTGGCGACCGGGAATCCACTGCGCCGCGACCGGGCCGTCGAGCAGGCCGCCGTCGCGGTAGTACTGGACGCGCCAGCCGATCTCCGGCGCCGGGCCGAAGACGACGACGCGGTCGGCCTCACGGTCCGCCACCCACAGCGTGCCGTCGTCGGCGAAACTCAGGCCGGCGGGGCGGCGGAGGGCGGTGCCGGGCGGGCCATCGCCGTGCCAGGCGGCGAGGAACGTGCCGTCGGGGGCGAAGGCTTGGAGGCGGCGGTTGCCGGTGTCGGCGACGATGACGGTGCCGTCGGGGAGGACGGCGACGCCTTCGGGGGCGTTGAAATAGCCCAACCAGGTGCTTGGAGCCCGGCCGCCGATGCTGCCGATGGGTGCTCCGTCGAACGTGAAGTGCGCGATGCGCTGGTTGTCGGTGTCGGCCACCCAAAGCGTGCCATCCGGTGCGGCGGCGAGCTGGTGCGGCGCCCACAGCGGAATGCCGTCCGGTCCCGCAGACCATTCGCGCTCGAACGTCCCGTCCGATGCGAAGCGGGCGATGCGATGCGAGACGCTGTCCGCGATGAAGACGTGCGGCGTGCCGTCCGGGCCGGTGGCGACGGCCACACCGCTCGGGGCGTCGATGCTGCCGGGGCCACTGCGGGGCGAGCGCCAGATGTGGGCTGGCGAGCCATCTGGAGCAAAGCGGATAAACCGACTGTCCGGCGCGGTGACGGCGACGATGCCGCCGTCTGGAAGCGCGGCCATTCCGCTCGACTCGCCCCAGTTACCGCCTTCGATGCCGTCGCCAGGGGCGAATCGGGCGGCAACGTGCCAAGCGGCGTCCAACTCGACCACCGCCGGACCAGGGACGTCACGGCAGCCTGTGCCGGCGCACAGCTGGCGCTTGCCGTTGCCTGTCAACAACAGACGCCCGCGATCCGCGCGGACGTCTGTCGGGTTGTAGCGCCAGATACCCTCGAAGTGCGGGTCGATCGCCTCGAGCACCTCGCCGTTCGACGACAGGACGAGCAAACGACGCCCGTTGGTCCGAGGCAGCGGTGGGTCAGCGGCGGTGACGACGAGCCGCCCGTCTGGCAGGACCGCCACGCCGCTCAGACCGGTGAGCGCATTCGGATCGCCGAACCAGTCACGTGTGCGTCCGTCCGGGCTGAAGCGAGCCAGGCGCTGCTTCGTGGCATCGGCGATCCAAACCATGCCATCGGCTCCGACCGCGATTCCGCGCGGCGAGCCGACGTCATCGGTCAGCGGCCACCCACCGAGCCAACGCCCGTCCGGTGCGAGGTGGGCGACCCGTCGGGAACGGTGGCCGAGCGCCCAGATCGAACCGTCGGCCGATCGCGTCAGCTCGATCGTCCCCCAGTCTCCGCCCGTGGCCACGGGCGGAGGCTCGATCGGTTCGTAGCCAACGGCGCGGCCTGTTGTATCGAAGAGGAGTAGGCGCGCGGACATGCTGTCGGCGACGACGAGGCTGCCGTCGTCGTTGGCGACGACGGACGTCAGCCTTCCGAACTCAGCCGCCCCGTCGGGGATGCGGCCCCACGTGAGGTCCACGTTGCCGCTCGGCGTCATATGGCGCCCGCCGACGCCTCCTCGCTCGGCGACGACGACGCCGCCGTCGGGCGCTGCGGCCAAGGCGACGACGGGAAGCAGGGATTCCTGGCCGGCGCCGGGTGCTGCGGCGTTCCGAATCGGGCTGCCTTGATCGTCCAGCCAGAGCAACCGCTGATTTCCCGTGTCGGCGACAACACGCTCGTTGCCCACTTCCTGCACAGCGCTGGGCATCGAGAGGCTCGCATCCACTCCCGCTGACCCCTGGCGGATGGGCGGCATGCCCCACGCGCCGACGAGCGGTGTGCCGGACGGAGAGTAGGCCAGGATGCGGGACCGCGTGCCCAAATAGACCCGATCGTCCAACCCGACTGCGAGGGCAACGCCAAAATCGCCAGGTTCGCCGTAGCCCATCTGCGACAGCACGGCACCGTCGTCGGCTAAGCGCTGTATCAGACGGATGCCAGCCTCCCAGCGCGTCACAACGACGTGTTGGTGCGGGTCGATGGTGAGTGCGATCGGGTTGCACGGATGCGGGATATCGAATGCCCACCGCCCTGAGGTCAAGGATCGATAACAGACAGGGAACGTCTTCACCTCCCGCACCCGCGCACCCTCGCGATCCAGGGCGACCAGGCGCGAACTTCGCGGCTCGGAGGCGAACAGTTGACCGCTGGCATCGACCGCCAGATCTCCGGCCAGCAGCGACCATGTAGCGTCGATCGTCCCATCGGGCCGGATCGCTCGCACCTCCTTGTGCTCGGGGATGGACACGAACACGGTGCCGTCCGGGCCGACGGCCAATGTCCAGGCCACCACCGGCGCGGCCAGCACACAGGCGTTGGGTCGATTCTCCGCCGGGCCGAGCACACACGTTGCGTCGATGAATGTGCCCCACGGCGTGAAGTGCTGCACCCGGCCGTTGAACGGGTCGAGAACCCAGACACTCCCGTCGGCTCCGACGACCAAATCGCTCGGACCGCACCACCGCAGACCGATGCGTCCGACCTCAGCGCCGGGCTTGCCGCACGCGTCGCCGAACTCGCCCGGGCCGATCCCGGGTGTGCCCCACGCTCCCACCAGCGCCCCATCGTGGTTGTACCGCAGCACCCGTCCGAGCTTGCCGTCGATCGCGTACAGCGAGTCGTCAAGACCAACCGCCAAGGCGATCGGCTGAACATCGCCGGCTGTTGGTGAGTCCTGGCCCACGTGGAACCGGTAGTGTAGGGGAATCGCAACACCTTGCCGCGCGGGCTCGCCGGCCACATGGCTGTTCGAAACGCCGAGGCTGACGGCGGCGAGACCGAGGGCCAGCGCCACGTGCCTGTGCGGGCCGCGACCAGTCGATCGCGTTGTATTGCGTTCGCCCATCGTCCGAACCTCCGTCCATCCGCCGGCGACCAACCGCAGCCCGCGACGCCGATGGTAAGACACGCCCCAACCCAACCTGGGTCCACGCGAACCGAGCGCACGCGCGTGGCAGCCTTGGCGACGTTCCGCTGCGGATCCGTTCCGCACCCACTGTCGCGTTGGTGGCAGAATACGAGTGATTCGTCAGCGGTCGTCGAGCGTCGATCGGGTCCGACGCCCATCATGGACGGGCGTGACGCCAAAGGATCGATGGACATGACCGTCCGCAATGCCGCCCGATGCGCCCACATCATCGCACTCGCCTCGCTGGCCGCGCTCGTCGCCCCCCCAGGCGCGCCCGCCCACGCCCAGTCGCGCGACGTCCCGGCCCACACCCCCGCCGACCTCACCCGCGCCATCGCCTCCGCCGCCCCCGGCGACGTGATCACCCTCGCCCCCGGCACCTACACCCTCCCCCCCAAGCTCGCCGTCACCCGCCCCGGCACGCCCGACCGCCCGATCATCGTCCGCGCGGCCACGCTCGGCGACGCGCTGCTGCGGTTCGTGTCGACGGACGGCACCTATGTCGAGGGCTTTCTCGTCACCGCCCCCGACTGGCGCTTCGAGAACCTCGACCTCGAGGGCGTGTGCGCGGACGACAGCCGGTGCGAGCACGCGTTCCACATCGTCGGTGACGCGGAGCGGACGGTCGTCGACGGCTGCCGGCTGCATGCGTTCAACGCGATGATCAAGGGCAACGGGCAGGACATGGGCGCGGCGGGCGGCGGCTGGCGCTGGCCGGACGACGTCGTGATCCGCGACACCGAGTTCTTCAGCCCGGCCGGGCGGAAGACGAGCAACCCGGTGACGCCGATCGATGTCGTCGGCGGGCGGCGCTGGCACGTCGTCGGCAACTTCATCCACGATCACTTCAAGGACGGCGGCGACCGCATCAGCTACGCCGCGTTCCTCAAGGGCAACAGCCGGGACGGCGTCTTCGAGCGCAACCTCGTCGTGTGCGAGCTGCTCCACAAGGGCGGAATCCGGCTCGGCTTGTCCTTCGGCGGCGGCGGGTCGAGTCCGGAACGGATCTGCGAGGACGGGACGTGCAGCCCGGAGCACCAGGGCGGCGTCATGCGCAACAACGTCATCGCCCACTGCCCGGCGGACGTCGGGATCTACCTGAACGAGGCCAAGGCGACGCGAATCGAGCACAACACGCTCTTCGACACGGCCGGCATCGACGTCCGCTTCGCCGCATCGGACGCCGACATCACCGGCAATCTTGTCCAGGGCCGCGTCCGCGAGCGCGACGGCGGCAAGGCCCGCATCGTCCGCACGCTCCAACTCAGCGCCGCCGACTTCCGCACCTGGTTCCGCGCCCCCGACGCGCGCGACTTCACGCTGAAGGACGGCAGCGCGATCGTCGACCAAGGCCGGACGATCCCCGGCCTCGTCGACGACTGGTGCGGCAACGCGCGCGACGACGCCCGGCCCGACATCGGCGCGTTCGAGTACCGGGACGGGCAGACGTGCGATACGACGGGGCGCGCGCCGCGGCGGGTGCCGCCTGGGCCGACGCCCGAGCCGACCGCGTCGACCGTGCCGGCGACGGCAGCATCGACGGCGACCGTAACCGACGTACCGACGGCCGACGCGGCAACAGCGACCGGCACCGCGACGCGCATCGCAACACCGGATGCGGTCGCGACCGCGACTGTCGCGTCCGCCGTTCGCATCGCCCTGCCGTGGGCAGTTCGGGGGGTGCGCTGACCGGTGTCGTGATTCGTTGACCGACGGCGGAACGCCGTGACCTTCGATGCGGCACCCGGCATACGCTCGGTAGGACGGCCGTCCCATCACCGACGCCCCGCTACCGAAAGGTCTGTCAGCCATGTCGAGTTGGACTTGCCTTGCCGCTTGCCGCCCGCGCATCGCCGCGCCGCACCGCCGCCGGTTCGGCTTCCTCGCCCTCGCCGCGGCGCTCGTCCTGACCGCCGCGTCGTCCACCCTCACCCGCGCCCAGTCGATCACGATCCTCGTCGACAGCACCACGGACGCCCCCGACGCCGCACCCGGCGACGGCGCATGCGCCGCGACAGGCGGCGGGTGCACGCTGCGCGCGGCCGTCCAGGAAGCGAACGCCCATCCGGGCGCCGACGTCATTCTCCTGCCGGCAGGCACGTTCGCGTTGACGCTCGTCGGCTGGGACGACATCGCTGCGGTCGGCGATCTCGACGTCACGGATGCCTTGACGCTGCGCGGCGCCGGGGCCGACGCGACGGTCATCGACGCGCGCGTCGTCGAGCAGGCCGTGATGGCCTGGTCTCCGGCGGCGCTCGATGTCTCGGCCCTCCGCATCCTGGGCAGCCAGCTGACCGATTCGTCGGCAACATCGCTCGCCTCCATCGCTGCCGGCGGCCCGCTCAAGCTGGCCGATGTGACGATCGAGGGTGGTACGGGCCTCGGCGTGTCGTACGGCAGCGGAGTGCCGGGCCGCATCGAGCGCAGCATCATCCGCGACAACCGCAGTGGGGGCATCCGAACAGGGTCCCCGCTGCACCTCGTCGACAGCCGGGTCGAGAACAATGGCCCCGATCCGGCCGCGTTCGGGAGCGAGGCCGCCGGCATCTTCGCCGACGCCGACCTCTATATCGAGCGCTCCCTCCTGGCTGACAATCGGCCGGTGGCGGTCCGCGGGACGTTCGGCTGGGCGCACTACCTCGTCCGCGACAGCACGTTTCAGAGCAACGGCGTCCAAGGTCGCTTGACGGCGGTCAACACGACGTTCGACGGCCCATCCGCGCTCCATCTCGAGACCGGCTCGGCGTTGGCCAACGTTACGCTCGCCGGCCCCCCCGGCGCGGAGGTCCTCGTCGCGAAGAGCGGCGCGATCTCGCTGGCGAACACCGCGATCAGCGGCGACTGCCGGATCGGCGCTACGGTCTTCGACAGAGGCGGCAACGTCGTCCTGTCCAGCGGCTGCTCGGCCCATCTGCCCGCCATACAGATCGTTGCCGACCTCGGACTCGGGCTGTTGAGCGATAGCGGTGGCCTGACCCAGACGCGCCTGCCCGCCCCGAACAGCCCGTTGCGCGGTGCCGGCGCCGCCCCGTGCCCTCGGTTCGACCAGCGCGGCTTCGGCCGCCCGAGCACGGGTCCCTGCGACAGCGGCGCAGTCGAAGCCGATGCGACCGGCGCCGGCGCCCCGACGCCCACGCCCCACAGCTGGGCGAACGGGCCGACGCCGTGGTCGACCGGCATGCCGTACTCCACGCCCGTGCCCGTACCGCCCCGCGCCGCGTTCGGCCTCGAAGTGGCCGCGCAGGCCGGCGGTGCCAGCCGGGCGCTCGTCCTGGACGGTGACCGAGCCTGGGTGTCCGTCGGCGCCTGGCTCGTGGCGCTTGATCGAAGCGACCCTGCCCGGCCGGTCGAGCTCGGCCGCCTGCTGCTGCCCGAACTCATCGTCGCCCTCGCCCAAGATCCGTCCAGCGGGCGCTTGGCGGTCCGGACGACGGACGCCCTCGCCGTCGTCGACGGCACGGACCCAGCCCACCCGACGCGCGTCGCGTGGCTGCCGCTGCCCGTGTTTCCGCGCACTCCGGACTTCGCCGAGCGGGACCTCGAGGGGGGTGTGGCCGTCGGCGCGGGCGGCGTCGCCGTCGTGACAGGCGACGACAATCAGTGGGACGGCGATGGGCGGATGGCGGTCTGGGTGGCGACGATCGGCATCGGCGCGCCGCCGAGGTGGCGGGCGATGGTGCGGCCGGGGATCTCGTTCGGCCAAGTCGGCCCGACGATGCCACCTCTGGACTGGCCGGTCGTCGCCGCCGGTGACCGCGTCTGGCTGGGCGTGGGCGAGAGCATCGCCTCGCTGGACGTCGCGGACCCCGACCTTCCGCACGTGATCGGCCACCTCGACACCGGTGGGCGCGTGACGTCGCTCGCCCGTGACGGCGACCGCATGTTTGCCGGACTGCTGCGCGTCAACGTCCGGGTATGGGAACCCCCTGTGCCCCAGGTCGCCGTGTTCGACATCGCCGGCGACGCGCCCGTCGAACGTGCGCACGTGCCGCTCGGCTTCGAGGTAGCGAACGATCTGTCGGCGAACGGCGCGGGCGTCGTCGCACTGTGTGCCCTCTGCCGATCACCGCAGCTGCAGGCCTTCGCGCTCGGCACCGGCGACACGCTGACACCGGGCGCCGTCGTTCCGATCGCCCGCCATGTTCGTGCGCTCGCCGTGACCGGCACGGACGTCGTCCTCGCCCTCGGCGACGGCGGCCTCGCCGCGCTACCGCGTGCGGCCGGCGACCGGACGCTCGCCGGACTCTGGGACCCGCCCGGCCCGGCCTCCGATGTCGTCGGCGATGGGGAATGGCTCGCCTGGACGACGTCGCTCGCTCCGGCGGAAGGGTTCCGCGCCCCCGACCTCGAGGTCGTCGACGCCATGGCCGACCCGCTCGGACGGACGGCAGCCTGGACCGCGCCGCACAAGCCGCTGCCCCAGCCGCCGCGTCTCGGCCGCCTCGACCTCGTAGATGGTGCGAAGGGCCACCTCGTCGCGGCCGGCGCCGGGTTCTGGGCGATCGACCTCGCCGACCGCACCGCACCCGTGGCCCGCGTGCTCGTCGATCGGGCCGTCGACGACGCCGTGAGCGACGGCGGCACCGCCTGGCTGGTCGAAGGCGGCCAGATCGATGGTTACGACGTGCGGGACCCGGCAGCCGTCCGAGCGCTCGGCCCGCTCGGCGGCGTCAAGCCCGTCGCCGGGATCGAGCTGGCCGCGGATGCCTTGGTGGCCCGCCTCGTGGACGGTCCGATCGCCGTGTTCGGCCGAGGGGCGCCTGATGCGGCGCACCCGCGAGGCGTATTCGGCCGTGAGCATACGGGCGTGGATGGCCAGGCCGTGCTCCACGGCGGCGCGCTCGTCGTCGCCGAGTGGCAGCTCGATATCGCCGCTTGGGACGGACACGGCATGCCCGACGTCGCGGAGCGGCGGGCCTCGTGGAACCCAGGTCGGAGCGACGCCCATGGCGTCACCCCCGACGGCGGGCTCGTCTGGATCGCGGACGGCTGGCAGGGCGTGCGCGTCCTCGACGTCACCGATCCGCGCCGCCCCGCCCTCGTCGCGCGGATGCGCATCGCGGGTGAAGCCCTGCGGATCACGCTCGCCGGCGATCGGGTGCTCGTCGCGGCGGGGGACGGCGGCGTCGTCGTGTTGAGGCGGACGGCGTTTGCGTCGCGGGCTTGGCTGCCGTGGGCGGGAGCCGGCGACTAGTCGATTCGATCGGCCGCCAGCGGGGGTGGCGTACAATGGGCGCGACCCAGGAGCACCGCCATGCGCACCCCCGCCGGCACCGAGTGCCGCCACTACTACGAGGACTACAACCGCGGCCGGGCGATCCAGGAGTGTCGCCTGATCAAGGCGAACCGCCGCTCGCTGCCGTGGCTGCCGGGCGACTGCGCGAAGTGCAGCGTGCCGGCCATCCTGCGCGCGAACACCGGGCGCGAGCTGCGCGTGGACGTGGCCGTCGTGAAGCGGTGGGGGTTGTTTCGTCGGCTGCGCGTCGACGCGTACTGTGTGAAGCACGAGATCGAGGTGGCGGTCCCCGAGGTGGGGTGTCCCCGGTGTGTGGCGGAGGAGCGTGGAGAGGGGTAGCGGGGCATCGGCGACCCGATCGACGGTCCGGCCAATGGTTCAGGCAATGGTGCCGACCACGGTGCCGACAACGTTCCAGCCAACGATGCAGCCAGCGCACCAACCGTCGCCTCCCGTCCCCCCGATCGTCCGCGGCGCGACGGCGAACCGCCCCCAAAAGCCGGTTGGCCCGCCCCATGCCGCACGGTATAATGGCGCCGCGCCGCCCCCCGCGGAGATCGGCTGCGCCCTCAGACGTCGGGAGTGTAGGCATGAAGGGTGAGTTCGCGTTCTTCAAGGGACAGATCGTTCCCATCGACGACGCCAAGATCAGCGTGCGCACGCACGCCCTCAATTACGGAACCGGGTGCTTCGAGGGCATCCGCGGCTATTGGAACGAGGACGAGCAGCAACTCCTCGTCTTCCGACTGCGCGAGCACTTCGAGCGGATGATCAAGAGCTGCGCGCTCCTGTTCATGGACATCAAGTACAGTCCGGAGGACCTCAGCGGGATCACCGTCGACCTCCTGCGGAAGGAGGGCTACCGCGAGGACGCCTACATTCGACCGTTGGCCTACAAGTCCGACGAGATGATCGGCGTCCGCCTGCACGGCCTCCAGGACGAGCTCGCGATCTTCGCCACGCCGTTCGGCCAGTACGTCGACAACGAGGAAGGCGCCCGGGTCATGGTCTCGTCGTGGCGGCGGGTGGACGACAACAGCATGCCGGCGCGGGGGAAGATCACGGGCACGTACGTCAACAGCGCCTTCGCCAAGAGCGAGGCGCTGATGAACGGCTACGACGAGGCGATCGTCCTGAATCAAAATGGCCACGTCTCCGAGGGCAGCGCCGAGAACATCTTCATCGTCCGGGACGGGGTGATCATCACGCCGCCGGTGTTCGACAACATCCTGGAGGGGATCACCCGATCGACGGTCATGCAGCTCTGCCAGGAGCGCCTTGGCATGCCCGTCCAGGAGCGCTCGATCGACCGCAGCGAGCTGTATGGCGCCGACGAGGTGTTCTTCACGGGCACCGGCGTCCAGATCGCGGCCGTCATCGAGATCGACAAGCGCCGCGTCGGCACCGGTCGGATGGGCCCGGTGGCCTCCGGTCTGCGGGACCTCTACTTCGATGTCGTCCGCGGCCGTGTGCCGGAGTACCGCCACTGGTGCACGCCGGTCTTCGCGCCCGTCGCCGCGCCTATCTCCGTGCCGACGCACGCGTAGGACGCTGCATTGCCCAAGGCCGTCGATCGATCGCACCTCGTCGCCGCCGCCGCGCTCGTCGCGGCGGCTGTGCTGTTCGCGCCGGCCCTGGCGTGGGTGGCGGCCACGTGGCGCGTGAACCCGTACTACTCGCATGGGCCGCTCGTCGCCGCGGCGGCGCTGTTCCTGGCGTGGCGCGCCCGCCGCAGCCTCGGCCCGGCCGAACCATCGGCCGCCGGCCTGGCGGTCATCGCGCTGTCCGTCGCCGCGCACGCCCTCGCCGCGCGGTACGCGCTGTGGCCCGCGTCGGCCCTCGCGTTTGTCGGTGTATTGGCCGGCACGTGTCTGATCGTCGGCGGCAGCGCGTGGCTGCGCGCACTGGCCGTGCCGCTCACCCTCCTCGCCCTGGCCGTCCCGCTGCCGTGGGTCGCCCACATCGCCCCGCGCCTGGCCGCCGCCGCCGCCGGCCAGGCCGCCGCCCTCGTCGCCCTGCTGGGCGTCGACGTGATCCACCGCGGCCCGCAGCTCATCGTCGGCGACGGCAGCTACAGCGTCGGCGCACCGTGCAGCGGGCTGCGCTCGATCGTCGCCCTCGTCACGCTGGCCGTCGGCCTGGCGGGGACGCTGCATGGGCCGCGGGTGGGGCGGTGGGCGCTCGTCGCGCTGGCCGTGCCGCTTGCGCTCGCCGCGAACACCGTCCGGCTCAGCGGCCTGCTCGTCTTTGCGGAAGCGTTCGGCACGGCGCCCGGCCTGACGTACTACCACGGGCCGTCGAGCCCGGTGCTGTTCGTGGCGGCGGTGCTCGGCTTGCTCTGGATGGGGCGGGCGATGGGGTGCGATGTCGTCGCATCCAGCTGAAGCCGATCGGCTTGGCGCCGACGGGCGGGCCCTCACCCCCCGACCCCCTCCCCCAAGTCTGGGGGAGGGGGAGGATGCTTTGCCGGGGAAAGGGCACGGCATCGCGGATGCCCTCGCTTCAACCGAATCCACTGTGTCCGACGGTCGCACAGAGCCTATCGATTTGCCGATGCCCGCAGAGCGTCCTTCCCCCACGCCAAGCATCCTCCCCCTCCCCCAGACTTGGGGGAGGGGGTCGGGGGGTGAGGGCCTCGTCGTCCAACCACGCCGCGACGCCCTTGCCCATCGCCGTCGCCGCCTCATCGCCGCCGCCGCCGCCCTCCTCCTCGCCGCCCTCCTCTTCGCCCGGACGCGCGATGCGCCGCCCCCTCCGCCGACGACGCCGGCGGGCGGCCACGTCGTGTTCGCCGATACGGCCGGCTGGTACGGCCGGACGGCCGGCGAGGTCGCGTTGCGATCGACCGTCGACTGGTCGCTCGGGGCGCTCCCGGCCGCGCTGCCGCTCGACATCGGGCCGTGGGCGGGTGAGGATCGGGCTGAGGACCCGGCCGTCGACATCTGGTTGCGCGACCCGGAGGTGTCGATCGCGCGGACCTATCGCCGCGCGGACGGCGCGCTGGTCTGGTTGACGGCGTTCGGCAGCCGGGGTGGGCACAGCTACCATCTGTTCGAGCACACGCCGGAGACGTGCTATCCGCTCGGCGGCTGGGAGATCGAAACGTTCGACGCGCGCGCCGTGCAGCTGCCCAAGGGGCCGCGACCCCTGCCCGTCAACTACGGCACCGCTCGCCAGAGTGGCGCCACGGGAGAGCTGGTGTTCCTCTACCTCTATCTCTGGGACCATCCGGGCCGCGATCCCGAGCGCGGCGTCGTGAGCCTGCGGTTGGCGGCGCCGGTGCGCGGTGTGTCCGCCGCGGAGACGGCCTCCATGCTGACGGACGACTTCCTGCCCCGCCTCTTCCCGGCGACCCTCGCCTGGCGGCGGTTCTAGCGCTCCGGCGGACGGTCACGGCATGTCGTTTCTTCCCGTCCAGACGAGGGCGCGCTGGATCGCGCTCGGCGTCGTAACCGCCGGTGTTGCGGCTTGCGGCGTCACGCTCTACTTGGCGTTCGCGAACGGTATCGGGCCGCGAACGGTCGGGTGGGGCGCCGCGTTCGCCGTGCTCCTGATGGGGACGATGCGGCTGGCGTACTGGAGCTACGGCCTGTTCAACATGCACTACGCGCTCAGCCGCGACGCGCTCGTCATCCGCTGGGCGGCCACGCGCCAGGTGGTGCCGATGGGCGCGATCACGCATGTCGTCAAGGGGCGGCCATACCAGGCGCCGCTCGTGGGCGTGCGCTGGGACGGCTACGAGGTCGGGCACACGACGATCCTCGACGACGCCGGCCTGCCCCGCCCGGCGCTGGTGTACTCCACGCTGCCGCCCGAATCGCAGGTCCTCGTCATGACCCAGACGCTGGCATATGCCATCTCGCCCGCCGACCCGCTCGCCTTCGCCGACGATTTCGTCCAGCGCCGGCGGCTGGGGGCGCGCCAAGTGCTGGACGAGCGCTCCTTCCCGGCGCCGTGGTCCCGGTTGGCGCTCTGGGGCGATGGGATCTCGGTGGCGCTCCTCCTCGTGGCGGGGACGGTGTTGGCGTTCGCGTTCGGATGGCTGGCCTGGCACTATCCCGATCTGCCGGCCCGGGTCAGCCTGCGCTTCGCCTACACCGTCGCCGACGGTTTCGGGCTGTCGGCGCCCGGCCCGACCGGCCCCAAGAGCGGCGCCTGGCGCCTGCCCACGGTGGGGTTGCTCGCGCTCGTGGCCAACGGCGCACTGGCCGCCGTGGTCCACGAGCGCGGGTTCGCGATGGCCGCGCGCATGTTGTTGGCATGCGCGGCGTTCGTCGAGATTGCATTGGCCATCGTGATGATCCGAGCCATCCTGTAGGGGCGGGTCCCCGTGCCCGCCCTGTCTT
>Ga0138256_10000520_pt1 | contig 42168 bp, 38 predicted proteins | sample KNB2016incub_MG_FD_105486 | JGI IMG/M metagenome (GOLD analysis project Ga0138256, IMG submission 105486) | Active sludge microbial communities from wastewater in Klosterneuburg, Austria - KNB2014incub_MG | ecosystem: Engineered > WWTP > Activated sludge > Unclassified | place: Austria... | reverse complement strand
CCAAAGCCCGCCCATCGGGCCCGTTAAAGCCTTCCCGGCACTGCGTGGGTTTTCCAACACCCCAACGTGGGCATCCATGTACTCGAGAATGCGCTTTGCCTGCGGCTTGTCCAGCTTGCGAAGGCGATTTATGGCTGTTGCGGTGTATTCAATTCTCCAGGCCAAGGTCTTTTCTCACTTCGACGGATGAATGGACCTCTTCCTCGCCCTTGCGCACACGTTCCAAGACCTCGGCGGCAAGATAGTAGTCCTCCAAGTCATCCATACCGTTTTCGATCATTTGCCTGAGATAAAAAGCCTTGGAGCGCCCGGTTTGATTCGCAAGGAAGTCCAGACGTTGTTCGAGCTCGGCAGCCAGTCGGATAGAAGTAGCCATGCAAAACCTCCCGTGAATATTCGCATTCATTGTATCCTGCTGGCGCGCAATTCCGCTAAGTCGAAGCGACGGCGCTGAAGGACCTGGGGCTCCGGGATGAAGAAATTTTTGAAGATCTTCTTCGCGGCCAGGCGCCTTTCGGATCCGCGTGGACCCCGGCTTTCGCCGGGGTGACGGGTTGCGTTTCTGCCGGCTACCGCTCGCGAGAAAGCCGCAGCACGGTCCCGATCGCGCGGAAGACCTCGGCCCTGGAGATCTTCGACTTCCCATGCCGCCGTTCCTCGAAGATGATGGGAATCTCAGCGACCCGCCCGCCGCTCTTGAGCACCCGCACCAGCATCTCCACCTGGAACGAGTAGCCCTCGGCCAGGACGCTCGAGAAGTCGATCCGTCGCAGCGCGGCTGCGGTGTAGCAGCGGAAGCCAGCCGTGCAGTCCCGGACCTTGAGGCCCAGCATCCCCCGGGCGAAGATGTTGGCGCCTTCGCTCAGGAGCCGGCGGTGGAGTCCCCAGCCGCTGGTGCCGCCCCCGGGGATGTAGCGCGAGCCGATGACGAGGTCATAGTCCTTCGCCTTCGAGAGCAGATCCGGGACGTAGGACGGCTTGTGCGAGAAGTCGGCATCCATCTCGATGACGGCGTCAAACCCCTCGGCAAGCGCGCGGGTGAAGCCGGTGATGTAGGCCGTCCCCAACCCCATCTTCCTGGGCCGGTGAATCACGCCCACCCGCGGCTCCTTCCGGACCCACTCATCCACTCGGGCGCCGGTCCCATCAGGGGAGCCATCATCAACCACGAGCACGTGGATCTCCCCCGGCAGCCCGAGCAGAGCCTCCAGGAGCGCATCGATGTTCTGGATCTCGTTGTAGGTGGGAACGACGACGACGGCCTTCAGCGACACACGATTTCCCGCACTTGCGTCAATACCGGCGGCTCACGATTTGGGATCCGCTTTGTCCCGTGCCGCGCTCAGAATGGAATGCCGACGACCGTACGCGAAGTAGAGAGCCGTGCCGATCAGGAGCCAGATGCCAAACCGCTCCCACGCGGCGGTGGGCAGGTAGTACATGGTGTAGAGGCATCCGGCCGCGCCCAGTGGAGCAACCACCCACACGAAGGGAACCCGGAACGGCCGATGGCGATCGGGGTCCTTCATGCGCAGAGCCAGAACCCCCAGGCAGACGATCAGGAACGCGAAGAGCGTCCCGATGTTCGTGAGGTCGTACGTCTCATCGTCGTCGAGGATGGTCGAGCCAAGCGCCACCAGAACGCCGGTGACAATGGTGGTGACGTGCGGCGTCTGGTACTTGGGGTGAAGCTGCCGGAAGAACGGCGGCAGCAGCCCATCCCGGCTCATGGAATAGAAGATCCGCGGCTGGCCATACTGAAACACCAGAAGGACCGCGCTCATGGAAACGATGGCGCCAAACGAGATGATCACCTGGCCCCACCCGATGCCCGCCATCTCGAAGGCGCGCGCGAGGGGATCGGAGCCCTTGAGCTGCGCGTAGGGCACGATGCCCGTCGCGACGGCGCCCACGATCACGTAGATGACGGTGCAGATGGCGAGCGACCAGAGAATGCCGCGAGGCATCGAGCGCTGCGGATCCTTGGTTTCCTCGGCCGCCGTCGAGATGGCGTCGAAACCGATGTAGGCGAAGAACACGATGGCCGCACCGTTCATCACGCCGCGCCAGCCGTTGGGAGCGAAGGGCACCCAGTTGGTGGGCTCGATGTAGAAGAAGCCCACGCCGATGAACAAGGCCAGAACCGAGAGCTTGATCACGACCATCACGTTGTTGACGTGGGCGCTTTCCTTGACCCCGATGACCAGCAGCCAGGTGATCAAGCCGACGATCACGATGGCGGGCACGTTGATGGCGATGTGATGGCCGAAGAGGATGGGCAGCTTGTCCATGTGCTCCGGATAGGAGAACGCCACGTCGCGGTAGCTGTGGCAAAGCCAGAACGGAATCTCGATGCCGAAGAAGCGGAGGAATGAGGCGAAGTAGCCGGACCAGGCGATGGCCACGGCCACGTTGCCGACGGCGTATTCGAGAATCAGGTCCCAGCCGATGATCCAGGCCACGAGTTCGCCCAGGGTGGCGTAGGCGTAGGTATAGGCGCTGCCGGACACCGGGATCATCGCGGTGAGTTCCGCGTAGCAGAGGCCGGCCAGCGCGCACACCGCGCCAAGCAGGACAAAGGAAAGAGTCAAGGCGGGACCGGCGCCGTAGCGGATGACGGTGCCGTCAGGGGCCACTTCGCCCACCGCCGCGGTGCCGATGCTGGAGAAGATGCCGGCGCCGATGACCGCGCCGATGCCCAGCATCACGAGGTCGAAGGTGGTGAGGGTCCGCTTCATGCCGGAGCCCGCGGGGCCGGAGCCGCCGATGAGCTCGTCGACGGTCTTGGTTTGGAAGATACTGGACATTCGTCGTGAGGGTTCCTATTTGGACTGAGGAGCGTACTCGAGGCGGAGGCCCGTCTGGAGCCCGTCAATCCCGAAGTCCGAGAAGTAGACGGAGTGACGCGTCGTGTACGAGACGAAGCCTGAAAGACGCGAGCGTCCAAGGCGAATGCCGAGGTCGGCACGCGCGTCATACACAAGATCGTCGCGTATGGCAAAGGCGACCTCGCCGGTGTCGGTCACGACCTGGATCTCGCCATCGCTGATGTTGTGGGCCCGGGTGCCTCCGAGTCTCATGTCGACGCGCCTCGTGAGCTCAATTCTCAGGTCAACCGCAAGTTCTCGGTTCTCGTACGTCGGCAGGAAGCCGTCCCTGGCAAAAGCCGATACCGAGGAGTTGTTGTCATAACGCTCGGTGAGCTGGAACCGCCGGCCCAACTGCTGAACCAGGTTCGCCCTGAGGTATGGCCGGGTCTTCGAGATGGATCCCACCAGAAGGTGAGTCCGGCGCATTCCGGCGGTGATCTGACCCTTGAAGAACCCCTTCGTCCTGAACCCCGCGCCCGCGTTCTCCTCTGCGAAATTGCGGACTGCGGCGTCGGGAAAATGAGTCTCCTTGTATCCACCCTCGAGGAGAAAGGCCGTAAGAGGGGTCAAGGAATACCGCAACTGCATGTCGGTGAGGAGGTCGTCTGTGGTGAGAGAAGTGGAGATGTTCGTGCCGCGGTAGCTCTGGCCCTGATCAGTCCGTGTCTGCGCATACAGGCCGCGAACAGCCAAGGTCAGCCGACCAAGGTCGCGCTCAACCTGCGCGGTTACGCCCTTTCTGGTGCTGGCCACACGGATGTTCACTTCATAGCTCGGCCGATCGAATTCCCGCGTGTATACGAAGCCTGTCTGAACGCGCGTCCCTGTGTCCTCCCAGTAGAGGGTGGCGAATCCCTGGCCGATCCACCGGCGCAACTCCTCGGTGCGAGCGAAGTAGAGATACTCGGCAGAACTCTCGACCTCGAACTTCCATTGATCCTTGAACGGGAGGGCAAGGTCCAGTCCCGGCCCCGCGGATGCTACGAAGTCCGTGGTCTTCGTCCGCGCGTACTGGACATTCGTGTCGATGGCCAGGGTTCCGATCTTGAAGGTCGGAGTGACGATGAGCGGACCCAGCGTGAATTGACCAAGGGGGGTCCCGCTGTGTCTGTCGGCCTCCGGCCCGGCCGCCGGGTTGGGGGCCTGGGCATAGGAAGTACTCCCGAAGAGAGCAAGGCACAGGCCCAGTGCAGCGATCTTGCGCATAGATGAGAGCGTAAACGAATTCATGTCGCAGGCCGATATCGGGCGGCGACGACTTCGGAAGCTAGGCGGCATGCTTTCTCAACCACAACTCCAGGGTGACGAGCGTCCACAGTTGAGAACCGTGGTTCGCTGAACCGGCTGCATGGTCCGCAACAATCCGGTCGACCTCGATTCCGTTCAAGTGATGTCGCAGACGCGCGTTCGGCGACAGCACGTCGCCCAGAAGCGACCGAAGATCGCTCCGGAACCATCGGTCGAGCGGAACCGCAAACCCCTGCTTGGGCCTGTCCATGAAGCCCGCGGGAAAGCTGGAGGCGACCAGAGACTTGAGCAGACGTTTTCCGGCTCGGCCACGCCACTTGTATCGATCGGGCAAAGAGGCAGCAAAGACGGCCAGGTCCGTGTCCAGAAATGGGCTGCGCGCCTCGAGGCCATGCGCCATCGTCATCCGGTCCATCTTGGGGATCAGGTCGTCCAAGAGATAGGTCCGGGCGTTCGTGTACAAGAGCCGGTTCAACGTGCCAGCGCCACGCGCATTGTCGAAGGCTTGGACATATGAGGACGCGGGATCACGGCCACTCGCCGGCCCTGGGATCATCCGCCCAATCCTGGCCCGTTCGAACCAAGTGCACCATTCGAACAGAGCCTCGGCGCTGGGAAGTGAGGCTTTCCTCGCGAAGCGGTCGATGTCGGGCGCCATCCGCCCCCCCAGCGTGATCGTGCGAACCAAGGCGGTCACGGCCATCCGCAAGGGCCTCGGCACCTCGGCGGCCATCAGGGCCGCCCCAAACCTCGGGTAGCCGGCGAACAGCTCATCTCCGCCGTCCCCGTTCAGAACGACGGTGACGTGCCGTCGCGCTTCCGCGGACACCAGATACGTGGGGAGGGCCGAGGAATCTCCGAATGGCTCGTCGTGGTGGTGAAGGAGAGTCTCGATCAAGGCCGGGGTGGCTCTGGCTTCGAGCACGGAGGCGGTGTGGTTCGTGCCCAGGGTCTCGGCCACTACGGTCGCAAAAGGCCGCTCATCGTGTGCTGAATCGCCATCGAACCCGACGGTAAACGTGCGGATGGGTGTCGCGGTGTGCTTCTGCGCATACAGCGCCACTGCGGTCGAATCGACTCCCCCGGAGAGCAGCACACCGAGTGGCACATCGGACATGAGGCGCTTGCGGACCGCCTCCGAGAGAACGCGACCGAGTTCCCCTCGTGCGTCGTCCTCGCTCCCCTTGAAGGCCTGCCCCGACCGACCGGGCATTGGCCAGTCCCAGTACCTCCGGGGCTCGCAGGCCAGGGAAGAGTCGATGACAGCGTAGCTCGCGGGAGGAAGACGATAGATTCCGCGAAACATGGTGTTCGGAGTCGGGACGTAACCCAGGGCGAGGTACTCGGGCAGAGCCTCGGCCGCCATTTCGGCCTTGAACCCCGCGGCGAGAATGGCCTTGATCTCGGAAGCGAAGTAGAAGCCCTGCTCGTCGCGCGCATAGAAAAGGGGTTTCTTTCCGAAGCGGTCCCGGGCCAGGAGCAGGTTCTCCTTCTTCGCATCCCAGAGTGCAAGGGCGAACATGCCATCCAGCTTCTCAACAACCCCTTCGCCCCATTGTTCATAGCCGTGAACCACGACTTCCGTGTCGGCACGCGAACGAAACTTATGGTCGTCGATCAGTTGAGGACGCAGACGCTCGAAGTTGTAGATCTCGCCGTTAAGGATGACCTGCACCGACCCGTCCTCGTTGGACATGGGCTGGTGACCCGCGGGGGAAAGGTCAATGATCGCAAGCCGCCGATGGGCCAGGACGACCGCACCATGGCGTCGCGGCGCCACCTCGATCCCAAGGTCGTCGGGGCCTCGATGGCGGATGCTCTCCGCCATGGCCTCGCCAACGGCCCGGGCCCTCTCCAGAGAGGTGTTCCCTGAGAGAAAACCCGCTATCCCGCACATGTGGCAAGCTTAGTCCGTCAAGCAGGTCTGCTCGACCTTGGTTGGGGCTTAGTGGGTTTTCTTGAAATGAGCGAGATCGCCATAGTGGATTACGGGATGGGGAATCTCCACTCCGTTGTGAGGAAGTTGCGAACGATTGGGGCCGAGCCACGGGTCGCGTCGAAGCCCGCCGAAGTGACCAGCGCCGGTCGCTTGATTCTTCCGGGCGTGGGGCACTTTGGGCAAGCCATGCGAAATCTCGAAGCCTCCGGCCTGAGGGCCTCACTCGAGGATGCGGTGCTGGTCCGCGGTATCCCAATTCTCGGCATCTGCCTCGGAATGCAGCTTTTGGCCAAGCGATCCGAAGAAGGAACCTCCGTTGGACTTGGTTGGCTCGATGCAGATGTGGTGAGGTTGAAGGTCATCGATACGGTTCGTTTCAAGGTCCCACAGATGGGTTGGAACACCGTCGCCTTCCGAAAACCGAGCGAACTCACCCGCGGGCTGCCGGATGAGCCGGAGGTATATTTCGCGCACGCCTACCACCTTGTGTGTCGTGATCCTTCGGATGTGGTCGGCGAAACAGAGTACAGTTATGTTTTCCCCTCTGTTGTGCAGCGAGAGAACATATTCGGAGTGCAATTCCACCCGGAAAAGAGCCACGATGTCGGTGAAACCATGCTCCGCAATTTCGCGGCCTTCTGATGTTCCGGCCACGAGTCATCCCGGTTCTGCTCCTGAAGGGCAATGCTCTGGTTAAAACCAGGCGATTCGGCGACCCTAAGTACATTGGAGATCCGATCAACGCGGTTCGTATCTTCAATGATCTGAAAGCCGACGAACTCGTATTCCTGGACATCATGGCATCAAAGGAAAAGCGAACAGTGTCGGTCGACTTCGTCCGGAAGGTCGGGGAGGAATCGAACATGCCCTTCTCGGTCGGCGGCGGCATCCGCACGCTGGAAGATATCCGCGCGGTCATGGGCGCTGGGGCCGAGAAAGTCGTCCTCAACACCCACGCCGCGTCGAATCCCAATCTGGTCGAGAAGGCCGCTGCGGCATTCGGATCTTCCACGATCGTGGTGGGCATCGACGTAAAGAAGGACCTCCTGGGCCGGCTTCGGACCTGGATCCTGGGCGGAACCAGGTCCACAGGTCATTCTCCAGAAGACTATGCGCGCCAAATGGAGCGAAAGGGCGCCGGGGAGATCATCGTCCAGTCGATCTCCCGGGACGGGATGATGGAGGGCTACGACATCGATCTGATCCGGCGGATCGCCGACAGCGTCACCATCCCGGTGATCGCGCTCGGAGGAGCAGGCACCTCGGACCATTTGCGACAGGCCCATGTCGAGGGACACGCCACAGGTCTGGCGGCGGGAAGCCTGTTCGTGTTCCAGGGCCCCAGGCGGGGCGTCCTGATCAACTATCCCGAACGATCGGAACTCGGACTGTGACATCGGACAGGCCCTATCAGCAGTGCACGCGCTGCGTGATGGACACCTCGGACCCAGACATCACATTCTCCGAACAGGGTTACTGCAACCACTGCACGGACTACTTCAACCGGATCACCCATCTGACCTACCAGGGTGAGCGAAGCGACCGCCAGCTCGAGATCATCGTCGAGAGAATTCGACGCGCCGGGAAAGGCAGAGACTACGATTGCGTAACCGGAGTCAGCGGAGGGGTCGATAGTTCCTACACGGCGTACGTGCTCAAGAAGCTCGGCCTCCGCACCCTTGCAGTTCACATGGACAATGGCTGGAACTCGGACATCGCGGTCAAGAACATCAAGAACCTGTCCCGAGTGCTCAAGATCGACTACCAGAGCGTGGTTCTCGATTGGGATGAGTTCCGTGATCTCCAGCTTGCCTTCCTGCATGCTTCGGTCCCGGAGATCGAGACACCCACCGACATGGCGATCCCGGCCGCCCTTCACAAGGTGGCGGCAGACCACGGGGTGCGCTACGTGATCAGCGGCGGCAACTACGCGACGGAGGGCATTCTTCCCGCTTCCTGGCACTACAACGCAAAGGACCTGAAGTTCCTGCGTGGCATCCACCGTCAGTTCGGGCAGCGACCCCTTCGGACGTTTCCCACATTCGGCTACCTCGACGAGATGTACTACAAACTGGTTCGCGGAATCCGGATCGTCTATCTGCTTAACTACGTCCCCTACTCTAAAGCGGAGGCGATCAGGCTCCTGCAGGAAGATTTCGCTTGGCAGGACTACGGCGGGAAGCACTTCGAGTCCCGCATCACCGGCTTCGTTCATTCCTACGTTTTTCCGGCGAAATTTGGGTACGACTATAGAAGGGCCACTCTATCCACCCAGATCTGCGCCGGAGAGGTGAGTCGTGAGCGTGCGCTCGAGGTGCTAAAGAGCCCACCATTCCAGGCCGAGAATATCGCTCGGGAAAAGGAGTACATCGCTAAGAAATTCGAGATTACGCTTCAGGAGCTCGACGAGATCCTAGCGAGGCCCCCGAAGAGCCAACGCAACTATCCGAACGATCAGAGGAAGCTTGAACTTATCTACCGCGTCTATCGCCGTATTTTTCGCGCGCCATCGCATTAACCGAGCGCCCCAGAACGACTTTGTCGCGGGTCCTGATCGTCAGCTATTTCTACCCTCCGTGTAACCTCACGGGGGGCCGGCGCCCCGCTTCCTGGGTTCGGTATTTGCCACAATTCGGTTTCCAACCCGTGGTCGTGACACGGCGTTGGGACCACCCGATCGCCATTCCGAGCGACATGTTCATTCCGACCGGAAGCGACCTCCAGGTCGAGCGGAAAGAGGACAACGAAGTCCGGCGTGTGCCCCATCGGGCGAGCCTTCGGGATCGAATCTACATCCGATATGGTGAGTCCCGGGCGGTCGCGCTGAGGAAGTCCCTATCCCTGAGCGGGCGGCTCCTCGACTTGAGCTCCACGAGACTGACCTCGTACCGAGGCCTGCTCGCGGAAGCGAGGGCCGTTCTGAGCGCAAACCCGGATATTCGTCACATGGTGATTTCGGCTGGTCCCTTTCCGACGTTCGGCATCGGCCACGCGATCTCGCGATCGCACCCTCGTGTTCGCTGGATCGCGGACTATCGAGACGAGTGGACGACGTGTCTCATAACGAATTGGGCTTCGATGTCCGATAGATTTCTGCGGGCGATCGAGCGTCGGGTGGAACGGGCATGGGTCGGCACGGCGAGCATGGTCACGACCGTGAACGAGGATTCGTTGCTCCGCATCGCCGCTCTGACGGGACGTCCGGGAGCGGTGTTGCTGAACGGCTTCGACGAGGAGTCCCTCGCCCTCGCAGCGGAGCCGGCGCCGGTTGGCGTCTTCCGAATCACCCATGCCGGCACTCTGTACCCGACTCAGCCAATCGAGGTCTTCCTTCATGGGGCGCTCGGCGCGATGCGGGCCCTCGAGGGAAGAGTGCGTATCGAGGTTCAATTCCCTGGGTTGGCGTTCTCCCCGGAGGAGGTGGGGCGCGTGGAGCGGGTCATAGAGGGCCCCCTGCGCGATCGCTTCTTCATCACTCCGCGGATCCCCCACTCGGAAGCCCTGGCTCTCGAGCGGTCGTCGCATGTCCTCCTGCTCGTCGGGCATCGCGGGAGGGCTGACGTGCCCTCCAGCAAGCTCTACGAGTATGTCGGCCTCCGCAAGCCCGTCCTCCTCTCTCCTTCGGACTCGGGAGTGATGGAGCAGACGCTTCGGGCCTGTGGGCTCGCGCACGTCGCCTCTACGTCCGAGGAGGTTGAGATAACCTTGACGAGACTGGTCGAGGACTACCTCGCGACCGGGTCTATCGCAGTGCAGCCCATCGAAAGTGAAGTCCGGCTCTTCAGTCGGCGCCGCCAGGCCGAGCGACTGGCCGATTTGTTGCGCCAGGTGGACGGCGTGAAATGAGGATTCTTCATGTCATCCCGACGCTTGGTCCTGGAGGAGCGGAGCGCGTCGCGGTGGATGCGTGTCGCGCCCTGGCCAAAAAGGGAGCCACCCCGCAACTGTTGGTCTTTCGGGCCGAAAACAGCTATTCCGCTCTAACCACGGACGTTGATGTGGTGGTCAAGCCGGCATCGTTCATCCCGCGCTTCAGGCTGAAGCCCTCGGCGGACACGGCAGGGCTCGCGCAGCACGTCGAAGCATGGAAGCCGGATGTGATCCATACCCACCTCTTCGTGGCCGATTTCGTGACGCGAAGCCTGGGGTACCGGGGGCCGGTCTACATCTCCCACGCTCATGGACCGAGTACGCCGATGGAGAAGCGGCACATCCTGCCATTGTCCAAGAGGGAACTGACCGATCGGCTAGAACGGGCGCTGATCCTCAAGTGGTACCGCAACCTGGGGAATCACTTCATCGCGGTGTCCGACGCAATGAAAGAGTATCTCCTGGGAATCCTGCCTGCCCGTCTCCAGCAGATTTCGCTCCTGCCCAACGCGGTCGATCTCGAGCGATTCGTGCCGCGCGTAGGCAAGAATGCGGGTGGAGAGTTCCGCCTCGTGACCGCCGGCCGGTTGGACGCGAGAAAGAATCAACGCTTTCTGATCGCGGTCCTCGCGGAACTCTTGCGCCGGGGTGTGGAGGCAACCTTGCACATCCTGGGCGACGGGCCCGACCGGGGCGCGCTCGAGGCTCTTTCTCGGGAGGGATCCGTGCAAGATCACGTCTCTTTCCACGGCACGGTCCCGGACGTGGAAAGGCATTTCCAGGATGCGGATGTCTATTTGCACGCCGCGCGAGCAGAGCCCTTTGGACTGACGCTCCTTGAGGCCATGGCCTGCGGCTTACCGGTAGTGTGTCTGGATGGGGGCGGGAATCGTGACTTCGTCAGGGACGGGATCAACGGCTTCCTGCTCGAGTCGGAGGATGTGTCGGTCTTTGCAGACCGAGTGCATGCCCTCCTCGCAGACGCCCAGATGCGAGCCCAACAAGCGTCGCAGGCGCTCGTGGAGGCCCAGCGCCACGGTCTGGACGACTATGGTGACCGGCTCCTCGCTCTCTACTCACGCCTACGCAGCGCAGGTGTCCCTGGCGTTCAAAGAATCTGAACGGCCGGAATGGGAACGATGAACCGGCCGCCTCTCGAGCGATATTCCGCCTGCTGCCGAAAGATCTCGTCGGCTAGGTTCCAAACAAGCAGGAGCACGTAGTCAGGCTGTGCCGCGAGGAGGCCCTCCGCTCCGCGTATAGGAATCCGAACCCCAGGGACCACGCGGCCTTGTTTGTGGGGGTTCAGATCCACGACGAAGGAGACAAGGTCGGTTCCGATCCCGAAGTAGTTGAGGAGCACTGTGCCTTTTGCCGCGGCGCCGTATGCCGCGATCGTCTTGCCCTCGCGGCGCAGGCGGCGAAGAAGATCGACAAGATCGGTCTTCAAACGCGCAACTTTTCCGCCGAAAGCGGCATAGAACGGAAAACGATCCGCATCACGCGTGGACTCTTCCTGACGAAGGCGGTCGACCGACTCGTCCGACAATGCGGACGCCGCATGGCGAATGAAGAGTCGCAGGGATCCGCCATGAACGGGGAGACGCTCGACCTTCTCAATCGTCAGGCCATGACGCCCGAACAGTCCCGTCAGCGCCTTCAGGGAGAAGTAGCAAAGGTGCTCGTGATAGATGGTGTCGAACTCGCAGCGATCCACCATGTCGAGCACATAGGGCATTTCGATCACCGCGACGCCGGACTCCTTGAGGATCACGGCAATTCCAGAGACGAAGCCGTTGAGATCCGCGACGTGGGCCAGAACGTTGTTCGCGTGAACCACGTCGGCGAGGTTTCCTTCCGACTTCAAGCGATCGGCGGTCTCCTTCGAGAAGAAGTCAGCACGGGTGGGGACTCCCTTCTCCCGCGCGACCGCTGCGACATTCTCGGCGGGCTCGATCCCAAGCACCGGAATCTCTGCGGCCACGTAGTGTTGCAGGAGATACCCGTCGTTGCTCGCGATTTCGACGACCAGGCTTTTGGCGGTGAGACCACGCTCGACCACCAGGCGACCGGCGAGGGCTTTGGCGCGCGAAACAAAGGTGTCCGAGAAGGAGGAGAAATACAGGTAGTCCCGAAACAACACCTCGGGGGACACGGTCTCCGTGATCTGGACAAGACTGCAGGCCTCGCAGAACACAAGGTCGAGCGGATATCGAGGATCGGTGCTCTCGGCCGCCTCCGGTGACGGAAGTGCGTTGGCGAGAGGCAAGGCTCCCAGTGAAAGTATCGGAGAGAGCCTCGGGCCCCCGCAGGAACGACACGCGGTTTCGGTCACGCTTGCCCTGCCAGGAAGGTCCGGTACCAATCAATTGTCCGCTTCAATCCTTCATCGAGGGAGAACAGGGAGCTCCACTGGAGTTCTTTTCGCGCGCGATCGGCGCTCAGGTACTGCAGGCGGATCTCATGCGTGGCTTCCCCCTTGACGATCAGCTTTTCGGAAGACTTCATGTGCTCCAGGATCTTCTCCGCGAGGGCCAGCGAGGTCAACTGGCTCTCGTTCGAGAAGTTGTAGGCCCGGCCCTTGATCTCCGGCTTCTCGCCCAGGCGCTCGGCGAGGAGCGTATAGGCAGCCGCGCCGTCCTCGGCGTAGAAATAGTCGCGGACGAATTGTCCGTCAGACCTGATGATGGGGCGCTCTCCGCGCAGAACGGAACGGATGGTTCCAGGCACGAGGCGGCTCCAGTTGAGGTCGCCGCCGCCGTAGAAATTGCCACATCGCGCCACGACCGCGGGTAAACCATAGGTCGTCGCGTACGCCTGGGTGATCAGGTCGGCGCATGACTTGCTGACGTCGTAGGGGTGTCGTCCAGCAAGCGGAGTGTCCTCCGTGTAGGGCAGGACATCCTGGTCACCGTAAGCCTTGTCGGACGAGGCCACGACGATCTCTTTCACCGATGGGCTGCGCCGACAGGCCTCCAGCAGAGACCAAGTGCCGCCGATGTTCGTCTCGAACGTGGAGACGGGGTTCCGATTCGCGATGGGTACGATGGTCTGGGCGGCAAGGTGGAGGACGGTCGCGACCTCATACTCTCCGAGGGTGCGCTCCAGGAGCGCCTGATCGCGCACATCCCCCGAACGACGCGGGTCTTTTCTATCTCCCTGGTGCGGACGAACTCCGATTGCGGAACCCAATCGCGCACCAGGCAAACCACGTCCGCTCCAAGACCGATCAGGCGACGCACCAGAAAGCCGCCCACCAAACCCGTGGCGCCGGTGACCAGGGTTGGTCGGTCCTGCCAGAACTTCTCACTCATTCCCACACCTTCCATGGCGCCTTCCCCTGCTGCCACAGGGACTCGAGCAGTCTCAAATCGCGGAGGGTATCCATGCACTGCCAGAAGCCCTCGTGGCGGTAGGCGGCGAGCTGCCCGATCCCCGCAAGATGCTCCATCGTCTGCGCTTCGAGACTTGTTTGGTCGCCAGGGAGGTGCTCGAAAATTCCAGGCTCCAGAGCGAAAAAACCGCCGTTGATCCACCCTTCTCCAATTTGGGGTTTCTCGGTGAATTGGGCAACCAGATCGCCATTGAAGACTAGGCCACCGAATCGCGCCGGCGGGCGCACGGCCGTGAGGGTCGCCAGCTTGCCGTGCGCTCGATGAAACTTCAGCAACTGGCCGATGTCGACGTCGCCGACGCCGTCGCCGTAGGTAGCCAGGAAAGTACCATCCTTGAGGTACGACTCCAGGCGCTTGACCCTCCCGCCGGTGTTCGTGTGCGCACCGGTTTCTATGAGGTGAACGTTCCAGTCGTCCGACCCCTGGCTATGCGAAGCAACCTGTCCGGTTGCGGTCTTGACGGTCAGGCTGCCGGCGAGGGTGCTGTGGTCCACGAAGAAACGCTTGATGACGTCACCCTTGTACCCAAGGGCCACATAGAAGTCCCGAAGCCCGAAATGACCATAGTGCTTCATGATGTGCCAAAGGATCGGGTGGCCGCCGATCTCGACCATTGGCTTGGGTTTGACCTCGGTTTCCTCGGCGAGCCGGGACCCCAGGCCCCCGGCCAGAATAGCGACTTTCATTGGTGCGATCTTACCTGTTGCTTCGAACGGTCGAGCGGTTAACTCCGAAGGGTAAAATCCTCCTCCGGCGGCCGACGCTTCCAACTGCTATTCTCGATCGCGCGTGAATCTGTCTCCGATTTCCAGCGACGTCAGCGTATGGGACCACTGGCGTCGGCACGCGGAACGAACTCCGGACCGCGAGGCGATCGTACATTGGTGCGCCGGCGATGAGCCTGTCCGCTGGCGGTGGGCTGCTCTCATGGAGGCCGCCCAACCGGTGGCGGCCCGACTCCGGGAGGCGGGTGTTCGAGCCGGCGAAGTCTGCGCCCTGATCATCCGCCACGATCCACGTTTCTACCCGGTCTACCTTGCGGTTTCATCTCTGGGCGCCATCCCCGCCGTTCTTGCCTATCCGAACAAGCGCCTTCACCCCGACAGATTCCGCGCGGGTCTCGAGGGGATGGCGCGCGTGTCCGGTCTGGACTGGGTTCTGACGGAGCGAGACCTCCAGGACACACTCGCACCGCTCCTTCGCCGCGAGGGAAGCACCATTCGGGACATCCTCTTCCCTTTTGAAGAAACAGAGCAGACTAAGGCGTTCGCGGAGATTCCTTCACGGTCCGCGGCCCCTACGGACGCCTGCCTGCTTCAGCATTCATCCGGAACCACGGGCCTGCAGAAAGCGGTTGTGCTTTCGCAAAGAGCCGTTCTGGAACACACGCGCCGCTACGGCGAGGTTCTGCAACTGACGAGCGATGACAAGGTGGCGAGCTGGCTGCCGCTCTATCACGACATGGGGTTGATCGCCGCTTTCTACCTGCCTCTCGTTTCCGGGGTTCCCCTCGTTCAGCTCGATCCCTTCGAGTGGGTCTCCGCACCGATGCTGCTGCTCGATGCGATCTCGAAGGAACGCGCCACCCTGTGCTGGCTCCCGAATTTTGCCTACAACTTGATGGCGGATCGGGCCCGTGACGAGGACCTGACGGGCATAGACCTGAAGGGCCTGCGCATGCTGATCAACTGCAGCGAACCGGTGCGCGCGGAGAGCCACGATCGCTTCGCGCGCAGATTCGCCTCGTATGGCCTCAAGCCAGAGGCCTTGACCGCCTGCTATGCGATGGCGGAAGCCACGTTTGCGGTCACGCAAACGCCGCCGGGACGCGCGGCGCGAGTGGCCCATATCTCGCGAGACTTCATCGCGGTGGCTCGGGCGGAACCGATCGAAGCGCATCTCAACGCCCGGGCCTGTGTTTCATCGGGCCGACCGATTCCGGGATGCGAGGTGCGCGTTCTGGGCGAAGACGGCGACCCCCGGCCCGACGGGAATATCGGCGAAATCGCGATCCGTTCGGTCTCTCTCTTCGATGGCTATAGAAACCAGCCGGAGAAGACGGCGGAGGTGATGCGCGATGGCTGGTACCTCACCGGCGACTACGGCTTCGTCGATAACGGTGAAGTTTTCGTGGTCGGGAGGAAGAAGGACATCATCGTGGTCGCGGGAAAGAACCTCTACCCCGAGGACATCGAAGACGCGGTGGGCCAGGTGCCGGGGGTGGCCGCGGGACGCATCGTCGCCTTCAGCATCGAAGACGATCGCAGCGGAACCGAGCAGGTCTGCGTAGTGGCGGAGACCGGCGTCGAGGATGATGCGGGAAAGAAGCGCGTGCGTCGTGCGGTGATCGAGGCCGCGATGGGCATCGATATCACGGTCGCGCGGGTGTACCTGGCGCCCCTTCGCTGGCTCATCAAGAGCTCGGCCGGCAAGCCGTCGCGCCGCGCCAATCGCGATCGCGCCCTCGCGGAGCTGGATTGCGGCGCAAGGAGAGCACAATGATCTCGGAACGTCTCAAGGCCGTCATCTTGCGGGAACTGGACCTCGACGATTTCGAGATCCGGAATGAAACAACGGCGGATACGATTCCCGGCTGGGACTCCCTCCGGCATGCCCAGATCATTGGGGCGGTGGAATCGGAGTTCGGCATTCGCTTCAGCACCCTCGAGGTCCTTCGGTTGAAGAACATCGGCGAGCTTCAGGCCTTGATCGACCGGCAGAAATAGGCGGGAGCCCCTTGCCTTTCGATTCGCTCCGCTACGCACTGTTCTTGCCGGCGGCGACGCTGGGCTACTTCCTGTGTCCACCGCGGTTCCGCTGGACGATGCTGCTGGCCGCAAGTTACTTTTTCTATGCGGCGTGGACGACGGGTTTCGTCGGTGCACTCGCCGCGTGCACCGTCTTCACTTATGGCTGCGGTCGCCGCATGACCATCTCCCCGACGGAGAACGGCCGGCGGTGGTGGCTGGCCGGGGGGGTGGTTGCCAATCTTGGGATGCTGATCGGTTTCAAGTACGCCGGCGTCTTCGCGGGATGGATGGTGCCCATTGGGATTTCGTTCTTCACCCTGCAGGCCGTTGGCTACCTGCTCGACGTGATGCGCGGCGAGCGCTTGCCGGAAACGCACCTCGGGTATTTCGCCGTGTACATGGCGTTCTTTCCTCATTTAGTTGCCGGACCAATCGGCCGGTCCACCCATCTCCTGCCCCAGTTCCGTGAGACTCACAATCCAGAGTACGACCAACTCAGTCGCGGCGTGCGGCAGATCATGTGGGGCTTGTTCCAGAAGGTGGTCGTGGCCGACAACCTCGGAATCTTCGTTGATTCCGTCTACGGGGATGTTCGGATCTACGCAGGATTCCCGCTCATTATCGCCACCGTCTTCTACTCCCTTCAGCTGTACTGCGACTTCGCCGGATACTCGAACGTCGCATTGGGGTCCGCGCGCCTGATGGGATTCGACCTCACGCCGAATTTCGACCGCCCCTATCTCGCACAGAACCTGGCCGAGTTCTGGCGACGCTGGCACGTGTCGCTCTCTCGATGGCTCGGGGATAACGTTCACAAGCCGATAGCCGTGGCCCTCCGCGCTCATCCCCGGGCGGGGCTCGTTCTTGCGATCCTCAGCACGTTCGTTCTCTGCGGCCTGTGGCACGGAGCCACCTGGAACTTCGTAGTATGGGGACTTCTTCATGGCGTCGCTCTTTCTGCCCTCGCCCTGACCGGACGACCGCGTCGTCGTCTGGAGAAGGCCATGACTCCCTGGTGGCACGCCGTCGTGTGCGTCGCCGCCACCACGCTCTTCGTGTCGTTCACATGGGTCTTCTTTCGAACGGAAAGCCTCGGTGATGCGATGTATGCGGTTCAGCACATGACTGCCATCGATTTCGGAAGCCTGGTCGGCGTGCCGACACTCAGCCGGGCTACCTTTTTCAAGCAATTGTCGCTTGCCGGGGTCGCCGTGGCCGCCGAACTTGTAGGACCGAGGGTCGACCGCGCCTTCGAATGGCTCGGCCCGGCGACATCCAACTACTCCTGTGTCGTCCTTCTGGGACTCTGCATCTACGCCTTCGGGGTGTTTGAGAAGCAGACGTTCATTTACGCGCAGTTCTAGATGAAACTGCGCCGCCCTCGTCACCTGGTAGGGGAGATTGTCGCGGCGCTCGTGACTCTTGCGCTCATGGGCTGCCTGCTCGAGCAGCGCTATGCGGACTATCAGACGCCCCTCGACTCCGTCCTGGGTCCACTACAAACCGCGGCGGAGACGACTCTCCTCATCGTCGGCAACTCTCACGTGGGCGCCCTTGGAAGTCTGCCGCTGCGAGGCGATGACCGGGTCTACAACGCATCGGTCGGCGGCCAGGACCTCTATCGCAGCTACCTCCTCCTGCGCAACTACGTGCCCAGACTGCCACATCTCCGCGAGGTCATCGTGTCATCGTGTCGACCGACTACGACGCGATCGGCTACAACTTTTCCGTGTTCAATCAGGACTGGCAAGATCGTCAGTACTACCCCTACACCGGTCGGCTGTACCACGACGGTGCGCTGCAACGGCTTCTCGCGCAGTCGGCGTTCTTCCGATCGAACCGTGACTTGAGCGTCCTCTTTTCCGGAGCTCGATCTGTCCCCGATCTCCCGAATCCGATTCTGCCCGTCGGAACCGGCCCGGCCTCGACCGCGGAGGGCTGCCGGAAGCGCGCCAAGGAGCATTCAGAAATGAAGTTCCGCCAGAGTCTCATCGAGGAGAACAGTGGCTATCTCCGCGAGATGACGCTTCTGAGTGAACGCTATGGCGTATCCATCCTTTTCCTCAACGCTCCCAAGAGCGTCTGTTACCGAGAGGCCTACTCGCGAGTGACCATGGCCACCGGGCGCGCAGCGATTTTGAGGGCGCTCGGGCCGCGGGCCGAACTTTTCCACGACTACTTCAGCGACGGCCGGTTTTCGGAAGACGACTTCCTCGACGATGACCATCTGAATCAAACGGGTGCCCGGAGGCTGCTTGACGACCTCGCCCTGGTTTCCGGCGAGGGCTCGTCTCACTTCGAGAGAAGGCGGTGAGCCCTGGATAAACTCTACAGTCCTCCGCACCGAATGTCTGTGACACGGAGTCGCGTGCCCCCCTATCAATCGATCAGAAGAGCGCCCATCGAGCCCATGGGCCGAACTGTCACCTGGACGTGAACGAGAGACTGAGTCTAAAGACGAGAGGTTACTCGCCTGAACTGGATGGCCTCAGGGGTGTGGCGATCGGTCTTGTCCTGATTGTTCACTATCTCCCCAACATCACGAAGGTTTCGCCCGACTCGTCGTGGTGGTGGCCCCTGCGGGTCCTGAGCGCCTGCTGGAGCGGCGTAGACCTGTTTTTTGTTCTCTCGGGATATCTGATTGGGGGCATCCTTGAGGACAACCGTGACGCAATGAATTATTTTCGCGTCTTCTACTGGCGGCGGGCGTGCCGGATTCTCCCAATCTACTTTCTCACCCTCGTTGGTGTCGTAGTGATCCCTTCTGTGTTCCAAGAGAGGGTCAGAGACACCATGCTCCTGGTGGATCCCTTGCCGTTCTGGAGCTACCTCTTCTTCGTCCAGAACCTGGTCATGGCTGTCCAAGGTCAATTCGGGGGCTGGATAGTCACCTGGTCCCTTGCGGTTGAGGAGCAGTTCTATGTCTTTCTACCCCTGGTTGTACGGTTCGGCAGGGGATGGCTGATTGCCGTTCTTTCCGGTGGGTGTCTAGCAGCCCCATTCTTCCGGCTCATGCTCCCGAATCCGGTGGCGGCATATGTCCTACCGATCGCTCGGGCCGATAGTCTTTTTCTTGGCGTTCTCTTGGCTCTGCTGATGAGAGAGCGGCCGGTAGCGGCCGTCAAACTAGGTTCCTTCCCCGGCCTGGTGCCAATTCTGCTGGGCGGCTGTTTCACGATTGCGCTGATTGAACCTTCCTTTGACAAGGAGCCGATGAGGAGCCTGGGAACCTCACTCTTCGCCTTGACGTATGCGGCGATTCTGCTGCGGTCTCAGGTAACCCAGGGAGGCGCAACCAACCGGATCCTGCGGATCAAGTTCCTCGGCTGGCTCGGCAGGCGCGCGTACTTCGTCTACCTGACCCACTTCACGGTGCTTGTAGTGGTTCATGGCCTGGTTTCCAAGCAGGATCCCCGCAACAGGACACCCGAGGACTTCGCCGTCACCGTTCTCGCCCTGGCTGTGACTTTGCTCGCGGCGGAGGTGTCATGGCGACTCATCGAAGCTCCGGCGATACGAGCCGGTCATCGCGTGGCCTACTCATTCGCGAAGACCTCGCACTAGTCCGCTGCGGCCTTGGCGGCGCTAGTGCGCTTGGTCCCCCGCTCCGTCGTGATAGCCTCCGCGCGATGCGTGAGAGACCTCCCGAATGTCGCACGGAGCTTCTCCCCAAAGAGGCCACGCTTCCCCATCCCACCCATGGTCTGGCTTGAACAGCCCTCCCTTGACCGGGAGCTGGTCCCGTCGCTGCGAGGAAAGCGGATCGGAATACTTGGGTACGGCCATCTCGGCAAGTGCCTCCATGCGACCCTCGAATCGGGGCAACTCGATGCGGAGATTCGAGTGTTCACCCGACAGAATCTGACTCAACTGGGCTCGTTCGAGTTCGATTTCTTCTTCAACTGCGCCGGCACCACCGGGGACTACCGCTCCAAGATTGTGGAAACGATCGAGGCGAATACCGGTCTCGCGACCTTCTTGATCCGCAACCTGCGCGTTCGGGAGAGTTGCACGATTCTGAGTTCCTCCCGCGTGTACGGTTTCTACTCCGATTCGTCGCGCGTCGTTGACGAACGAGACGCCGCACCCGACGCAAGGGATCCCGAGGCTTTCATTTACGAGGGATCCAAGGTGCTCGTGGAAGCGATGTACCAGTGCTTGCGCGCCAAACTCCCCTATCGGGTGCCGATCGTTCGGCTGACGAACGTGTATGGTCGTTTCGAGCCTTCGCAACTGAACGGCGCGACTTTTCTAAAGCTGATGCTGCAGCATGCGCGTGAGCGGACGCCCATGGTGGTTCGGCAGCATCCCGACAGTGCCAAAGACTATGTCTTCGTGGACGACGCGATAACCGGGATCCTCCGAGCGGCGGTTTTTTCGCGAGAGACCGGGTGCTTCAATATTGGCAGCGGGCGAGGCCGCACGGCCAGGGAGTGGATCGACTGGCTCGGCATCGAAGCGACCTATGAGAACGCAAGCTCCACGGCAGAGTACTGTCACGTGTCGATCGAGAAGGCGCAGCGGGTTCTCGGCTTCAGACCGCAAGTGGAGTTCTGCCCGAGGGAACTCCTTGTTCGCACGGCGTAGATGAGCGAGCCCTTCTTCTCGGTTGTCATACCCACGAGGGGACGCCCCGCGTATCTGCGGGACGCCGTCGGATCGGCGCTCCTGCAGAGCATGACCGACCTCGAAGTGGTCGTCTCAGACAACCACAACGACGCGCTGACGAGGTCGGTCGTAGAACCCTTTGAGAGCGACGGGCGGCTTCGATACTTCCGCACCGACCGCCTTCTGAGCATGCCGGACCATTGGGAATTCGCCACCTCCAAGGCGCGCGGGAAGTACGTTCTGGTCCTCCCCGACCGGAAGGTGCTGGTGCAAGGAGCGCTGAAACATCTCCAGGAAGTGATCGGGGGGGGGGCCGAGCGCTTTGCCGTTGTCTCGTTCGCCGTGGCCATGTTCGATGAAGAGAGGGGGCGCATGGGCTTTGCGCATCAAAGAGGACGTTCGCAGTCCTTTACGTCCGCTGCCCTGATTGAGAACTTTCTCACCAAGAATTATTACCTGAAGGAGAGCCACGATCGTTACTTTCCCAAGACGATGAACAGTGTCTACCTGCGGTCTTTTGGAGACACGGTTCGCGGGCGATTTGGCGGCTATTTCAACCTGCCGGGTGTGATGACGCCCGACTACTCGTCGATGATGGTCAATCTGGCGCTGAACAACGAGACCTACTACGTGGCCCGGCGCTGCATGCTGACTCAGGGAGAAAAGGTGAGCAATGGTCGCCTGTTTTCGTTGGGAGACTTCAAGGCGTATATGGATTCACTTGGCCTGACTGACCCGCTCTCGGACCTTCCCGGCCGAACCATGAGCAGCTACAACACGATCGTGAATGATTTCGTGCGGGTGCGCGATCTGGTTGGCGGAAATCTCCGCGGCTTGAAGCTGCATCTTCCCAACTTTTTCTTGACGAACTTGCTGGACTTGATGAACAAGGAGCACGCTCTGGGATCCGATTCGCCCGTGGTTCTCGAATGCAAGAGACAGTTCGCCGCCGACATCGATCGGCTCCCCGAAGGGGATAAGGAGGTAGTGCTGAAGGCTCTCGAGGGCGCACCGAAACGGTTCCAAATCGGACAAAGAAACGCGATCTCCCTGGAGACGCTCCAGCTACACATTCGTGACTGGCTATGTGTCAGGCTCGAGAAGCGCCGGCCGCTGGGTACTCGCCTCGGTCTTTTCTTTCCAGGCGCGATGTCGGCCGCCGGCTTTGCGGCGCCTCAACACGCCGAACCCACAGCGCCTGAGACGCCCGCTGCCTCGTAGTCGAGCGCGCGAACGTGCCGAAACTCTTCCTTCTGATGACCGTTTCGTGAGAACCGAGGACTAGAGGCGAACGTGCTCTTCACGTCTCTGGAGTTCCTCGTCTTCCTGCCGCTCGTCGTGGGGGCGTACTACTGGGCGCCGCCCCGCTGGACTGGCTCTCTCCTCCTGATCTCAAGCATCGTCTTTTACGCGGTGGCGTCGATGGGGCACCCCGAGCACGCTCTGCTTCTCCTCTGGCTGGCAATGACGGCCCAGCTCGCGGTTTTCAGGATGACGTCGAGCAACCCCGGGGAAGCCCGTCGGTGGTTCATTTTCGGAATCTTCGCTGTCCTGGCGCCTCTCGTAGTCTTCAAGTACTGGAACTTCTCCGCGGGCGCGGGCAACGCGCTTGCCACAAGCATCCGGCTTGGAACTCCCCAACTTCCCTTGCATCAGCTCGCTGTTCCGGTGGGAATCTCTTTCATAACGCTGCAGACCCTCTCCTACGTGATCGACGTCTACCTAGGACGCGCTCGGCCCGCGCGCACGCTGGCCCAAGCGGCCTCCTTCGTCTCCTTCTTCCCGCTGGCTTTGGCTGGGCCCATCGAACGCGCGGGGAACCTCATGCCCCAGCTCACCCGGCCCGCCTCCCTCGAATGCGGGAGGCTCGTGGTCGGTGGGCGCCTGCTGCTATGGGGCTTCTTCAAGAAGCTGGTCATCGCGGACAACCTCGCGGCTTTGGTCGGTGTCGTGTACGACGGCACCGGAGCGCCGAATGGGCTCGCCGTCCTAGTCGCAACCTATGCATTCGCAATCCAGATCTATTGCGACTTTTCCGGCTACACGGACATCGCTCGCGGCGCGGCGCAACTTCTCGGCATCGACGTGATGCAGAACTTCGATGCGCCCTACGAAGCGCGGTCAATCGCCGAGTTCTGGCGCCGGTGGCACCTTTCCTTGTCTACGTGGCTCCGGGACTATGTCTTTACCCCTCTTTCGCTGGGAGGAAATCGAACGCCAGTCCGGGGCTACGCAGCCGTGCTGTTCACATTCATGGTCAGCGGACTCTGGCACGGTGCAGGGTGGACCTTCGTGGCCTGGGGGTTTCTGCACGGCGTGTACATCGCCTCCAGCCTGGTCTCGCGCAGATGGCGCGATCGTCTCTGGGGCAGCGGGGCTCGCGGACGGACGCGCACCTGGGTGGCCCGCTTCACGACATTTCATCTGGTGTGCATCAGCTGGATCGTCTTCCGATCCGCCAGCCTGGGCCGCGCCGTCGAACTGCTGACGCGACTCGTGGTTGAACTTCCGGGCAACATTATCGCCCTCCTGTCGGGACAAGCAGCACTGTCGGCTTTCGGTGCCTTCGCAAGATGGGAACTCGTGGCGCTCGTCGGCGGCGGCGTTGCTGTCCTGCTGGCGGAGCGCGCCGTGCGTGAGCCTCGCGTCGCGCGAGCCCTGATGGCTGCGCCAGGCGGCCGGCTCGCCCTTTATGCCCTCATCCTCTACGCGATCGTCTTCTTGGGGAACTTCGGTGAGACCGCCTTCATCTATTCCCAGTTCTGAGATTCCGGGCCTTGCGCGACTCCTGAAACGAGGCTCGCTGCTGTTGGCTCCTCTCGCGGCGATTCTCCTGGTGTTCGTGACGTGGGACCCGTTTCATCTGTTCTGGCCAGTGGACAGCCCCCTGGTCAAGGGTGCGCTCATGAACGATCGGCTGTTCCAGGCCAGGTGGCTTCTGGAACATCACGAACGCTACGATGCTTTCATAGTCGGCTCCTCCCGGAGCAAGGCGTTTCGAACCAGCGCCTGGGCGCCCTATCTACCCACAGGCTCCACCCCGTTTCACATGGGGGTGAACGACGAATCGCTCTTCGGCGTGGCCAGAAAGCTCGCGTTCCTCGAGCGTGAGGGATACGCGCTACGGCACGTCCTGCTCGCCGTCGACGCGCGGATCCTCGAGCGGCCGATCAATCCCTTGCCGCATATTTTTCGGGAATACCCCGCGGTTTCAGGAGAAGCCATGGCTGAGTACTACAAGCGATACCTGGTGGCGCTCCTCGATCCTCGCTTCCTGTATGCGTACGGGGTGTGGCGGACTACGGGGGTGTCGTTGGACAGGACCCGCATCTGGACTGAAGACTTCGAGTATGTCCGGAACACCGGCGACCACATCTACGCCGCCTTGGACAAGGAGCGCGCGTCGGACCCGAGCGGATACTACGAAAGGCGGGCCTCGATCTTCGAGCGTCCGGGGCCGCGTTTGGGCCGGCCGGTGTTGGCGCCCGAGGGGCGCCGGCTCCTCGCGGAGATCGCCGCCCTGCTCCGGCGGCAACAGACGGATCTGCGGGTTGTGGTCACACCGAACTTCGACCAAGTGTCTCTGGCCCCAGAAGACCTGGCGGCGTTGCGAACCCTGTTCGGCGCGGATCGGGTCTGGGATTTCTCAGGCATGAACAGATTCACGACCGACTTACACAACTACTACGAAGAAAGGCATTTCGTCCCCAGCGTGGCGGACGACATCCTCGCAACGCTCTACAAGGACCCGCAGTAGGACATCACGGCAGAACCTCGGTCAGGAGCGGAAACGAGGCATCCCTCTGGGACAGTACGCTCGCATCAAGCGGCCACACGATGCGAAGGCTCGGATCGTCGTAGCGCACGCCACGCTCGGCGGCCGGCTCGTGACGTCCCCAGATCACATAGGTGACATCGGAGGCATCCTCCAGTGTCTGGAAGCCGTGGGCGAAACCGACGGGAATGAACAGCAGGCGCGGATCGCTGGCGGCAAGGTGAAATGCCTCCCAACGTCGATAGGTGGAGGAGTCCGGGCGCATGTCGACAATCACGTCGCAAATGGTTCCACGCGTGCATCGGACGAGCTTCTTCTGTTCGTGAGGAGCGGTCTGGTAGTGCATCCCGCGGAGCGTGCCGCGGCTGCGGTTTGAGGAGACCGCGATCAGGTCGATTGCGCCGAGCGGTCCGAGAGCCTCGACACCGGCGGGGGCGAAGGCACGCTCGAACAGGCCGCGCTCGTCTTCGAACCGATCGGTCTCGATCAGGAACGCCCCGGCCAGGCTCGTGGCCACAACCCTCACGGAACGGCCCTCACGGCGTCGTCTCTGGCGGAGGGCTGGCATCCCAACGCAACATGGGCCGCACGACGCCCGGAAACGGCCCTCCATAGTCTCCGCGTGCGGAGTCGCCATCAAAGCTGTCGATCACCTGAAGCGCGACGGCGTCGCGCTCGTGGAAGTGAACCCGAACCGGGTCGAGAGTACTGATCGACACGCCTAGGACATATGTTCCCTCAGAAAGGAAATTGCCCGGCACCCAGGCGGTGGAGAGGTGCCGTCCCGCGCGGCGAGGCTTCTTGTGCCACGGTGAGTCGATCTCCAAAGCGACGAAAGCGTGCACGCCTTCCTCGGTCATGAAGTGAAGATTCGGCACCAGAAGGCAACCCGACTCGAGGACCTCGAACTCCACCTGGATCGCCACCGGCCGCCGGATGTCGATGGCCGCCTTCGTTTCCCCATCCTGGACAACGCGCACGGAGACCAAGCGCACGATCTCGTTGCCTGGCCTCTCTGCGGGTTCCTGCCATTCACGAGCCGCGGTTGTGCCCAGTCCCGAGCTGAGATAGGCACTCACCACATCGTGCGATGGTCCATCCTTCAACACGCGCCCTTTGTCAAGAAGGACGGTACGCGGACACAACCGCGTCACCGCGGGCATGTTGTGCGACACGAACAGGACGGTCCGTCCCTCGCGCCCTACGTCTTCCATCTTGTTCAGGCACTTCCGCTGGAAGCTCGCGTCTCCCACCGCCAGCACCTCGTCCACGATGAGGATCTCGGGTTGAAGGTGCGCGGCGACGGCGAAGGCGAGTCGCGTGAACATACCGCTCGAGTAGTACTTGACCTGGGTGTCGAGAAAACGCTCGACTTCCGAGAAGGCGACGATCTCGTCGAAGTGGCGCACGATCTCGTTCCGGCGCATCCCGAGCACGGCGCCGCTCAGGTAGATGTTCTCGCGACCGGTCAACTCGGGATGAAACCCCGTGCCAACCTCGAGCAGGGAGGCCACCCGGCCCCGCAACTCCGCGCGTCCGCGCGTGGGGTCGGTAATGCGCGACAGTATCTTGAGCAGGGTGCTTTTGCCCGCTCCGTTGCGGCCGATGATGCCGACGACCTCTCCCGGGCGCACGTCGAAACTCACGTCATCGAGCGCCCATAGGAAGGCGGCCGGATCTTCGACGGAGCGTCGCAGTCTGGCGAAAGGGCTGGTGAGAGCTTCGCGGAGGGTTCGATAGCCGGCGCGTTGTCCGATGCGATAGCGCTTTCCCAGGCCTTGGGCTTGAATGGCAAGCATGGCGCTGGTCAGATGAGGTCGGCGAAGCTGCGCTCGACGCGCAGGAAGTAGGAGACGCTGAACGCCATTCCCAGCAAGAGGATGGCGCCTGAAACCAGAAATACGGTTCCTGTCGCTTCGGTGTGACCCAGCAGGGACCAGCGAAATCCCTCCACCACGCCGACCATCGGGTTCAAGGCGAACAAGGGACGCCAACGCTCGGGAAACAGGCTGGTCGAATAGGCGATCGGCGTCGCCAGCATCCAGATCTGGGTCAGAAACGGCAGGGCATGCTTCACGTCGCGAAACCGCACGTTCACCGCGGACAGCAGGATTCCCACCGCCGTCGCCGCGGCCACGGCGGCCAGGACGAGAACGGGGAGGGCCAGGATCGTCGCGCTGATCGGCACGGCGTAGTAGTACATCAGTCCCATGAGAAGGACGAAGGCGATTGCGAAGTCGACGAGCCCGGCAATCACCGAGGCGAGCGGGATCACGATGCGTGGGAAATACACCTTCGTCACAAGCCTCTCGTTCGCTACCAGGCTGTTGGCGGAAGCGCCGAGGGCGAATGAGAACAGCTGCCACGGCAGGAGGCCGCAAAAAGCGAAGAGGGGGTAAGGCACACCGTCCGTCGGTACCGCGGCCAGCCGGCCGAAAATCAAGGTGAAGATCGCCATGGTCAGCACGGGCTGCAGCACGGCCCAGGAGACGCCGAGCGCGGTCTGTTTGTAGCGTACGGCCACGTCACGCCACGCGAGGAACATGAGCAACTCGCGGTACGTCCACGCCTCGACCAGCCGCGGCAGCGCGGGCGGGTCGGGCCGAATCTCGATGAGCGGGAGAGGAGAGGTCAATTGGAGCAAAAGCCGCAGAGTCAGTCGGCAACTGATAGTTTACGGCCAGCTCGCGGATCGTGGGGCCGTGTCCGGACCTGGTCGACGAAGGCTGAGTTCGAGTTTCGCGCGTGTCCATCCCCTGCGCGCGTGGGTCAAGACCTATACTTTTCTCGTGCCCGGGGTCACACGGTCTTGAGAAAAATACGCTTGGCGGTTCTTCTTGGAATTTCGCTCCTCCCGCCCCTGCTTCAACGATGGGCCTACGCGCTGCTCTTTGGCGCCCGTTTTGGACGAGGAGTTCGTATCGGAGTCTTCTCTTTCATCGATTGCCAGAAGATTGAACTCGGCAATTTCGTGAATATCGGACGAAATGTGCGAATCGTTGCCAAGTCCGTTCAGCTTCAAGGAGAGTGTCGCATCGGTCCCGGTGTTCGAATTACCGTGAATCGTCTAGTTATGGCTTGGCGAGCAATAATCGATGAGAGCGTGGTGGTTGCTGGAGAGCACCTCGATTCTCGCTCGCTCTTGGTTATGGGAATGCACTCTTGGGTGTTCCCGCAATGCGTGGTGGACGTAAGGAGGCAAGTGATGATGGGTCGCAATGTGGGCGTGGGCGGCCGCTCATTGCTCTTCACCCACGGCTATTGGCTGTCAAAGGTCCAAGGCTTTCCGACCTCTTACGCTCCAGTTCGCTTGGGAAATGATGTTTGGATTCCGTGGAACTGCTTCATCATGCCGGGTGTCGAAATCGGCAACAGAGTAGTTGTTGGCGCGTGCTCCCTTGTGACTCGATCGGTCCCGGACGATGCCCTTGTGGCAGGAGTGCCCGCAAAGGTGGTTCGCGAAAGGAGTGCTCGGGTCCTTACCGAGCCAGAGCAGATCGCCGTCGCCACGGAGTTGGTTGATGAGTATTTGGCCTCGACCTCTCCAGCGTCGACTCGGACAGGCGACGGCGCCGAGTTCCTGTGGTCGGAAGGTGGCCAAAAGACCTTCGCGGTCACGGCTACCCTTGAGACAGCCTGCGCACGCTATCAGAGGACAGATAACCTGAAACTGATTCTGGTGTTAGGTGAGATATCGGAATCCGCAGTGGCGTTGTCAACCCTTCCTTTGTGCAGCCTTGCGACGGGGATCACGACCCCAGAGGCGTTGCTCGATTCGGGCGCACTTGATCTTCTTCGTTGGTCGCGGCGGGTCGGCGTTCGCAGCTACCATGCCGACGAGTGGATCGAGTCGGAGCGACTACTCGAGGAATTCCGCCCTGGTCAGCACTGACAGTTTGTCGAATCGCCTGTCTCCGTCGGGTCCCTCGGCTTGGCTGGATCATCGCGCGTCGCGCTAGCGGAAACCGCCGACTCTCGTCCTTTCACGTCGCGATCGCACGGGCTCAGGTGCACAGTGGCGGCGGCAGGTCAGTAGCGATCACTGAACCTTGAGCTGATCGACGCCCGGCCTTTCGAGGGCAGGCCGAGGTGACTGGAAGAGGTGGTACGCCTCCTCGCAACTACCAACCCTCACCTCAGGATCGGCCGCAAGGATCGCGAGGATCGCGAGGTATGCCTCGCCCCAGCGCTGATACTGCAGGGAGCCAGGAAATGACGTCCGGCAATGCCAGTCGATCGCGGCTACTCCTTGGTGGCGCTTGAGGTTTTCGAGAAGGCGAGCGAACCAGCTCAAAGCGCTTTGAACATCAATCTTGGAATCGTAGAAGAAGGCGCCATCCATAAGAAATGTGGGAATCTGGAGGACCGGAATGGCCTGTTGCGTCATCGGATTCCAGGGGTAGAAGGGAAAGGCGACACCCAGGCGCAGGCCGGGGGCTTCGTTGAAGCCGACCGACGTGTCGTAGCGCAACCCCGCCTGCGCGTGATCCGCCAACGTGCTCCAAAAAGGTCGCCTCATGTGCCAATAGTGGTGTCGGCTGCCGTGAACCGGGACGCCGGAGGCGCGTTCGAGCAGTTGGCGTTCCGAAGCAATTAGATTGGCGCTTTCACGGGCGTTATAGCTGATGTGCAAGCCAATCTCGGACTTGCGCTGAGTTATCTCGCGGAGGACGGGGCCGAAACGCCGGTCCTGCACGTCGTAGTCGACATCGAAAGGTGCGGCACCCGCTTCGAAACGCGGCGTGCTTGCGAAGAAGAACGTGCTGCGGAAGCCGTAGCGGGATTCTGCGTCAAGCACTTCCCGAAAGAGCCAGTGGCGATCATTCGGGCGGTGCCATCGGGACCGGAGGCGACGTCTCAAATCATTCGCGTACGCGAGCGCGCGGCGCACCCGCCCTCGGCGCGCTGCATTGCCGACCAGCTGCAGCCCATGTCGCCAGTCGCCTGGATTGATTGGATCGTCGATATCGTGGGAGAGCACAACCATGCACTTCTGGCCCGATAAAAGGCGTGTCTGTCGCCTCGCGACAGTCCGCGCTTCGATCCAGTCCGCTAACAACCATACGTAGGCATTGACAATTGGCACCTCTCGTAGGTTGCGTGATTCCTGAGCCGATCGGTTCGCGAGGATGCGCTCGTGTGAATCGAAAGCGTCAGGAGGCGCTATCGCGTTCCCCTCATCGGCCACCCAGAATCGGATTGCCGCGAAGAGATCGAAGGGAAACGGCATCTGCGGGTCATGCCCGGGGGCGTCGTCGGGCCCGGGCAAACCCGGGACAGTCTGGGCTGTGTAGCCTGGAGCGAAGGGAATGCGCAGCGCGCAGGGCCGTTGGAGGTCGTTGCCGTAGTAGACCCCGGCGACCGGCGAGGCCCCGGGCTCGACAGGAACGAAGGAGAGGCCAGCAATCCTCTCAACGAGGTCAAGAGCATAGTGGACGAATGGCGACGCCGAATTCGTGTCGAAGCGAAGCATCTGGGTTGTCGCCTCGTGCAAAATTGTACAGTATCACCCGGCCTCCGTCGGCGGATCGCGCCCTATGCTGTGCTCGCCTCCGCACCATTTCCAGAAGCGATCGACAACGGGTCAAGGATCGCAAGGAGTCTCCGAAAATTGACGTCTCCTCGAAACCTCTCGTTCCATGTGCGCCATGCGCCTGCGGCCAGCTCCTCAAATGCTCCACCTGACATCTCAGCGAACAGTTCTATGGCGCTCGCGATCTCTGCAGGCGTCGGGTCCTTAGATAGAAGGTGGCCATTGAGTCCGTGAGTGATGATCTCGCTGACCCCTCCAACCGCTGTTCCAATCACTGGGATGCCAAGGGACATCGCTTCCATCATTGAAACGGGGATTCCTTCGGACGAACTGACATTGATGAGAGCTGAGGGTCTGAGCCTCCGCAACGTTCGAATGACCTCCTCTCCGGCCAACCACCCGGCGAGTTCTATCCGCACGTTCGCCGGCGCTGTGGAGCAAATCCGTTCCAGCTGGGCCCTCTCGGGTCCATCGCCAACATGGATCCATCGAATGGGAATGGCGCTCGCTACAATGGCGCGCGCCAAGAGTTCGACTCGTTTGAGAGGAATCAGCACGGAACACGAGACGATGGTGAAGACGTCACCGCGACCCTGAGGCCGGTCGGCGCGTGGAGGGGTACCGATGCGAACGACGGCTCGTGCTGCGCGGCCCCCCTTGACGACGGAATCAAAAGAGGCGCGCCCATCCTCGGAAACGAAGAGGAGCGCATCAAGATTGTCCGCAATGAAATCCCTGAAGGGCAATGGGCCCGCTTCCGGCCGCGAGTTGTAGATATCCCATCCGTGTGCGCGGGTGATCGCACGATGGACAATGCCCGATGACCGGGCCAGTGCGACCGCTACAGCCATGTCATTCGCCCAGTAGGAGTAGGCACATACCGTCGATCCTGGTCGATCGGCCACGATACGACTCGCGTAAGCAGCGAACCTGCGCGCCTTGGCCCAACTACTAAGCACCAGCGCAGCTGTGCCCTTGAATGGGGCTGCGGGGTGGCTTCGACGAGTTGACCTAAATTCGGAGAGAACCACAGGGTCGAAGATCCCCCGAAGAGCCATTATTTTTTCGAGAGGCGACATCACGTAGGAGCGACGTTCGACACGGACCTTTGAGCCGACGGGCCAAGTCTGTGGCGAGGAGATGTCGTTTGAGATGATGACAATTTCATCGAAGGCCTCCTCGAGGAACGGAAGCTCGGCGGCCAAGAAGGGTTCACCCCGACCAAAGGGAAAGGAGGACGAAAAGAGAAGCAGCAGTCGGTGGGTTGGAGGGGGTGGCATTGTGAGTTGCGTCATTGGTGTGCGGCGGCCGCGATTCTCCCAAGGATAGGATGATGCGATGCCAATATGCTGTCATATCGCTCCTCGCCGGCCGTGAGGGTCGCCTATCTTTCCTACGATGGCGCTTTGGACCCTCTGGGCTCAACGCAAGTCGTTCCTTATCTGGAAGGGCTGTCGCAGCGAGGCGTTCAGTTTGAACTCATTACTTTCGAGAAACCTTCACGGCTCGAGGACGACGCCCGACGGGCCGCGATGTCAACGAGGCTCTCCAGGGCCGGAATCACCTGGCACCCGCTTCGGTATCACAAGAGCCCTAGAGTGCCCGCGACGCTGTTCGATGTGGTCAACGGCGCCCTTTGCTTGAGACGGCTCGCGCGGAAGGGAGACTTCGATCTCTTTCACTGCCGGGGCGACATAGCCCCCGTGATGGTGCGGCTTTCTCGCTTGAAGGGACCGCTGCTTCTCGACATGCGCGGGTTTTTCTCCGATGAGCGGGTCGATGCCGGTTCCTGGGCTGCGGGAAGCGCTCTGGACAAAGCAGTGCGGGCGATGGAGAGGCAAAATCTGGAGCGCGCGGCGCGTATCGTGGTTCTGACCGAACAAGGCCGTGGTGTGCTGAGGGGCCACGGCGTTGGCCTGCCGATCGACGTCATTCCCACGTGTGTCGACTGTGACCAGTTCACCCCTCGTCCGGCTGGAGAAGAGGCGGCCTTTGACCTCGTGTACTTCGGATCTCTGGGTGGGTGGTACATGACCAACGAGATGCTCGACTTCGTGGATGAGATCCGTAGGCACGGCGACCCTGTTCGTGTGCTCTTCCTCACGAACAACGTCGATGGCGACGCTCGGTCGCGCCTGGAGCGGTCAGGCGTGACGGTTGGGACGGCGTCCCCCGAACAGATGCCCGAATGGCTGTCTCGTTGCAGATCCACGTTCTTCTTCATCAGGGCCACGCCTTCGAAGATGGCGTCCTGTCCCACCAAGCTCGCGGAGGCCCTTGCCATGGGGTTGCCGGTTCTCACCGGGCCTGGGATAGGGGATGTCGACGAGTTTCTTCGCAGGGAGAAGGTTGGCGTTGTCCTTGAAGACTTCTCGAAGGAATCCTTCAGGCGCGGCTGGACCGCGCTGAACCAACTCCTCGCCGATCCGGAAGTCCGAAACCGCTGTCGCTCCGCCGCAGAGAGACATCTGAGCCTTGGCTATGCCGTCGACCTCTATGCGTCTGCGTATCGAGCCCTGGCGGCGATCGGATAAACCGCTTTTCGGAACCCGCCGAGAAGCCCGGCCAGCAATTCCGTGCCGTCAGACCACCGAGAGATGCGGTTTCCGCGCCCAGCAGGCGATGCCATCACCATCGCCAATCATGCCGGCCACTCCGGTCACCCCTGCCGATCCAAGCCTCTCGACTCCCCCCCAGAATCCTGAGCGCGTTGGCAGCATGTCGCGCCATTTCACTACGTTGAGTTCAACCTCGTCCAGTCCTGCCAAGGACAGGGCGCGCCGGAGCGATACCGGGCAGAACCCCACAACATGAAATGGCGGGAATGTGGGCGCTAGATTCACTGCCCAGTCACGGCCGCGAGCCCGCATATACAGGTTTCCAAGCCTCGTCCTGAGGCTGCACTCGTTCGGCACATCAATCAGGACGACCCCACCAGGGACGAGCGCCCTATGGACTTGCTTGAGACACTCGATCGGGCGGTAGACGTGTTCAAGAATAGCGGCGAGGTAGATCACGTCGAACTCGTTTTCCCGTTGAAGAAGAGTGGACGTCTCTACCGAAGACACCTCTACTTGAACCCCCTTGCGGGCGGCCACGCTCGCAAACTCGGGGGTCATTTCAACGCCAAAAACTGACCAGCCCTGCTTTGCCGCACCGGCCAGATAGTCTCCGCGACCACACCCCAGTTCCAACAGCTTTCGTGCCCCGGGCCGCATGAGCAGGGTTTCGGCTTTCGCGATCAGCTGGCCGCCAGCCTCCATTTGGCTGAGGGCTTCCTGCCCGGCGAAGTACTCCTCGGCGCTGTGCTGGGAGTAAGGGTTCCCGATGGGTTCAAGCGTCGGATGGCAATAGACTCCATGGCAATCGCGGCATCGAACGACCCATGTTGCTGCGCCCAGGTTCGCTCGGTGAGCCTCTCCGCCGCGCCTCCCCAGACGGCGGTAGAGAGTGGAACCGCAAATGGGGCAAGGCCCGATCGACGACCGCCACTCCACCTTGGGCGCAGCGGCCGCAGCGTTCACCATTGCTCCATTCTGCCAGAAGAGACGAGAAGCGACCGATGCCCGCGCCCCACTGGAGTGGGGACCGCGACCCCTCCGATCCACCCCCCGGTCAGAAGAAGTCCAGATCGCCGAAGCTGATCTCGACCGGTTCTCGCGCGAGGGCTCGGGTGTGCGATTCGTCCTTGCCCTTCGCAAGAAAATTAAACCCGCTGGATCGGTGCATGACCGGCGAATTCGCCGTGATCGCCAGCAGCAACCGCTCCTCCTGCAAACACAGCAATGCCAGCGCGCGATGTTTCCATGCGAGCTTGCGAGCGACTCGCAGGAGATCGCCTGATGTCGCGACCTCACGGGGCGTCATGTCCAACAGGAGCATTACTGGCACCCCTTTCTTCTTCACGCGCTTCAGGAAGACGCTGCCGAGCTCCTTTCCGTTCGTGGAACAACGCGCGCTCACATATTCCTTGAGTGGGTGATCCATGAAACGCCAGCGGTAATGCGAATCATCCTTCGCCATGTGCCAGGCGTCGCCATTCATGCCCACCGCGGGAGTCACGACATCCCCGGGGGTCAGGAGACTCATTTCAATTTTGCCCGGCAGGGGAAGCAGCGCCGCGATGCGTGGTGCGGGCAGTCGCACGTATCCGAATTTGCTAAGGAAGATGTCCGTACTGGCCTGGTTGGTCACGGTGAGGAAGAAATCCACACCCTTCTCGAAACAAGCACGCTCGCTGGCGCGATAGAGCTTGCCAAAAACCCCTTGTCCGCGAAGAGAGGCATCGGTCAGCACCTTCTGCGGCATCGCCACGAGTGCCGTTTCTGTCGCGCGTTCGAATCGGTGCGCGTTCATCGTCGCCATGCCAACGGGTGCGCCATCGCGCTCACCGACGATGACAATTCCGCCTTTTGTCGGATTGTGAAAGTACCAATGCCGCAGGTATTCTGCGTTGCTGCGCTCCTGCCCCTGTCCTCGCATGAAGGCGGATAGAGCGCCTGCATCGGCCTCGGCGGCTTCGCGGATTGTCAGGGCTGCCCCAGTATTCATGGCTTGGCGTACCTCGTCATGCGAGACCCTTCGAACACACGCACACCATTCAAGGCATCAGTTTCCGCCACGCATCGCTGAATGAAACCTAGCTTGTCCGCCCAGTGGCCCGCATACAGTCCGCGCAGATCATCGCCCAGAATGTAGGGGTGACCCATCACTTCGGTAACGCCTTTTCCTCTGGCGTCCTCCAACAACGATCGGTAGGTGTCGGGAACGTAGGGACCCGCGCTGTCCAGGTCGTGTATCGAAACAAGGGCGTCGTTCGTTCGCAGCCGGTGTCGTTCCCGATGCCTGAACGAGAGCCGCTTGTTGAGCAACTGCTTCAAGAGTTTCTTCGGTCGGCGCCAGGCGCGAAAAATCGTTCGCACGGGAGGATCAACCAGGCGCACTGAGAGTTCGCGCTCTATCGCAACGGGAGCGATGGCGTCCATCACCACGGGCAGCATCATGGTGTGCTGGTGACTATCAGTGTGCGTGATGCGCACGCCGAGCTCCTCGGCCCTGTTTAGCTGCGCTTCGAACTCGCGTCGAACGTCCGCGGCCTTCACCCTCCCTCGCAGTGCGCGCGCGGTGAGGCTGAGGCGGTCGAGAAAGCCACCGGTCTCACCCGTGAGCGAGGAGGCGCCCGACAACGCGGCGCCTTCGGTGATGCAGAAGTGGAGCCCGACGGCAAGTCCAGAATGATCCCTCAAGCGTCGGACCGCATCGTCCGTGCCCGGCATATTCACCATCAACGTGGCGCTGCCCAGATTGCCCGCGCGGAACACCTTGAAGATCGCTGTGTTCACGGAAGCGCAAAGGCCAAGGTCGTCTGCGTTCACGATGATCCTGCCCGTTTCCTGCACGGGTCTCACGCCTGGCCCGTCGAGGGTGAATGCAGCCGTCGAATGAGGCCCGTTGAGGAAATGCCTGCAGGGTCGAGGGCATGAACAGGCACGTTCCTGCCCTCCAGGGCGCTGCGGTCGAATCGACGACCAGCGCCGAGACACGTGCTCCCCTTCATGGAGGGCGAGAATAACCGGAAGGCGACGATCACAATAGAATGCGAGCAAATGTCGACATCCTTGGTGACCGGCGGGGCCGGATTCATGGGCTCCCATGTGGCCCAATACCTGGTTCGGGCGGGACACAGGGTGGTGGTGCTGGATGATCTCAGCGGCGGCTTCGCGGACCACGTACCTCGCGAGGCAGAACTGGTGCAGGGCACGATCCTCGACCACGGCATGTTGAGCCGGCTCTTTGCTCAGCACCGTTTCGACTATGTCTACCACCTCGCCGCATATGCCGCAGAGGGGCTCAGCCACTTCATAAAACGGTTCAACTACGAGAACAACCTCGTGGGCAGCGTCAACCTGATCAACGAATCGGTCAAGCACAGCGTGAAGTGCTTCGTCTTCACTTCGTCCATCGCGGTTTACGGCGCCCTGAAGCCGCCGATGCGCGAGGACGACATTCCACATCCAGAGGATCCCTACGGAATCGCCAAGCTGGCGGTGGAGCAGGACCTGCGCACGACCAACGAAATGTTCGGCATGCCCTACGTGATCTTCAGACCTCACAACGTCTATGGGGAGCACCAAAACCTCGGCGATCGGTACCGGAACGTCGTCGGCATCTTCATGAATCAGCTGATGCAGGGCCGGCCTTTGACCGTTTTCGGCGATGGACTTCAAACGCGCGCATTCAGCTATGTCGGCGACGTCGCTCCGTGGATTGCCCGATCACCCGAAATCCAGAGAGCCAGGAATGAGACTTTCAACATCGGGGCTGACGAGGAGTATTCCGTCAAGGCCCTGGCCGAGGCCACGATGGAGGCCCTTGGCGTTCGCGGCGAGCTCCGTCATCTACCGGCTCGACAGGAAGTGGTCCATGCTTATGCGGATCACTCAAAAGCAAGGCGTGTCTTCGAGGTGGGCCCTGGTGTTTCCCTTCGGGATGGTCTTGCGCGGATGGCGGTGTGGGCGCGAAAGGCCGGCATCCGCAAGAGCCAACGGTTCAAGGCGATCGAAATCGATCGCGGGCTTCCTGCCATCTGGCAGGAAGACTAGGTCCGCGGACTCGGCAGGCCAATGCCTCGCGTGCTTTTTGTCGCAAGCCATCGTTTGGGCCGCGCCCCAAGTCAGCGCTTTCGCTTCGAACAGTATCTGGAGCACCTGACGGGCGAGGGGATCGACTGGGAGTTTTCGCCGCTGCTGACCGTCGAGGACGACGCGACCTTTTATGGCCGCTCGAGCGCGCTGCTAAAGGCTTGGGTGCTGGCGCGCTGCGCGCTCCGCCGAACAAGAGATGTGAGACGAGCCTCGGAGTTCGACATTGCCTTCATTCAGCGAGAGGCGTTCTTTGGCGGGTGGCCGGTTTTCGAACGGGCTTTCAAGAGGGCGGGCCTTCGAGTCGTCCTCGATTTTGATGATTCCATCTGGCTACTCGATGTTTCTGACGCCAACCGGCAGTATGGGTGGCTGAAACGTCCTCAAAAAACAGCAGAGATTGCCCGATTGGCTGACGCGGTTGTCGGCGGTAATTCGTTCCTGGTCGACTACGCAAGGAAGTTCAATCCGAACACTGTTTTGATCCCGACGACGATCGACACGAGATCCTACAAGCGGACTATTCCGCGGCGGACCTCCGGATCTCTCTGCGTCGGGTGGACCGGCAGTCCCACCACGATCCGCAATTTTGAATGCGGGGTGCCTGCCCTCCTCCAGATGAAAGCCAAGTACGGCAACCGAATCCAATTCAAAGTCATCGGGGACGGCTCCTATCGCCACGAGGGGTTGGGGATTCAGGGTGAGGCATGGGACTCGCGGACGGAGGTGGAGAGTCTCTCGACCATGGACGTCGGCATCATGCCCCTCCCCGACGAGGATTGGTCGCGCGGAAAGTGTGGCTTGAAGGGCCTTCAGTTCATGGCCCTGGAGACTCCAGTCGTGATGGAGGATTTGGGCGCGAACAGAGAGATAGTTACGGATGGTGCGGACGGTTTCTTGGCGTCCGGCCACGCGCAATGGGTAGCGAAGTTGTCGCTCCTGATCGAGTCGGCTGATCTGCGCGAGAGGCTCGCCGTCGCGGGGAGACGCACCGTCGAGGCGCGTTTTTCCGTTGATTCGCAAAAGGCTGCCTATGTCCAGGTCATTCGAGATCTCGCGCGAACGCCTTCGCGTTGACACTGTGACGAACGAGATCCCGGTGTCGCCGGATCCATGACCCGGGTTCTGCGTATCTTCTCGCGTCTCAACATTGGCGGACCTTCGCTCCATGTGATCCATTTGAGTTCGGGCCTCGTCGCCCACGGGTTCGAGACCCGGCTCATAGTTGGAAGGACCGATCCACATGAGGGCGACTTTCACGACTTGGCCCTGGCAAGCGGCATCGACGTTTCGGTGCTTCCTGAACTGGGTCGGGCCATCCGCCCTCTGAACGATTTGCGGGCCCTGCTCAGGCTCTATCGACTCATGCGACGCGGGCGGCCGGCGATCGTTCACACCCACACCGCGAAGGCCGGCGCCCTGGGGCGAGCGGCCGCGCTCATGGCCAGAGTGCCGGTGATTGTTCACACGTACCACGGCCACGTCCTGTCCGGCTACTTCCATCCACTGACGAGCCTGTTCTTTCGCGGAGTCGAACGGGCCCTCGCCCCGGCAAGCGACGCCTTGTTGACCGTTTCCGAGTCGGTCAAGGCAGATCTGGTTCGGCTTGGCGTGGCGCCTCCCGATCGAGTTCGCGTCCTGCCCCTCGGCCTGGACCTCGCACCGCTTTCGGGTCCCCTTCCCAAGGGAGTGCTGAGAAACGAGGCGAACTGGGGGAGCAACTCACGGATTGTCGGAATCGTGGGACGGCTCGTTCCTATCAAAGACGTCGACACCTTCATCGACGCAGCAGCCATCGTCTCGGCAGGAGCGGATGACGTGCGCTTCGCCGTGGTGGGTGACGGTGAAGAGCGCGCGCGTTTGGAAGCGCGCGCGGTAGCGATCCTGGGCGACCGGATTCACTTCTTCGGCTGGCGCAAGGACCCGGCCGCCGTTCTCGGGGATCTCGATCTCGTTGTGAATACATCTCTGAACGAGGGCACGCCTGTAGCCATCATCGAGGCCCTCGCGGCGGGTCGGGCGGTCATAGCAACTGCGGTGGGAGGGACGCCGGACCTTCTCAATGGCGGACGGTTCGGCGCGCTGGTGCCTGCACGCTCGCCCGAGCAGATGGCGCGTGCCATTCAAATCGCCATGGACTCGCCGGAGTCTTCGCTTCGATTGGCGGCCGAAGGACGGGCTGAGGTGCTGAGGCGCTATTCCAAGGGCCGCCTGCTTGGCGACATGGCAGCGCTCTACCGGGAGTTGCTGCCCCCGAGACCCGAGTTGGTCTGGCCAAGGCGCAGAGGCCCCAACGGGTAAGCTTCGAAGTCATGAGGGGGTCTGAACTAGCAGCGAGACGGCTGATGCGCACGGCCCTAGTGGTACGCATCGTCGCCGTGTTCGTGCTCCATTTTTTTGTAACACCCTTCCTCTTGGCGCCGGACGAGGAGGCCTACGACACTCGCTCCGCCTGGCTGGCCAAGTACTGGAGGGGAGAGGTTCCCGTGGATGTCCTCTCCAACTTCCAGGGCGAGGGCAAGGGCTACTACTACGTCGTGGCCGCGACCTATCTCCCGTTCGGCCAGATTCCGCTCCTTCCCAAACTCCTAAACGCCTGGATCGGGTCACTCGCAGTCCTGGAGTTGTTCCGCCTGACGCGCCTCATCGGCGGAAGCGAGGCTGCCGCCCTCCGGGCAGCAAGATTCATGGCCTTTTTCCCCTCACCTGTCCTGTGGTCCTCCCTCATGATCCGCGACGTCTGGGTTCAATGGCTTCTCCTTCGTCTGGCCAGGGAAATGGCCGAACTGAAAGGGCGCCTGATCCCGAGCCGTGTCGTTTCGGCTGGCATCATGATCTGGGCGCTGACGCTCTTCAGGTCGTACCTCCTCTACGTTGTGGTGGGGCCTTTCGTTCTGTCTTTTGTGGTAGGCCGATCCAAGGACCTTGTCCGAAACGTGATCCTGGGTTCGATCATGGCTCTTGGTCTCGTCTACTTTGGGGCCCGATCCGCGGACACCGGGGGGAAGATACAGACCTTCGATCTCGTCGAGCTCCAGCGACTGCGGTCTTGGAGTTCCAACGCCAACGTCGCGGAATCGGGTTTCGCCTCCGACGCCGATGTCTCCACCGTGGGTGGAGCCCTCTCGCTCCTGCCAATCGGCTTGCTCTACTTCTTCTTCGCGCCGTTCCCGTGGCAGTTTGGCTCTATCAGACAAACTCTCGCGATACCGGAGGCGATGTTCTTCTACACGCTGGTTCCCAGTATCGTTGCCGGCGCGCTCTTCCTGTTCCGAAAACGATTGAGTGAATCCATCGGTGTCCTGCTTGTCACCCTGACCGTCACCTTCGGCTATGCCATCGGCCAGGGCAACGTCGGCACGCTTTACCGGCACAAGGGCCAGGTCATCGGCTTCTACTACGCATTCGCGGCCCTAGGCACGGAGCTACGGCGACGACAGCGCGGCGTCGCTCAGTACCCCGGCTACCCCGGAAGCCCCGCGGACCCGCTCCGCTTGGGCCAGGTCGCCGCGCACGGCGGCCCATCGGGGAGTTCATAGGAACTGCGTCGCGGAGTGAAATCGGGCGAAGACCGGACCGTGCCTGATGAGCGCGTCAGCAGGCCGTTGCCTCTCGAGTCGATCGGTGGGGGCCTCCTCGCGGCGGCCCTCGTCATAGCTCCCTGGATCTACGGCTCGGTTGAAGACAGCGCGCGTTACGCGCTTTGCGCCGTTCTTTTCGTCTCCGCGGGCTTCCTCGCGTGGCCAGCTCTAAGACAGCGAAGACTCCCCAGGGGGGTCGGCATCGCTCTCGCCTTCCCCGCCTTGGCACTGATGCAGCTCGTCCTTCGGCAAAGCGTGGCCCCGTTCCTTACCGTCGAGACAGGCGCGGTGGCCTTGGCCATGGCTCTAATATGGGCCTCCGTCGACGCGCTCGCCGGGTCGGCCTCCACGTATGCCGCACGCCGCCTGGCCGTAGCACTGCTCGTCGTTTGCGCGTCCGAATCTGCGTTCGCAGCCTTTCAATGGTCGACCGATCGCACCGTGCTGTTTGGACACAAGAGCGGCCTCCAGACCATGCCGTTCGGTTCGTACGTCAATCACAACAACTTCGCGGGCCTTGTCTCGCTGGGTGTGCCCCTCGCGGTCGCGATGGCGATCGGAGACTTGAGGCGATCGGGAAGGCTCATGCCTCGCGGTCTTGCGCTTGTGGGCCTCGCCTGCGGCTTCACGATCTCCGTTCTCGCGAGCGGTAGCCGGGGGGGGGCGCTGGCGCTGGCCCTTGGGCTTGCCGTTCTTGCACGAATCTCGAGCGACGTGCGGGGAAAGACGCATCCCGAGGGTCATCGCCGATCCTGGCTCGGTCCGCTCGTTATTGGAGCGACCATTATGGGAATTGCCGGTCTCATCATCCCCGCCCCTACGCGGACACGTCTGCTGAATCCCTTCGACCGGGAAGGTTCCAGCAGCTACCGCGTCGATATCGGCCTTGCCTCTCTTTGGGCTTTCTCCGACCGGCCCTTCCTCGGTCACGGACTTGGGGCGTTCGCCGATGCGGTCGCACCCTTCAAAACCGGCCATGGGGACGTCCGATCCGAGAGGGCCGAGGCCGACCTCATCGAGTTCGCGGTGGAAGGCGGCCTTGTGCTTCTCGCCGGCCTGATTCTGTTCGGGAGGTTCGCCTGGAAGTCGGCGCATCACGAGATGGTTCATGGCCGCGACCGAAGCGGAAGGTGGCTCCGGGCGGGTGCCCTCGCTTCCTGCCTGACCATGCTCTTTCACTCTCTCTTCGATTTTGGTTTCCGAATCCCCGCGAACGCGCTCGCCTTCGCCGTCCTGTTGGGTATCGCCACCGCGGGGTCGGCCAGCGCCAAACAGAGCACGGCGCCGCGGTGTCGCGCGTTTGTCGCCTTCCTTGGCGTCCTGGCCCTCGCCTGTGCGTATAGAAGTGTCGGCGCCGCTCAGGAACGGGCGGCGCTCGCCCGCTCGTCACCGGAAAGTCGCCTCGACGCGCTACAAAGCCTGGTCGATGCCCACCCCTACCTCGACGACGCGCGGCGCCAGCGTGGGCTCGCCTGGCTGGCCCTCGCCCACAGCCGCGGCCAGTACGACGCCACGCGCCTGCAACGCGCGCACGCGGATCTGCAGGCCGTGGTGAACGCCCGACCGCAATGGGGCGAAGCCCGCGCGGACCTCGCCTGGGTCAAGTACTACGAGGGAAAGACCGACGAGGCGAAGGCGGAGATGCGGCAGGCCACACGCCTGGACCCGACGCACATGGGGGTGGGAATCGGCTCCGCGCAGATGCGCGCGTGGTCGGGCGATGTCGCGGGCGCGGTGGGGGAATTGGCGCGGCTCCGGAGGGCGAATCCGGCCTGGCCCCGGGCGAGTGCCCGGGATTTAGCTGGTTCCTGGACGCAAGACCCGGCGCTTTTGGCGAATATTCCCTAAAATGAGCCCACTCGTGAAGTGATTCACTTCACAAGGCTTCAGGCTGTCGCGGCATATCATTGCGGTTCCCCCCCGAAAAGCGTGCAGAACCAAGGAATTCGCAGGTCCGT
>Ga0138256_10000518_pt1 | contig 42228 bp, 31 predicted proteins | sample KNB2016incub_MG_FD_105486 | JGI IMG/M metagenome (GOLD analysis project Ga0138256, IMG submission 105486) | Active sludge microbial communities from wastewater in Klosterneuburg, Austria - KNB2014incub_MG | ecosystem: Engineered > WWTP > Activated sludge > Unclassified | place: Austria... | reverse complement strand
GGGATCAGCCTCCTCGCCGCGGTGACGGGCGCCCTCGGGGCGGTGCGCCGTGCCGTCCATCTGCCGCCCGCCGAGGCCATGCGACCCGAGCCCCCGGCCCGCTTCCGGGCGGGATTCCTCGAACGGACAGGCCTCCTCGCGGTGACGTCCCCGCCCGCCCGCATCCTGCTGCGGAACCTCGCGAGACGGCCGGGCCGCCTCGCCATGTCCGTGCTCTCGATCGCCCTCGCGGTCACCGTGCTCGTGGTGGGCCGGTACTTCGAGGACGCGATCGGCCTGCTGATGGAGATTCACTTCCGCAACGTCGAACGCCAGCAGGCGACCGTGCAGTTCTCCGTGCCCATCGATGCGCGGGTCAGCCACGACCTGCGTCACCTGCCCGGTGTCCTCCGGGTGGAGCCCTTCCGGGCGGTCCCGGTGCGAATCCGCTACGGACCGCGGGTGGAGCGCACCCTCGTCTTCGGCCTCACCGCGGACGCCGAACTGCGCCGGATCATCGGCAAGTCCCGGCGCGTGGCCACCCCGCCCGCGCAAGGAGTGGTTCTGACCGATTTCCTGGCCCGGACCCTGGGCGCGCGCACCGGCGACGTAGTCACCCTCGAGGTGCTCGAAGGCCGTCGCGCGGTGCGCGAAACGCCGATCGTGGGGGAGATCGACGAGCTCATCGGCACCTACGCCTACATGGACCTGGGCGCGCTGGCGCGGCTGGTGGGCGAGGAATCGCTCTCCGGGGCCTACCTGAGCGTGGATCCGCTGAAGGAGCTTGCCTTCGATCGCGCCCTCAAGGGCGTGCCCGCGGTGAGCGGGGTCTCGATGCGGGAGGCGGCGATCCGCAACTACGAGGAGAGTATTTCCGAAGTCTTCGGCACCTTCACCGCGACCCTCATCCTCCTCGCCACCGTGGTCGCGGTGGGGGTGGTCTATAACGGCGCGCGCATCGCCCTGTTCGAGCGGGGCCGGGAGCTCGCGAGCCTGAGGGTCCTCGGGTTCACCCGGCAGGAGGTCTTGGCCATGCTGTTCGGCGAGCAGGCCATCATCATGGCCCTCGGCATCCCCTGCGGATTCCTCCTGGGCTACGGCCTCAGCGCCCTGGTGTCGCTCGGCTATCAGAACAAGCTGATTCGCCTGCCGCTCTTCATCACGACCGCGTCGTACGCGTTCGCCTTTCTCGTCATCGTCGCCGCGGCCGTGGTGTCCGGCCTCATCGTCAAGCGGCGCGCCGACCGGCTCGACCTGGTCGCCGTGCTCAAGACCCGGGAGTGATCAACATGTGGAAGAAACCGAAGCTTCGGTACGCGGCGCTGGGAGCGATCCTGCTCACCGTCCTCTACGCGGCGCTTCGGCCCCGCGCGGTGGAGGTCGAGTCGGCGGCGGTCGCGCGCGGTCCCTTGACCGTGACCGTCGACGAAGAAGGGCGGACCCGCGTTCGTGAACGCTTCGTGGTGGCGGCGCCGGTGGGCGGGCGCCTGCAGAGAGTCGATCTGCACGAAGGCGACCCGGTCGCGGTCGGGACCGTCCTGGCCCACATCGCTCCCGCACCCCTCGACCCCCGCGCGCAGGCCCAGGCCGAGGCGCGCCTTCGCGCGGCGGAGGCCTCGCGCCAGGGCGCCGCGTCCCGCGAGCAGAGCGCGAGGGCCGGGTTCGATCAGGCCCATCGCGACCGCGAGCGCGCGGACGAACTCGGGAGAGAGGGGCTTCAGCCCGTGGAAGGGCGAGAGCGCGCGGTGCTCTCCGAGGTCGCGGCCGCCGCCGAACTCTCGGCCGCCCGTCACGCCACCGAGGCGGCCGTCCAGGAGGTGGCGGAGGCCCGCGCCGCGCTCCTGGCCACGAGCCCCGAGGCCCGTCGCGCCTCCTCGCTCGTTCCCGTCCGGTCCCCGCAGAAGGCGACCGTGCTCCGCGTGCTCCAGGAAAGTGACCGCGTGGTTGCCGCGGGCACGCCGCTCTTCGAATTGGGCGACCTCGGCGACCTCGAAGTGGTGGCGGAGCTGCTCTCGTCCGACGCGGTCAACGTGAGGCCGGGCGCGGCGATGTGGATTGGAGGATGGGGCGGCGGCCACGACATCGCGGGAAAGGTCCGCCGGGTGGAGCCTTCGGGCTTCACCAAGGTCTCGGCCCTCGGCGTGGAGGAACAGCGCGTCAACGTGGTGGGCGACTTCGTTTCGGGCGCCGAAGGACTCGGCGACGGATTCCGCGTGGAGGTGCGCGTGGTGGTCTGGGAGTCGCAGAGCGCGCTTCGGATCCCGGGCAGCGCCCTGTACCGCACCGGCTCGGACTGGCGCGCGTTCGTGATCGAGAACGGCCGCGCGGTTTCGCGGATCGTGCAGGTGGGGCATCGCACCACGACCGAGGCGGAGGTTCTCGGCGGACTCCAGGAAGGGGATCGCGTCATTCTCTATCCCGGGGACCGGGTGACCGAGGGCGCCCGCGTGGACTCCCAGAATTTGCGCACGCCCTGAGCAGGAAGCGCCAGATTTTCGTGCCGTCGCGCGGTGGCCGAAGCGAAGACTGGAGTTAGGCCGAACACCTCGAACCCCTGCGCCTGGCCTGACTTGTGCATGGGTAGGGAGCGCGTTCCGGACGCTCAGGAACGTCGAGAAGGGAGTTCGCGATGACCTCGATTCCTCGCTCCGTTGCAGTGCGGATGGAAGGCCTCTCGCTCGAAGGAATCCTCAATGTCCCCGAGCGAGCGCGGTCGATCGTGCTCTTCGCGCACGGCAGTGGACGCAGCCGGCACAGTCCCCGCCGTGAACCGGAGGGCGGCATCGAAGCGCAGCGGGCCGTCGAGGGCGGCGGGGCTGCGGGAGGCCGACCATGCTGACGCCGCTTCATAACCGCGCCGAGGCCGGTCGGAGGCTCGGCCTCAAGCTGCAACGCTACGGGAATCGGGGCGACGTCATCGTCCTTGGCCTGCCGCGAGGCGGCGTGCCGGTGGGCTTCGAGGTGGCGCGCGCCCTGGCCGCGCCGCTCGACGTGCTCATCGTTCGCAAGCTGGGCGCTCCCGGTTACCACGAACTCGCCATGGGCGCGATCGCCTCCGGGGGCGCGCGAGTGATCAACGAGGACGTGGTGGCGAGTCTCGGCATTCCGCACTTCGCCATCGAGCGGGCGGTGGTGCTGGAGGAGGAAGAGATCGCGCGCCGGGAGAAGCTCTACCGCGGCCGGCGTCCGCCGCTCGACGTCCGCGGAAAGATCGTGATCCTGGTGGACGACGGCATGGCCACCGGAGCTTCGATGCTGGTGGCGGTGAAGGCCCTTCGATCCCTCAGCCCTGCGCGGATCGTGGTCGCGTCCGGGGTGAGCTCGCCGAGCGCCTGCTCCGCGGTGGGAGAGGTCGCGGATGAATGCGTCTGCGTGCTGGAGCCGGACGACCTCGGCGCGATCTCACCGTGGTACGACGAGTTCGACCAGACCGCGGATGAGGAAGTGTGCGCCCTGCTCGCGAGGGCCGGCGAGCGGCCGCGGGGCAGGCCGAGGCACCCGCACCGGACCTTGGAGCACCGGGCGAGCTGACCGCGGGTCGCCGGCGCGGCCGCTCGCGCCGGTAGACTGCCGGCCATGACTCGCATCGAGGGAGGTCGTCGCGGAGACCGCGCGCGGGGCGCGGGAGGGCCGGGGTGAGCCGGCCCGCGAAGGTCCTCCTCGCCGGCCTGGCCCTGTCGCTGGCGGTCGCGATCACCGCCCCCGCGGACCTCGAGGCCGACACCTTCGGCTATTTCTCGTACCTCCACACCATCGTCTTCGACCGCGACCTGGTGCTCGCGAACGAGTACGCGATCTTCGGCGTGAAGGAGCCCGGCGTCACCGAAAGCGGCGCGAGCCACAGCCTCTACGCGGTCGGTCCCGCGGTTGCGTGGCTTCCCTTCTACCTGGCGACGCACGTCGTCCTGAGCGCGGGGGAGTTCGTGATCGACCTTCCCTGGCCGGTGGATGGCCTGAGCCTGCCCTATCAATACGCCGCGCGCTGGGGAACCGCGTTCTGGTTTCTCCTCTCCGTCCACCTCCTCCACCGCGAGATGGCCGGGCGTCTTTCGCGGGGCGCGACGCGCCTCGGGCTCGCAGGAGCGATCGTCGCGACGCCCGCCCTCTACTACGCCACCGTAGGCCTGACCATGGCGCACGGACTGGCCGCGGCCTGGGCTTGCCTGTCCTTCGCGGGCGGGATGGCCGCGCTCCGATCCGGGTCCGCCCGCGACTGGGCGTGGTGCGGGGCCGCCCTCGGCCTCCTGATGATGACGCGCTGGCAGGCCTTCGCCTTCGCGCTCTTTCCCCTGCTGGTGGCGCTCTGGCGGTTGTTCCGCGATCGGCGCGAGCTGAAGGGCGCGGTGATCGGCGCGCTCGCGGGACTGGCGGCCTTCTTCCCCCAGATGCTCGTGTGGAAGCTGCAGTACGGGGTCTGGGTCTGGATCCCTCGCTACTACGGGCCGCGTGCGAACGTTCGCTGGTTCGATCCCTCGACCGCCCACTGGCAGGACATCCTCTGGTCGGCGAACAAGGGCCTGTTCGTCTGGACTCCGCTGACCCTGCTCTGCGTGGTGGGCCTGGTCATGGCTCTTCGCCGCGCCCCCGTGGTTTCGATCGGGGGCGGCCTGGTCTTCGTGGCCACCGTGATCCTGGGATCCGCCACCCCCGACTGGCACGGCTCCGACGCCTTCGGCTCGCGCAAGTTCGACCTGATGCTTCCATTCTTCGCCTGGGGTCTCGCCCGGATCAGCGAGAGCCTGCTCAAGCGGCCGGCCCTGGTCGTCGGTCTCGGGGTCGCTTCCTTCGGTCTGTGGAACGTGGGCATGATCCGGCTGAAGTCCGAGGGGCGGCTCGACTCATCGCCCTCCGTGGCGAGGATCGCCACGGCCCAGGTGGCTCTGGCCAGCGACGACGCGCGCGGCCTCCTCACCTGGGCGTTCGGCCCCAAAGGCACGGAGAACTGGTACCGCCTTTTCGTCGGCGACTACATCTACGTCACTTCGAACCCCTCGGGCGAACTGCGTCTGTCGGATCCGGACTCGCCCTACCTCGCGCTGGGCTTTTCGGAGGCCGTCAATGGCGACGGCGCGCCCCGCTGGAGATGGGCCGCGCCCACCGCCTGCGTCAAGTTCCCGATCGAGCGAAGCCGCGATCCCCTGCGCGCCTCGGTGCGGCTGCGGAATGCTCCGGGCATCGGCGAGCAGCGCTTCGAAATCCAGTTGAACGATGTGACCGTGGGCTCGGGGGAGTCGCGACCCGACTGGAGCGAGCCGGAGTTCTTCCTGCCGCCCTCGGCGCAGGTGACGGGGATAAACCGCGTCTGCTTCAAGTTCTCCGAGAGCGCGACCATCGACGGAGTGCCACGCTCCGCGGCCGTCTCGCTTGTCCGGTTGCCCTGAGCCCGGGCCCGGCTTTCACCCGGCGAGGCGCTCGAACCTCGCCTGGAAGAAGCGCAGGTACTTCGGCTCGTAGATCATCTTCAGGCCGCGCGTGGTGCCGCGCGCGTCGAACACCGCCTTGACCGACTCGGCCACCACGTCCATGTGAGCCTGGGTGTACACCCGCCGCGGGATGGTGAGCCGGGTCAGTTCGAGCTTCGGGTAGTAGTGGTCGCCGGTCTTCGCGTCCCGTCCGGCGCTCGCGATCCCGCGTTCCATCGACCGGATGCCGGAGTCGAGGTACAACTCGGCGGCCAGGGTCTGCGCGGGGAACTCGACCTGCTTGAGCTGGGGATAGAACTCCCTGGCGTTGAGGAAGATCGCGTGTCCGCCCACGGGCTGAACGATGGGAATGCCCCAGTCGGTCAGGAGCTCGCCGAGATAGCGGACCTGGCCGATGCGCGACCTGATATGCGCGTCCTCGACCGATTCCGCTATGCCGATGGCCATGGCCTCCATGTCGCGGCCGGCGAGGCCGCCGTAGGTGTGCAGGCCCTCGTAGACCACCACGAGGTTTCGCAGCTCCTCGAAGAGGGTCCAGTCGTTGACCGCGAGCCACCCCCCGATGTTGACGAGATTGTCCTTCTTGGCGCTCATCCAGGCCCCGTCGGTGAAGCCGCAGAACTCCTTCAGGATTTCGGCGATCGACTTCTTCGCGTAGCCCTCTTCGCGCTCCTGGATGAAGAACGCGTTCTCCACCATCCGGGTGGCGTCGAGGTACAGCTTGATGCCGTGCCGGTCGCAAAGCGCGCGAAGCTCCCGGACGTTCTCCATGCTGACTGGCTGGCCGCCCGCCATGTTCACGGTCCCGGCGAGGCTCACGTAGGCGATCTTCTCGGCGCCCTCGCGCGCGATCAGCGCCTCGAGCTTGGCCAGGTCGATGTTGCCCTTGAAGGGGTGAAGGCTGCCGGGGTCGTGCGCTTCGTCGAGGATGACGTCGACGAAGATGCCCCCCGCGAGTTCCTGATGGAGCCGCGTGGTGGTGAAGTACATGTTGCCGGGGACGTACTGCCCCTTCTTGATCGCGATCTGCGAAATGAGGTGCTCGGCGCCCCGGCCCTGGTGGGTGGGGACCACGTACTTGTAGCCGTAGTACTTCCGCAGGGCCTCTTCGAGGTGGTAGAAGTTGCGGCTTCCCGCGTAGGCCTCGTCGCCCAGCATCATCCCCGCCCATTGCTCGTCGCTCATGGCCGAGGTGCCGCTGTCGGTGAGCAGGTCGATGTACACCTCGTCGGATTTCAGCAGGAAGGTGTTGAGGCCGGCCTCGGCGAGCGCCTTCTCTCTTTCTTCGCGGGTGGTCATGCGCAGGCGCTCGACCATCTTGATCTTCCAGGGCTCGGCCCAGGAGCGGCGGCCGAACTGCTGGCCCATGGTTTTGGGGGTGTGGTGCGTCACGGAGGCTCCTCTGGTGTCCGGCGGATGGGGACCCGAGTGTCCCGCTTCCGGCACCGCCAGCTTAGAGAACGTTCATCCGCCCGCGCCCTGAGCCTTTTGGCTCATTCGCCGGCCCGTGGGCCTCAGCGATTCCAGAACCTCTGCACCCACGCCACCAGCCCGAGGGCTCTCGACCGGACCCCGCGTCCGGCATCCCAGAGCAGATCGTCGACGAAGGTGAGAACGGGATCCCCGCAGGGATGGTCGGAGGCGTAGCCCAGCACGCGGACGAGGCCCGAGAGGAGGACGTAGGCAAGAACCCACGCCGGCGCGGAGACCGCGAAGAAGCCCAAGGGGGTCAGGGCGCCAAAGGCCATGGCGGGCGCGGCGTTCACCCTCGTGTCTCCCCGCTCGGCCGCGACCGCCACCGTGGCATCCGCCAGATCGTCGCTGACAATCTGCGCATAGGCGGTATACGTGTGGACCAGCCCGGCGAGGCTGAACCCGGCCTGGAGGAGGCCGGAGAGAAGGATCCCCGGGCCGGTGACGCCGCGCCAGTATCGCCTCGGCAGGGGAGAGAGGAAGAAGGCGAGAGCCAGGTTCAGGGGCTGGCTGACCTCGTCGACGACGTCGCCGAGACCCCGGAGGACGTTTCGGAGAATCCGCCCCGGGCTCATCGGGGGCCCGGGTCTATCGCGCTCTTCCCGAGGATCTGCAGGATCCCGTCCGTCTTCATCAGCGCTTCGATCTCGGCGACCGTCCGCGGCAGACCGGAGGACAGGATCTCGTGACCGGTCTCGGTGATGGCCACGGTGTCCTCGATGCGGATCCCGATCTGCTCGTCGAGCCTGAACAGCTGGATGTCGCACGCGAACACGAAGCCCGGCTGGAGCACCTCGTCCGCGCCCGCGAAGGTCCCCATCACGTCGTGGGTGGCCAGACCGATCGAGTGGTTGTAGCCGCCAAGCCGGATGATGCCCCGGAAGTCCTGGGTGTAGCGCTCGAGGCCCCTGGCCTTGAGGAAGGCATCCACTTTGAGGCCGACCTCCTTGAGGGTCGTGCCGGGGCGATAGTTCGCAAGAGCCACGCCGTGCACGGCGAGCGCCACCTCGTAGAGTTCTCTTTGACGCGGTGAGAACCTGCCCGAGGCCGGGAACGTCGTCGAGATGTCCACGCGGTAGTTCAAGTAGTCGGGCGCGGCATCGAGAATCACGAAATCGCCCTCGTTCAGCACCCGGTCGTGCTCGGCGTAGTGCCCGTAGGCGTGGTTCTTGCCGGACATGAGGATGGTGTTGTAGGCGAGGTCCCGCGCGCCTGCCTTCTTGGTCACGAAACTGAAGACCGCGGCCAGCGCCTTCTCGGAAACGCCCACGCGGGTGGACGCGATCAGGGCCTTGTGGGCTTCGACCCCGATCCGGGCGGTCTCGCGCATGATCGCGAGTTCGAAGGGCGACTTGTACTTGCGGAGATTCCACACGATCGGGGAACCGTCGCGCACGTCCGCCTGGGGGAATCGCTCGCGCAGGTGCTTGACGAACTGCAGCTCCCGGGTGAGCCGCCCGTCCCAGGGGTCCAGGGTCATCGACTTCTGCAGCGCGTTGAATTTCTCGTTGCTGTTCTCCCGGCCCAGTTCCTCCGGCTTGAACAGGGTGTAAATGACTTTGTTGCGGTTGACGAATCCGGTGAGTTGAGCGTCGAACTGCGCGGCGGGGAGCGCGCGTTCGATGCCGGAATAGTCGCTCGGCTTGCGGATGAGGTCGAGGGGAATGGCATAGCTGTCGGCCGTGGCCTCGTCCATGGTGAAGAACAACACGCTCTCCCTGCGAAGTCCATCGACCACGAGAACGGCGTCGTGCAGTTCGAGGCCAGTCAGGTAGAAGAAGTCGTGTCCCTGCCGGAACTCGTTGTCGTCGGCGCGGGTCGTGGCCCCCAGGATGACCGCGGCCCCGTCGCCGATCTTCTCCATCAACCGGCTGCGCCGGGCCGAGAACTCCGCCCGGTTGAAGGCATCGGCCGGGAAGGCCGGGGTCACGAACAGCGCGGTGACCAGCAGCGCGTGTGTGAGCGTCATCGTCGAACCCATTCCGTTACTGCTCCGTTGACTGGCGCGTCATGCGCGTCCTGATTTCTTCGCCGAGCCCCAGGATGACCACGATGGGCGAACCGGGGCTCGACTTGCTGATGTTCACGATGAAGCGCCGGCCATCGGCGGTCACGTCGTAGGACCGGTTGCCGGACGCGTCGAAGCGGGCGGAGAAGAGGGTCTGCTGGGCGCCGGCAGTGAAGGTCGCGCCCGGGGTTATGGGCACGGCCTGCATGCGCCCGCCCGGCGCGATGTAGAAGAGCTCCTTTCCGTCGGGCCTCCACTTCGGTTCGTTTCCCCCGGCGGTTGAGATCTTCCACGGGGTTCCCGCGCCCGCGAGGGGCGCGACGTATACGTCTTCCCGGCCCCCGACGTCGCTGACGTAAGCGAGCCAGCGGCCGTCTGGAGAGGACTCCGGCGAATGTTCGGTCGCCCGGGTTGCGATGATCGAGCGGAGTTCGCCCGCATCGCTCAGTTCCCAGATGTCGCTTCCCGTGTCGGCCCCGATCACGCTCAACAGGACGCCGCGATCTCCGGCCGCCCACGAGTCCACGTTCGAGAGGCCGGGCACCACCTTCCAGACCCGCGCGGACTGGGCCTTTTCCGACTCCGCCCGGAGCACCGTCGCCTCGCCGCCCGCGGTGAAGTTGAGGATCGCGAGTTCGCGTCCGGAACGCGACCAGACCGCCCCCTGATTGTCGCCTTCGCGGGTCATGGGGGTCTCCCCGTTTCGGGCGGGATCGAGGACCCAGATGCTTCCGCTCTCGTTCGGCTTGTAGACGGTGAGGGCGATCCTTCGCCCGTCCGGGGCGATGCGCGGGTAGAAGATCCAGTCCGCGGGCCGGTCGTACACGACCTGCTGTTCGACCCCTTTGCGATCCACCCACAACATTCGATTCTGGGAGGGCGCTCCGAGGTGAAACGTGAGCGCGTCCCCTCCCGACGAGAAGGCCCGCTGGCCGGAGGTGCCGACGTTCGAGGGGAATTCGGTGCCGAGGGGAATCGGGTCGCCGACGAGCGCTCCCTTCAGGGCGTCCAGGCGCTGGGCCAGGAGCACCTTTCCGCGCACGAAGAGGAGATGACCGGAGGGTGTCGGGATTCCCGATGAACTCGAAACCCCGAGGCAGTGGTGCTCCAGTGAACCGAGTTCTCCGAGGCAGACCTCGCCGGGCTCGACCCCCGCCCCGGGCGACGCGTAGAACGTGAAGTGCCTGCCGTCCGGGAGGAAGTTCGGAATGCGATGTGTTCCCTCGCCGCGGGCGAAGTCGAGGCGCGACGCGGGCTCGACCGCGCCGCCCTTGTCCGAGACCTTCAGCAGACCCCCGGAATACCTGGGGTTGAAGACGATCACGCCCCTCGAACTCCAGGTTGCGCCCCGCACCTCCGTGTATGAGCCCGCCCTGGTCACGACCCGCTGCGCGCCGCTGACCGTATCGAGAACCCGCAACTCGCCCCCGGCGAAGAATCCCAGTTCGCGGCTGTCCGGCGACCAGAACGGGAAACGCGCATCCTCGGTGTTCTCGAGTCTCTTCGAATCGAGCCCGTCCAGCGGCCGAATCCAGAGATTGCGAATCCCGAAGGCGTCGTCGGCCGCGGAGAACACGAGCGTGCGCCGATTGGGTGAGAGGGCCAGGTCTCCCTGGAAGGAGTGCGCTTTGGGGAGCGGGATTTCGTAGCGAATCGTGGCGGCCGCCGGGCGGTCGGGAGGCTTCGTCCCCGCGACCAGGGTGCTCGCCGCCCATCCCGCGGCCGCGCCGAACGCGAGCAGCGCGATTCGCGCGAGCCAGGTCGTTCGTCCTGCCTGCCCGGGACGCTCGCCGGCCGTGACCGGCCGGGGATCGTCGCTCCCATCGAGCGCGGAGTCCTCGAGGAGGATTCGGGCGTCGGCGGCGTCGTGCAGACGCTTCTTCGGGTCCCTTTCGAGGCAGCGACGGAGCAGGGCCCGGACTCCCGCGGGAGTTCCCTGCGGAAGCGCTTTCCAGTCCGGGGCGCGCGTGAGGACCGCGGCGAGAACGTCGCTCACCGTCTCTCCCGTGAACAGCCGTTCGCCGGTCAGCATCTCGTGGAGCACGACGCCGAACGACCAGATGTCGGCGCGCTTGTCGACGGGCTTGCCCCGGGCCTGCTCGGGCGACATGTAGGCCGCGGTGCCGAGGATGAGGCCGGCTTCCGTCGCGTGTCGCGACATGGTGGGGGAGTGCGAGATCTGCGGATTCGAGGTCCCGCCCGGATCGCCCTCAAGCGCCTTGGCCAGGCCGAAGTCGAGGACCTTGACCTTTCCCTCCGGCGTGACCTTGACGTTGGCGGGCTTCAGGTCCCGATGGACGATGCCCTTCTCATGAGCTTCTTCGAGAGCCTCGGCGATCTGTTTCGCGATGGCGATGGCCTCATCGACCGGGATGGCCCCGCTTCGCAGCCGCTGGGCGAGGTCCTCTCCCGCGATGAGCTCCATGACCAGGCCCACCGTTCCGCCCGCTTCTTCGAGTCCGTAGATCGACGCGATGTTCGAGTGATTCAGGGTGGCGAGGATCTGCGCCTCGCGGCGGAACCGGCCCACGCGCTCCGTGTCCTGGGCGAGGGCCGCGGGCAGTACCTTGATCGCGACCTCACGGCCGAGCTTCGTGTCGCGCGCGCGGAACACCTCGCCCATGCCTCCGGATCCGATGGGGGCAGTGATCTCGTAAGGGCCCAGGCGCGATCCCGACGTCAAAGACATGAATGCCGCAGTCTAGTGGGAGAAGCGCCGCCCGGGACGGGCAGGCCGAAGGTCCCGGGAGGCCGCTCCGGGTCAGAATCGCAGCAGTCGCGTGACCTTGAAGGCGAGGGACCGGTTCAGCAGGCCGATGGGGGTGGCGGCCGCGGTGTCGTAGCCGTCGCTGTAGACGAGGAACATCTCGCTGCCCGGCGTGTATTCCCACCGCAACCGAACGCTTCCGGTCGCGGTGTTCCCGCTCTTGTTCACCTGCACCAGGCCGGAGATCGACAGGCGCGGGGACGGGGTCAGGATGAAGCGTGCGCTCGCCAGCTGGGAGGTGAAGGAGCCGTAAGGCAGGTCCACCCAGTTGAGGGTGAACGCCGGCTCGACCGAGAAGCGGGGAGAGAAGCCGATGCGCCCCGCGAAGGTCGTCTCCTTCCGCGTGCCCTCGTAGAACGTCCCCCAGGACGCGGTGCCCGTGCCCGAGAGTTTCCGCTGTTGTCCGAGGGTGTAGGAGGCGGTCACCCGGTCCGAGATGTACTTCCCGGGCGGCACCGTCACCCCGGGGGCGAGGGTGAGCCTGCTGGGCAGGAACTCGTCGTCGTGGACGTAATCGAGCGCCGCCTGGTCGGAGTTGTGGAACTCGATGTCGAAGTTGGCAGCGGTGGTCCGGTTCTCGACCACCGAGTTCGAGGCGTCGGTCACGTAGTCGAAGCTCCCCTGGAACGACAGCTTGCGGACGGTCTTGTTCTTCTTCGGCCGGGGACTGAAGCGCGCCTGCGCGAAGCTCCTCCGGAAATCGGTCCGTCGCATGAAGCCGATCTCCGGATTGAAGGAGCTCTCGACGAGCAGGTGCTCGAGTGCGAGGCCATAGCGGTCGGCCATGTAGTCGAAGCGGCCCCGGTAACTCGCGTTGTCGTCGCCGATGAGGCCCTTCGTGCTGGTCCGCGCGTAGTACCCGGTCAGCTCGTTCTCGTCGTTGAAGCGCAGGACGGTGTCCGCCCCCACCGCGTAGTTCGAGTGATCGCCGCCCGAGGTCTCGATCCGCGCGGTGGAGATGATCCCGACGCTGCTCCGGCGGAGGATGTCGCGCTTGACCCGGACCACGGAGAAATTCGTGGGCACGGCGCTCGCGAGTTCCTTCTCCCCGGTCTGGATATTCAGCAGGCCGATGTCGTAGGGGCCGGCCTTGCCGGTCATGCGTCCGCCCACGATGACGGGCACGGTCTGCCCGGCGGAAAGGCCGATGCGGCGGCTGAAGAACACGATGGGCACGTCCGAGCCCGCGGTGACCCGCGCGCGATCGCCGAACGCGAAGATGCCCTGCCCCTCGAGGAAGAAGTCGCGCTTCTCGGGAAACTGCAGGCTGAAGCGGGTCAGATTCACCTGCTGGAGATCTTCCTCCACCTGGGCGAAATCGGTGTTGACGGTGAGATCGGCGGTGAGGCTCGAAGTGAGTCCGTACTTCGCGTCGCCTCCGAACGAGATCTCCCCCCGGTTGTCGAAGGGATCCGCTCCCACCCGGTTGGTAGTGAGGGAGGTGAGTCCATAGGGCTTGATCTCGAGGTTCTTCGCGAGGCCCGGGGTCTCGACGCCGACGAGAGTCCCCGCCTCCTGCATCTGGCTCACGCCCGCATTGCCGTAGGACGCGGGCATCAGGGTGAGCAGCGAGGTCTCGTTCTTCCACTTCACCACCCGGCGGAAGTTGACTCCCCAGAGCTGCGGTCCCGAACGCCGATAGCGAAGCGACTTGAAGGGGATGGCCATCTCGAAGGTCCAGCCATCCGCGGTCACCGCGGAGCGGACCCGCCACACCGTGTTCCAGGCCTGGAGCTGCTGGCCCTCGCTGATCGCCTGGTCCCGCACCGCGCTCAGCTGGTTGGTCTGGAAGAAGAAGCCGTTTCGCCGGTCGTAGTAGGTGTCGAGGACCACGGTGACGTTGTCGCCCTGGAAGATGTTGTTGTGATCGCGTCGGAGTTCGGTCGCCACCGCGCGGCTGGGCTCGGAGTCGTAGCAGTGACCGGAGACATACAGGGTCTTGTCATCGAAGAAGATCCAGACCTCGGTGGGCTCGGTGGCGGGCTGCCCCTCGCGCGGGAACTGCTGGATGAAGCCGGAGACGGCCGGGACAGAGGCGTACACGTCGTCGTCCAGGCGGCCGTCCAGGTCGATCGCCCGGTCGATGCGCACCGCGCGCATGGTCGCCTTCCCGCGGTCGTCGCGATTGATCATCTCCGGTGCGATGGGCGGAGGCGGTCCGTCGATCTCGGGAAATCCCCTCGCACCCGCGGTCGGCGGCTTTCCCTGGTGGGCCGGCGGCGTCTGACCGGGCTCCCGGCCGGGACCTGCGGCGGTCGACTCGGCGGAAAGCACCGCTCCCAGGATTGCCGGGGTCAGGATCGCGAAGCGGCGCGCAGGCATGAAGGCGGAGTGTACCCGGCGAAATGTCAGGGCGGCGCCCAGGGCTGCCGAATTCCCACCGGCGTACGCGGGGTTACAATTTCGGCACTCGCTTCCAGGTCTGGATCGAGCCCCGGAGGAATGACTCATGCGTCCGATCTCACTGACCCTGGTGCTGGCCCTCGCGTTCTCGGGCGCAACTCAGACGGCGTCCGCCCAAACCGGCGCCTCCGAGCCCTACAAGCTCGGGACCTTCAGGCAACAGGGACGGACCTTCGTGGGCGTCGTGCTCCGAGATATCCGGGTCATGGATCTCGCGAAAGCCAACGCGGCCTACGAGGGCCGAACCGCTTCCGCGAAGAAGCTCACCATGCCCGGCGACATGATCGAACTGATCAACCGCTACGAGGAATTGAAGCCGAGGCTCTCCGCCCTGGCGACGGAGGCCGCGCGCGCCGCCAACCCTCCGGCCTACGTGCTCGAGCTGAGTGCTCTCGACACCCTGCCTCCGGTCCGGCCTTCCATCATCCTGAACGCCGGCGCCAACTACACCGAGCACGCCCAGGGCATCGAGGCCCAGGCGCGGCGGGCCGGCCAGGCGGCCGCGCCGCCGCCCCGTCCGTCGGTCTCCGCCCCGGGGTTGTGGGAGCGCAGAGCCGACGACACCCGCGACAACCCGTACCTCTTTTTGAAATCGCCGACCACGGTGATCGGCGCGTTCGACCCCATCCGCATGCCCCGCGGGCGCGACCGGATCGACTTCGAGTGCGAACTCGACGTGGTCATCGGTAAGACCGCGGATCACGTGCCCATCGACCGCGCCCTCGACCACATCTTCGGGTACACGATCCAGATCGACGTCTCCGACCGCGGCGGGCGCGGCGACTCCAAGATGGGCGGCCCCGACTGGCTGGTGGGGAAGAACCACGACACCTTCGGGCCCATCGGCCCGTTCATCGTTCCAAAGGAGTTCGTGGCCGATCCGCACAACGTGCGCCAGACCTTCACCCTGAACGGCCAGGTCATGCAGGACTCCAACACCAGCCGCATGACTCACAATTTCTTCGAACTGTTGCACTTCTCCTCGAACAACCTGACCTTGAGCCCGGGCGACCTCATTTCCGCCGGCAGCCCCGCGGGGACGAACATCGAGCGCGCCGAGCCCCGCTGGATGCGGGCGGGCGACAACGCGGTCTGCACCCTCGAAGGCATCGGCACCCAGAAGCACGCGGTAGTCGCCGCAAAATAGCGGAGCGGCGCGCCCCCGCGGGGTGCGCGTTCCTACCGCCCGCCGCCCTCGTGCTTCTGCTCGGCGGGGACGAGCACCGCGCGCACCGCCGCGGACCAGATCTTGTAGCCCTTCGGGTTGAGGTGGAGGTTGTCCTCCACGAAGATGTCGGTCATGACCTTGCCGTCGGGCTGCAACATGGGGGTGGCGACGTCGATGTAATCGACCAGGTCGTCCTTGTCGGCGATCGCCTTCAGCAGCTTGTTGGCCTCGACCGAGACCGGCCAGACATCCCAGCGCGACACGCTCGGCTTGATGCCGATGACGTAGATGCGGGCTTTCGGAAGGGCCGCGTGGATCCTCTTGACGATGTGCCCGAACTGTTCGGCGATCTTCGCGGGCGGCACCCTGAATCGGCCGGTGTCGTTGTCGCCCTCGTAGAGCACGATCGCGCGGGGTTTGTAGACGAGGGCCACGCGGTCGAGCCAGTAGAGCGCGTCCTCCATGGTGCTGCCGCCGAAACCGCGGGGGATGATGGTGAGGGGCGCGAGGTCTTCCTTGATCGTGGGGTGCCAGCGGCGGATGCTCGAGGCGCCGGTGACCAGGATGGCGTCCTTCGGAGGGGGAGTCGCCTTGTCCTCCTTCTCGAAGGCCTCGATCTCCTCGGTGAAGCGGAGGGGATCGATCTTCGGCGGCGCTGCGGGCTGGGCGCCGGCGATCCCGGAGAGGCCGCCCAGGAACAAGACGGCGAGGACGGCGGACGGGAATCGGGCTTTCATGGCTCTCCTTCGGCGGCGTTTGAAACCGCCCGTGTCATCGGGCCGGCGAACGAGCGGATCCGCGGAGCATAAGGGAACCGCTGGTATTGTTTCGGGGCGATGAGCGATTCCCTATGAAGATCTCCCTGCGTGCCCTGGCGCTGATGGCGCCGCTGGCTCTATCCGGATGCGGCGGCGGCGAGTGTTACGTCGGGGTCAGGGGCACGGCGGCGAGCGTCACCGTGAAGAGCATGTTTCCGAGCGACACCTGCAAAGCGCTCATCGCGAATCCCGCGAAGTACGTGGGGGACATCGCGGAGGACAGCGCCAAGGACCTGTACGCGATGAGCGAACGCCCCACCCAGCCCCAGGTGTGCGAGTACGCCATCGACGGCAGGAACTTCGTCGTGCGCGATGAAGGAATGCTGAAAGTGGTCGGGAACCTGCTCTGTTCGGGGCTCGCCCGGCGGGCCGACCGGCCCTGACCCCGCCGCCTGCGGGACCTGCTCGGGCGGCATGCAGGCCGTGGCGCCGAGGGCGCCTCGCCGCCCCTCAGGACTTCTTCTGCCCCAGTTCCGCCTTGGCTTCCAGGTGCTTTTCAAGGTCGGGCGCCCCCTTGATCTTCATCCAGTACTTGAGCGTGTCTTCGAGAACGGAATCGAGCCTCAGCTTGAACTTCTCCACCTCGGCGGGATCCACCGTGTCCATGTCCCGTCCCGCGGCCCAGAAGCGAAGATCGCGCTGCAGGTCCTTGAGGCGGGCGAAAGTGACGGTTTCCCGGACCCACAGAGCCCGCGGGTCGAAGAACGCCTCGTAGGCGCTCAGCACCGTGATGGCCGCGCTCAGCACGAGGGCGCCATTGCTGAACGCCGCAGTCAGAGCCTCGTCCTTCAGCTTGAGGCCGAGCAGGACGGTAACGATGGCGGCCAGGAACACCGAAACGATCCGGAGGCGGAAGGCCTGCCTCTTGTAGTCCCGGGAATCGTTCTGATAGCGGCCGACCAGAACGTCGATCTCCGTCTGCAGCCAGTTCAAGCGCTCTGCGGCCTTCATGCGTTTCTCCTCTTGGGCCAAGGGTGACTCCACCTTTTACCTCACCTTGACCTCGGCGTGCCGGGTGTGAGGCTCAGCGACTCACTTCTCCCATTCCACCCGCACCGATGGCGTTGGTGATTTCGTAGGACCCGAGCCGTGTGCCCGGCGAGACGGTCATGAGTCCCGGCAGTCCAGGGGCTTTTTCCCGACGCGATGGGGCGGCCCGCAGGACTTCCCCCGTTCTGCTAAAAGCTCCTGTCATGAGGGTCGCGGTGATCGGGGCGGGCATAGCGGGCTTGACCTGCGCCTTCGAATTGCACAAGGCGGGCGTGGACGTCGAGATGTTCGAGCGCGACCCCACGGTTGGCGGGCGCATGAACACGCGCACGAAGGATGGCCTCGCTTTCGACGTGGGCGCGAACTTCCTGATCCGCGCCTACCGGGGCGTCAACGCGCTGGCCGACGAGATGGGAGTGGAGCTTCACCGCGCGAGCCCGGTGGCCCACCGCGTCTACCGCGACGGCGTGTTCCACCTGATGAACTTCACGTCGATCCGCGACATCTTCCGCATGGACGGCCTGAATCTCCTCAGCCGTTTCCGGTTCCTGGCCTTCGCGGTCAAGGTGCGCACCGCGCACGCGCACCTCGACTTCTTCGACCTCGGTATCGCTTCCGAAGACCTCAACCGGGAGGACGCCTACAGCTACGCGGTTCGCGAAGCGGGCCAGGAGTTTGCCGACTACATCCTGGACTCGTTCAACTCCTGCATGATGTTCTCGCGGTCGACCGACACCAGCGCGGCGGCATTCCTCTCCCTCTTCAGCATGATGGCGGACCCCGCCTTCGACTTCAGCGTGATGCACGCGGTGGGCGACATGAGGGCGATCCCGGAGGCCCTCGCGGCCAGGATGACGGTTCACCGCGGTTGTCCCGTACTCGCCCTCGAGCCCCGGGGCGGCTCCTGGAGGGTGGTGACGGCCGCCGGGAGCCCGGCCTTCGACCGCGTGGTGATGGCGGCCACACCGCTGGCCGGACTGGAGATGCTGAAGGGCGGCCCGGAGCCCCATCGCGCGCTGCTGGCGCAAACCCGCTACGCCTCCACCATCAACGTCTCGTTTCGCGCACCCATGGAGGCACTCGGGCGCACTCACTGCTTCTACGTTCCCTGGGTGGAGAACCGCATCATCTCGGAGTTCACGAACGAGTCGCTGAAGGGCGAGCACACGACCCACGAGGGGACGTCGCTGGTGAACGTCGGTCTGCACGAGGAGGCGGCCCTGAGGCTCCTGGGCGAAGACGACGCGCGGATCTTCGAGGTCGTGAGGGGCGAGCTGCTCGGTCTGAGCGCGAGCCTGCGGGGGGTGGCCGACCGCGTGCAGCCCTACGACCTGCAGCGCTGGCCCGAGGCCATCCCGAAGTACGACTGCGGACAGATCGCGCGGGTCAAGGCGTTCCTGCGCGACGGGCAAGGCAGCAAGGGCCTCTACCTGTGCGGCGACTACATGAACGCGCCGTGGATCGAAGGGGCGAGCCGCAGCGGGCAGAAGGCGGCGAAGCAGTTGCTTCGGAGTCTCGCTTAGCGTCCCATGAGCTGACGGTGCAGGGTTGCGGTATCCGGCGTGTCCCGCGGGTTCCAGAAGCGATCGCCGGTGAGCCGCATGTAGAGCTCCATCCCCGTGCCGATGGTTCCGTTGACGCCCGGGTAGCCGCTCGCCGCATTGCACCAGTGGAAGTTCTTCCACGGTGTCTTCGCCTTCAGGCGGCCGAGGCCCATGTTTCCAGGAGTGAGGTGCTGGCCGTAGGCGTGCCCGCGGGGCGCCCAGCAGAAATCCTCGTTGGTGGTGGGCGACCCCGCCACGTGCAGCGCGATGTGCTTGCGCAGGTTGGGAACGTGATGCTGCTCCACGATGTCGATCATCCTGTCCTCGACCTCCTTCTTCTGGCGGCGATAGGCCCGGATGTCATGGTCGCGAAGCTCACGGAAGTAGTCGTAGTTCGCGGTGGTCGCGAGTTCCAGGATCTGACCGCCCGGGGGACAGGTGCCCGGCTCGGTCGTGTGGAGCGAGGGCGTGGCCATGAAGACCCAGGGGCGGCTCCAGTCCTGGCGCATCTCCTGTTCCCAGGTCTCGTTCATGTCCCACTGCTCGAGATGCCAGGTGTTGTGCCGGCCGAAGCCGTGCTCCCTCAGGTCGATCCCCTTGAGGCCGAGGTAGACGGTGAGTGCGGTCTGTGAGTACTCGTACTTCAGGGGCTTGTGGTACTCGGGTGGGAACTTCTCCAGACCGATCACCTGCGACATCTTCTGAGGGTCAGCGTTGCAGATGATGGTCGGCGCCCCGAACACCTTCCCATCGCGGGTTTGCACGGACTCGATGCGGTCGCTGCTCGCGGCGAATGAAACAACTTCCTGCTCGTAGTAGACGTGGCAGCCGTCGTGGGAGGTGATGAACTCGACCAGGCGCCCGACCAGATGCTTGAAGTGTTTCCGCGGGTAGTAGGCACCCCGGTTGTAGCCCGAGAACAAGCCGTTGTAGGCGAGGATCGAGAGGTCCTTCGGCGGGCACATGAAGTTGCCGGCGTTCGCGATCAGGACGGCCTGGGCCTCGCGACTGAGCGCGCATTCGTCGAATACCTGCTGCAGGGTCTTGTGCTGGTAGCGGAGCAGGGTCAGGAAGCGCCAGCCCATGGCAGGGTACTGCCACCAGCGGATCTTGTCGGGCAGCTGACCCAGCTCCGCGGTCAGGCGCTCGAGGATGTTCGTGAACGCCTTTACCCGCGCTCCCTGGCCCGGGTAGGCGGCGTCGATGTTCGCGGCCAGCCGGTCGTAACCGCAGGGAATGGCGACCCGCTTGCCATCCGGCAGGATCACGTGATCGTAGCCATCGGGATCCAGGGCTTCGAAGGAAATGTCCCGGTGCAGATTCAGCTTCTTGAGGAAACGCCAGACCCGATCCCCTTTCCCGCAGCCCCAGATGTAATGAATCTGGGCGCAAAATGAGAAGTCCCCGTAGCGGAAGGTATGGACGTAGCCGCCGGGCACGTCGTGCGCCTCCAGCATGCAGACGCGCTGGCCGCTTTCGGCAAGGAGCGCGCTCACGGTGAGTGCCGCCATCCCCGTGCCGATGATGACGGTGTCGTACCGGGGATTCGATTCGTAAAGCCGGTCCTGAGCGGCCCTCGCTTCGGGCTTGAGGGCGCCGGTGCTGGGGGATTTGTCCGTTCCGCGAGTTTCAGCCATGACGATCCCGTCGAGATCCGATCACACCCGGCAGTCTAGAGGCTGCGCGTCCTCGCCGCACCGCCCTCCCGGAGACGGAGCCGGCGTGTTGGCGCGCGATCGTGGCTGGGGTAGCGTGCTCGCGCCCGTGAAGGAAGAAACATGACCGTCGGCAAGAGCTCTCGATGACCGAGGCGCCTCGCGCCCGTCGGAGCGCGCTAACTTCTGAAGAGCAGGCGGTGGTCGCCAAGGCGGCGCGGCATCTGATTCCGCTGATGGGCCTCCTGTACGTGGTCTCGTTTCTCGATCGCGTGAACGTGAGCTACGCGGCCCTCACCATGAACGCGGACATCGGCCTCTCCGCGAGCGCTTTCGGCCTCGGCGCGGGCATCTTCTTCATCGGCTACTTCCTCTTCGAGGTGCCGAGCAATCTCATCCTTCACCGGGTCGGCGCGCGGGCCTGGATCGCCCGGATCCTCGTGACCTGGGGTCTGGTGGCCATGGGGATGGCCTGGGTCCAGGGGCCTACGACCTTCCTGATCGGCCGGTTCCTGCTGGGAGTGGCGGAGGCGGGTTTCTTTCCCGGCATGATCCTGTACCTGACCTACTGGTTCCCCGGGCCCGAGCGCGGCCGGATCATCGGGTCCTTCATGCTCGCGGTGCCGGTGGCGAGCGCGATCGGCGGCCCGGTCTCCACGGCACTCCTCGGCACCTCGCTCTTCGGTCTCGCCGGCTGGCAGACCATGTTCGTGGTCGAGGGTCTGCCCGCGGTGGCGCTCGGCTTCGTCGTGCTGCGGATGCTGCCCGACCGGCCGGCATCGGCGCCATGGCTGAGCGAGGGCGAGCGACGATGTCTCGAAGCCCTGGTGGCCCGCGATGAACCCGCGCCGACCCGCCTGATGGACGGTCTCGCGAGCGCGCGGGTCTGGTTGTTCGCCTCCATCTACTTCGGGCTCGTCCTGGGCCTGTACGGGTTTGGATTCTGGGCGCCGCAGATCATCAAGTCGCTCGGCCACCTGACCAACGTGCAGGTGGGCCTCATCTCCGCCATCCCGTATCTCGCGGCCGCGATCGCCATGGTCGCCTGGGGGCGTCACTCCGACACCACGGGCGAGCGGGTAGGGCACGTCTGCGCGCCGGCTGCCCTCGGAGCCGCCGGGTTTCTCGTGAGCGCCACCGCGACCGATCCCTATGTGAGCCTGATTGCGCTCACCTGCGGTGCGGTGGGCATCTACGCCGCGCTGCCCGTCTTCTGGACCCTGCCCACGGTGATGTTGTCAGGCACCGCCGCCGCGGGCGGGATCGCCCTGATCAATTCCGTAGGCAACCTGGGCGGCTACCTTGGGCCGTACGCGGTCGGATGGCTGAAGGACTGGACGGGGGGTTACGCTGCCGGACTGTTCGTGCTCTCGGGCGCCATGCTGGGCGCGGGGCTTCTCGTCCTTCTCATTCCGCGCCGTTCGCCTCCAGTCGGCGCCACCCCATAGCCCGGCCCCGTTCGCGCGAGCCGCGCATCGATGGACTACGGATTGTCGATGATGATCACGGGGTCGGAGTTGGCGAACGCCGGGGTGCCGCCGCACGACAGCGGGTACGGGATCTGTCTCCAGCGAGTGGCGGTGTGAGGAATCGTGAACAAGCCTGAACGCCCGGGGGGGATGGGAGGGCAAAGGCCATGGAGGGGATGTCCCCTCCCGGTTCCGATGGTGACGGTTTGCCGGGTCGTGTTGATGATTCTGAGTTGCTCGCCTCGCCCCACAAGCGCCACGGGGGGCTCGACAAAGAAGCCGCCATTGGGCTTCTTGAAGACCGCCATCCGGACTACTCGCGCGGGGATCGGTGGGGCGGCTGCTCGGGTCAGGTGGGGGGGCATTGACTTGGCCATGGGGACTCCTCATCAGTTGTTGGTTTGGGGTTTCTCTTTCCTCAGGATCTCGACGAAACGCTTGTCTTCTCTCAACGCTTCAAGCCAGGGCGAGCGGTCGATGTCCGCCCGGTCGTAGCCGGCGGCGACGGCCTTGCTCATCCAGCGCAGCGCCTCGTCGCGATCACCCAGCTGCTCCAGGGCGCTCGCCACCGTGAACAGTGTTCTCGCGTCCCTGGCCTCCAGGCGCTCGACCGCCGCGATAGCCTCCCGCGCCTTCGAGCGCTGCCTGAGGACCGAGTACGAATCGGCGAGGCTGGCCAGGACCTGAACCTGTCGCGGGTTGACGCGGCGGGACGCTTCGGCGAGTTCGATCGACTTCTCGTACGCTGGTGCAGCCTTGGACCGCTCTCCCGGGGACCAGTACAAAGCGGCCGCGAGATTGCCCCACACCAGAAAGCTGGCCGGAGGGATGGCGACCGCCTGCTCGTATTGACGGGCGGCGTCGGCATAGCGACCGAGAGAGTAGTAATACGAGCCGAGGTTCGAGGCCGCGGTGCTGTTGGGGCGGATCTCCATGGAACGAGTCCAGAGGGCGGCGGCGTCTTCCCTCCTCTGGAGGGCGGAGTAGGTGGCGCCGAGGTTGTTGAGAGCCTTGATGTTGTCGGGCGCCAGTTCCATCTCGCGTTCGAATGCCGCTCTTGCCTCGGCGTGGCGCCCCCGGTTGTAGAGGAAGCTTCCCAGCATGTTGTAGGCCAGCCAGTCATTGTTTCGAGCCCTGACTGCCGTCCTGTAGGCGGCCTCGGCATCGGCGTCCCGGTTGAGTTTCTCGGAGGCGCCCGCCAGCTCGCGGTAGCCGTCGCTGCTGAGCGGGTCGAGCTCCACCGCGGTCTGCGCGAAGGTCAGCGCCTGTTCGAAACGACCCCGCCCGCGCGCGAGTTGAGCCAGGGTGATGTGCACGGAAGGCAGGCGGTTGTCGATGGCGAGCGCCCTCTCGGCGTGCTCCACGGCTCGATCGAGCCAGGTCGCCTGCAGCGTGACCTGGTACTTCCGGTAGCACGCCTCACCGAGCGCGGCGTGGGCGAGCGCGTAGCGAGGATCGCTGGTCACCGCTCCGGTCAACGATTCGATCGCCCGGTCGATGTTCTCGGGACGATCGAACCGGGCCAGGTAACCGCGACCGAGGTTGAACTGAACATAGGCGTTCGCGATCTCCGATCCGCCCGCCGCCATCGCCCGGCGGGCTTCGGGCGGGAGCTGTACCTGGGTCGCGAGCAGCGAGGCGACCGCTCCCATCACCGCCTGCTGACTGACCGCGGCGCTGGTGAGATCGATGGTCTGGGACGCGACTTGAAACGCCTGCGTCGCGCCCGCGTCGATGAGGTTCAAGGTGAGCCGGCCCAGCCCCGCGGCCGAGGGGAGGCGCTGGATCGAGCCGGTGATGGCCAGGAATGCGCCGAAGGTCCGACGCGCCTCCCTGGCGGTGAGCACCCTCTCCCTTCGGACCTCGTTCGCGGGAACGACCCTGAGGGTTCGCGGGAATCGCTCGAGCTGGGTCAGGCTGTTGGTCACGGTATCGAGGAGGCCGTCGGCGAGCACTTCGTCCGTCGGGTCCCTGGTGACGTTCTCGATGGGCAGCACTACGATGAGCGGCACCACGGCCGCGGTGGTGGGGCTCGGTCCCGCCGGCCGCTGGCCGCGCAGACCGAGGAGGGCGAGGCCGCCAAGGAGCACCAATGCCGCGGCCCAGGGCCAGCGCGAGCCCGGTCTCCGCCCCGGCGTGGGGGCCGTGGCTCCCGATTCCCAGATGCGGCGCACCGACCTGAGTTCGAGCAGGATCTCGTGCGCGGTCTGCACCCGGTCGCGGGGATCCTTCTCGAGGCACCGGGCGATGAGCCGTGACACGTCGGCCGGGAGGTCGCGGCGCAACTCCGCCACCGGTCTCGGATGATCTCTCATGATCGAGGCGGTGAGCCCCGGCTTGGTGTGCGCCCGGAACGGACGCATGCCCGTCGCCATCTCATACATGACGACGCCGAAGGAGAAGATGTCGGTCCGCTGGTCCAGGGGCTTCGCCTCGATCTGCTCCGGAGACATGTACGGCATCGTGCCCAGGATGGTGCCGGCGCCGGTGAGCCTGGGCCGCGTGGCCTGTTCCTCGATGCCGACGGGGTCCGGAGCTTCCTCGCCCCCGCGGGCCAGTCCGAAGTCGAGAACCTTCACCAGGCCCTGGCCCGTGACCATGACATTGGCGGGAGTGAGATCGCGGTGGGTGATGTGCTTCTGGTGGGCGGCGGCCAGGGCGTCGGCGATGGCGATAGACACGTCGAAGAACTGCGCCGGGGACAGGCCGCCGTCCGGGATCATGCGGGCGAGGGTGCGTCCCTCGATCAGCTCCATGGTCATGAAGCGCACGCCGCTCGCTTCCTCGGTGGAGTAGATGGTCACGATGTGCGGATGGTTGAGGGCCGCCACCGCGTGGGCCTCCTGGGTGAACCGCGAGAGCATCACCGGGTCGCCGGAGGTAGCCTCCGACACCACCTTGATCGCGATGTCACGGCCCAGCCGGTGGTCGCGCGCTCGATAGACCTCCCCCATGCCCCCGGATCCGATGATCGCGGTGATTTCGTAGGGCCCCAGATAGGACCCCAGAGTTAGGGTCATGACGGACCATCCATCTCTGGATCGGACCGGTCAACTTGAACGGTCCGAAGCTTTGAAGGATTGTAGCCCCTAACCGTCGGCTCGCGGCGGGGTCGGCTGCCTTCCGGTTGGGGTCACGGGCTTCGACAGACCCCTGCTCTCGCGATCAGAGGTTGACCGTCACCCTCATGAAGGTGGCGGCGATCGACGTGCCTCCGTTCGCGTGCGTGTTCTCCGAATGCGCGAGTTCCAGGAGCTGGCCATGGAGCTCTTCGGTTCTCCCGTTCTTCTCCGCGGCATCGAACGCGTTCATGGTCGGGCCGTAGAACTTCCTGAAGCACTCGATGAAATCCGCGGGGCCGCGGTTCGGCGACGAGAACGTGAACCGGTCCTTCACCATGGAGATCCGCTCCTTGGCCACGCCCGCCTGACCGAAGCGCTCGACGATGTGACTCTCCACTCCCCAGGTCATGGGGCTCACGAAGCCCTCGGGCGGCGGCGGCGTGAAGGCGGAACTGATCTTGAGCAGCTGCGACACGAACGAGGTCGGATCGTTCGGGATCCAGTTACCCATGACCACGCGGCCGCCCGGCCTGGTCACCCGCACCATCTCCTCAGCGACCTCGCAGGGCTTCGGGGCGAACATCGCGCCGAACATCGAAAGCGTGAGGTCGAACGACCGGTCGGGGACCCCTTCGAGCTTGCAGGCGTCTCCCTCCTCGAACCTCAGGCGGGAGAGCCCGGCTCCCCTGGCCCGCTCGTTCCCGGCCGCCACGAGATTCCGGGCGATGTCGATACCGACCACCTCGGCCCCGAGTCGGGCGAGCGGCAGAGCCGTCGTCCCATCCCCGCAGCCGAGATCGAGCACGCGGAACGCTGGAGGGACCCCGAGGGATCCGGCTACAGCCTCTCCGGACTCGCGCATGAACGAGGCGACCCTGGTGAAATCGCCCTTTTCCCATAACGCCTTGTTCGCATTGACGATCGCATTCATGGGTTGGTTTTCTACCCGACCCGGCCCAGGGCATGCAAGTCAGGGCCTGACTCCAAAGCTCAGCGCAACGTGGCGGCGGCGGCCTCGTCAAGATAGACGTGGGCTCGCGGATGACTCTGCAGGAAGGACGCGGGGCAGTCGGAGGTGTGCGGGCCATTGATCATCGCGCGCGCGGCGTCAGCCTTGGCGGCGCCGAAGGCAAGGAGCAGAACGCGACGCGAGCCGAGGATGGTGCGAAGCCCCACGGTCGCGCCCAGGCGCGGCGCGTATTCGCCGCCGAACCATGAGCGGTTGGCCTCGATCGAGATGGGGTCGAGATCGAGAAGACGGGCCGTGCTGTCCCGGGCGCTGCCCGGTTCGTTGAAGCCGAGGTGGCCGTTCTTCCCCAGTCCGAGCACGATGGCGTCGAGACCGCCCGCGGCCTCGATCCGGCGTTCGTGGGCGATGACCGCGGCCTCCGCCTCGCTCTCTTCCGAGGACAGGCCGGAGAAGTTCTCGGGTGCCACGCGCCAGGCCTCGGCCACGGTCCGTCGCAGGAGGTTCGTGCACGTGCGCGGGTCATGGTTCGGGACGCCGACGTACTCGTCGAGCACGTCGATGTGGAGAGCGGAGGCGTCGATCCCGCGGCGCGCGATCTCGTCGTAAAGGGGAAGGGGGGTGTTGCCTCCGGCGACCATGACGCGCCGCGCGCCCTCCTCGCGGAGCCAGCCGATCAGGAGATCCGCGGCATCGCGTATGGCCTCTGCGGCATCCCGGCGGATCTCGACGTGCACGATCAGGTGTCCTCCCGCCCCTTCATTGACGGCCCTGGAGGCGGCCCGTAGGATAGCCGGACCTCATGACGGCCACACGGCACTCCTGGACGCTCGCGTTGGCCGTGGCCCTCGGTTGCGCCAGGAACGAGACGCCGAGCGGCGCGAAGGCGTCTGCGCCTCCCGCGGCCGGGCTGACGATCTACGCGGCCCAGGGCGGGGAAGTGACCGACCCCGTGGTCGACGCCTATCGCGAGAAGAACCCCGATCTTTCCATCCAGATCATCCGCGGGGGGATGGGGGAGATGCTGAGCCGCATCCGGGCCGAGCGCGAGAAGCCGATCGGCGATCTGCTGTGGGGCGGCTCGCCCGAGATGTACGCGATCAACGACGAGTTGTTCGCGAGGGCGGAGCTGCCCGATGCCGGCCATTTCACCCTCACCGATCCGGCCGGGAAGTGGCATCCCTACTCGAACAATGTGATCTACCTGGTGGTGAACACCACCCGCGTTTCGCGGGTGCCCGCGAGTTACCGGGAGATCATCGCTCCGGAGTTCCGCGCGCAGGGGCCGATCGCCTTCTCGAATCCCGTGGTCTCCGGGACCGCCTACACGATCCTGACCTCGCTCGTGACCGTCGCAGGATGGGACTTCGTGGACTCGATGCTCGGGAATGTCTGGCTCACCGACAGTTCGGACTCGATGTTCAAGTGGGTGAAGGACGGGGAGACCGCGGCCGGGTTTCTGTTCGAGGCTTCGCTGCGCGACTACCTGTCCTCGGGCGCGCCCCTCCAACCCGTGCTCGCCGAGGAGGGCCTGATCACCCAGTCGGACGGGGCCGGTCTCATCGCGGGCGGGCCGCACCCGGAGAGTGCTTTTGCCTTCCTCGCTTTCATGGCCAGCCGCGAGGCCCACGAGATCGTGCGCACGAAGGTGGGCCGGCGGTCGGCCCGCGACGACGTGGCGCCCGCGAAGGGCCTGCTCGACCTCACGGGAAAGAAGCTGATCCGGGCCGATCCCGTATGGGTTGGGCGGGATCGCGCGAAGATCCTGGCCCGATTCGATGAGGCGAGGGAGAGGTCGTGACCCTCCTCCAGCGCCTGCGCCGGGACCCGTGGCTCCTGGTCGCCCTTTTCCTGGGCGTCCTGCTGGTCGTGCTGGTGGTGGTTCCTCAGCTCTGGATCGTGCGATCGAGTCTCCTCGCGCGCGATGGCGCCAGCTTCACTCTCGAGAACTTCCTCCGGTACCTGACCGCCGCCCGCTACCGGACGGCCCTCCTCAACAGCGTCGGGCTCGCGATCGTCACCACCGTCCTCGCCATGCTCGTGGCGACCCCCCTCGCCTTCTTCCACGCCCGCTACCGGCTGCCCGGCCGCGACCTCGTGCTGACCCTGGCCACCCTCGCCACCGCTTCGCCACCGTTCCTCGGGGCCTACGCGTGGATCATGCTGCTCGGCTACAACGGGCTTCTCAGTCCGGCCCTTCGGGACATCGGCCTGCCCTGGCACAGCATCGTCGGCTTTCACGGCATAGTGTGGGTGGGAGTGTGGGGAGCGGTGGGTCTCGTGTTTCTCTTCGCCCACGATGCGTTTGCGAGCCTCGACCAGGACCTCGAGGAGGCGGCGGAGAGCGTCGGCGCCCGGAGGGCGCGCGCTCATTTCGACATCGCGCTGCCCCTCGCCCTGCCCGGCCTCCTGACCGCGGCCTATCTCGTGCTGACCGGCGTCCTCGCCGACTTCGGCACGCCGCGGATCATCGGGGGACCGGTGAGCGTCCTGCCCGTGCTGCTGTATCACGAGTTCCTGAGCGAGGGCGGCGTCAATCCGGGCATGGCGTCCGCGGGAAGCCTGATCAGCGTGGGCCTTGCCACGGCGGTGCTGCTCCTGCAGCGCCTGGTCCTCGCCGGGAGGAGCTACGTCATGTCGGGAACCCGACGAGTGGCTCAAAGGACCTTGCCGTCATGGGCGACCGTGGCCGTCACTTCGGCCACCGCGCTCTTCTTCCTGCTCGTCTTCGTGCCGCATCTCGTGATCGCGTTCTCTTCGTTCCTCAGCTGGCGAGCCGACATCCCCGGCCTGCCCTTCACCCTCGACAACTACCGGATGCTCGCGCTCCGCTCCTCCGCTCCGGTGTTCGTGAGCTACGCCCTGTCCGCAGTCTCCACCCTCGTGGCCGTGGTCCTCGGCACGCTCCTCGCCTACGTGGCGGTGCGACGCTCGTACCGGTGGCTGTCGCCTTCGCTGCAGGCCCTCACCATGATCCCGTACCTGATCCCGGGCACCGTGCTCGCCATCGGCCTGATCGTGGTCTTCAACCGCGAACCGATGCGGCTCACCGGAACCTGGATGATCCTCGCTCTCGCGTACTTCATTCGGAAGGTTCCCTACGCGACGAAGTCGGCGGAGGCTTCGCTCTACCAGGTGCACGAGAACCTGGAGGAGGCTGCGCTCTCGGTGGGCGCTACACCCGCGCAGGCGCTGCGCGACGTGACCGCGCGCCTGATCCTGCCCGGCCTCGTCTCCGGGGCCACCCTCACCTTCCTGATGACCCTGACCGAACTCTCGTCCACGCTCATGCTCTATGGCGCCGCCACCACGACCATGAGCATCGTCATCTACCAGGCGGCGATGGGGATGGGCGGCCAGTTCGGCCTGGCCGCGAGCACGGCGGTGGCGATGATGGTGTCGGTGTACGTCCCGCTCTACCTGGTGAGGAAGCGGTTTCCGTCTTCGGGGGTGGCCGCATGAGTCGAGGTCCGGTGGCGGTCCAGGTCGAGGGTATCTGCAAGTCGTTCGGCCGCGAGCCCGCGCTCGCGGACGTGTCGCTCACCTTCACGCCTGGCGGCTTCAACACCCTTCTGGGCCCGTCGGGCTGCGGGAAGACGACGCTCCTGCGCAGCATCGCGGGCTTCGTGACCCCCGAGGCGGGCCGGATCCTGATCGGTGGGGAAGACGTGACCCACCAGCCGCCGTGGACGCGGTCGATCGGCTTCGTGTTCCAGAGCTACGCCCTCTGGCCGCACAAGAGCGTCTTCGAGAACGTGGCCTATGGGCTGCGGCTGCGCAAGGTCGAGGGCCTTGAACTGGAGCGCCGCGTGCGGGCGCTGCTCGAGACCGTGGGCCTGACCTCGCTCCACGACCGCTCGCCCGGCGCGCTCTCCGGAGGGCAGCAGCAGCGGGTAGCCCTCGCCCGCGCCCTGGTGCTGGAGCCGAGCGTCCTCCTCCTCGACGAGCCGCTCGCGAATCTCGACGCGCGTCTGCGCGTGGAGATGCGCCAGGAGATCCGCCGCCTGCAGCAGGAGCTGAAGATCACCACGATCTTCGTGACCCACGATCAGGAGGAAGCGCTGGAGCTGTCCGATACCGTCGCGGTGATGAGCCGTGGGCGAGTGGCGCAGGTGGGCCCGCCGGAGGCGGTCTATGAGCGGCCGGCGTCACCGGAGGTGGCGGCGCTGCTCGGGGGAGCGAGTTTCGTGGAGGGCATGGTGTCCGAAGAAGGCGAGCTCATTGTGGACGGCGCAAGGCTGGCCCTCGGCCTGTCCCGCGATCTCGCGGGGAAGCGGGTCCGCGTGGCCCTGACCGCTCGGCGCATGTCCGTCGTGGCAGACTGAAAGGCGCCATGAAACTCCTCGAAGCGAGCGAAGGGCTCACCCGCGCGGACCGCAAGTCGTATCGGCCGCATGCTTTCACCGTGCCTCCGGGGACGGCTGCGCTCCGCATCGAGTTCCGGTACGACCGGGGCGGGGAGGATCCTCACAGCCTGATGACGGTGCAACTCTTCGATCCGCGGGGATTCCGGGGAGCGGCGCATCGCTTCGCTCCGCGGCAGGTGATCGAGATCGGTGCGATGCGCGCCACGCCTGGCTTCGTGCCGGGCGCGATTCCGGCGGGCGAGTGGACGATCGAAGTAGATGTCCACTCGGTGATCGCGCCCCCGGACGGCCAGCCAAACGTGTACACCGTGCAGGTCGAGGCCGCGGCGGAGGTCGATGATGCGATCACCGTGGCTTCCCCCGACCGAGCCCCGGATCCGCCGCCGTCAAACGGGCGACGTTGGCTGCGCGGCGAGCTGCATCTCCACAGCGAACACTCGGACGGCCGCTGGACTACCGGAGAAATGGCCGCCCTCGCGCGCCACCGACGCCTCGACTTCATGTTCCTCACCGATCACAACACCACGACCGGAGTCGACGTGTTGCGATCGCAGGTGGGGGACGCGATCAGCGTCCTGCCGGGCATCGAGCTGACCACGTACGCCGGCCATGCCCTCGCCCTGGGCGCCGACAAGTGGGTGGACTGGCGCACCGGCCGGCAGGGTCGCACCGCGAATGACATGGCCCGAAGCGTGCGGGGGGCCGGCAGCTTCCTGGTGATCGCCCATCCCGACGCGCCGCCCGACGACGTGTGCACGGGCTGCCGCTGGACGCATCACGACTTCGACCCCGCGCTCGCCGACGCGGTCGAAGTGTGGGGCGGGCTGTGGGACGGCCCCGAGGAGCGCAACCAGGGCTGCCTCGATCTGTGGCGCGACTGGCTGAACCGCGGCCTTCGGCTGACCGCCACCGGCGCCACCGACGCGCATCGCCCCGAGGACTGGGAGGGCCCGGTGCCCATCACCTGCGTGGCGGCGGACGACTCGAGCCTCCCATCCGTTCTCGAAGCGCTGCGCGCGGGCCGCACCTACGTCAGCAGCGGACCCTCGCTGGAGATCGAAGCCATCGACGATCGCGGTCCAACCGCGAGCGTGGGTGAGGGGGTCAAGCGCGCGAGAGCGAGAGAGATTCAGGCCTGGTGCGCCGAGACTCCCGAGGCGGAGCTGCGGCTCGTGGGTAGCCGCGGCACGATCGCGACCGCGCGGGTTGATGCGGAGGGGCGCGTGGCCGCGACGCCTCGCGAATCCGACACGTGGTGCTGCGCGGAGCTGTGGAACCGCGCGGGGGACACGCTGCTCGCGGTGACGAGTCCGATCTACATCGAGTAGGCCGGTACCCCACTACCAAGCCTGTACTTCAAAACACACTGGGGTCGTCATTGCGAGGAGCCATTCCGTTGGTACCCGCGACGAAGCAACCCTGCTGGATGGGCACGGCCATGATTTTCCGGTCGCGGGTCCGGTAGTAGAGCTCCCGGCCATCCGCCCTCCAGAAAGGATCGAACCCGCCGCTGGTGGAGACCTGGTACTTGCTCTTCGCCTCGGGGAACTCCTGGACGTAGACCTCGGTCTGGCCCGACTCGCTGGACCGGTAGGCGAGATACTTCCCGTCGGGAGACAGGGTGGCGCCGTGCTCGGAGAACCGGGTCTTCACCAGCTGACGGGGCTTTCGGGAGCAGCAGCCCAACGGCCTCGTACGGATCACCCTGAAGAAGGAGTACGCCGATGGAACCGTCGCGGTCGACATGGACCCCCTATCGCTCCTGTGCCGCCTCGCCACCAGCGTGCCTATGCCTCGGTTTCACACAATCCACTATGCCGGGGTCCTCGCCGCCGCGAGCCCGTGGGGCTCGCGGCTTACGCCATCTCTGTCCCCAACCGCGGAGAATGTTGAACCCGAGAAGAGGGTGCGCAAAAGCGGCTATCGCCCGTGGGCTGAACTTTTGCAACCTCGGACAACGACAGAGGCGACGAGGCAGCGTAGGAAGCGGCGGCGAAAGCGGGGTTGCGCCGCACGAAGGCGAAGCCTGCGAGCCGCGAAGGTTCGGCCCGTCGGACGCCCCTCGGAGCAAAGTCCCGGACGCCCTACGAGCGGCCGAAGTGCCCCCCCCGGCGCGCCGCGACCGCTCCGCGGTCGTGGGAATTGACTGGCAAACCGCCCTTGTTTCGCTTACGCTCCGTAGGTTCCCTGAAGCGCATCACGGTTCAATGACTCGATGTCCTTGAGGACGTGCGACACATCGAGGCCGCCCGTGCCCAGCTTGCCTTTGGCGAGGCCGTAGAACATGAACGCGTCGTCGCTGTCGGGGCTGTGGGCAATACGGATCTGCATGAATGGAAGGATCTCTCTCGAATCAAAGCCCCGCGTCGAGGCGGGACAGGAGGTCGCCGCCCCAGGTGTCGAGCGGCTGCGAAACGTCGGCGACGCGCAATGATAAGGGCGCGCCTCATGTATCGCCGCCATCACTTCCGGGCCGGGCTCGCGCGGGCCTGGCCCAACGGGCGGAAGACTGATCGCCTATCATGCGCGAGGCCTTCACGGAGGATTAATCAAATGAACAGAGCGGTTGATTCTCTCGCCGGCGGGTCGCGGAAGGCTTCGGGCGCTTCCTGGAGCATGGGCGTGTTGCTCGCGTGCTTGTGCTGCTCGCTGATGGGCCACGTGGCGTCGGCGGAAACCCCGCAGGGGACGGCCTTCACTTACCAGGGTCGGCTCTCTTCAGCCGGCGCGCCGACGACGGGGACCTATGACCTGCAGTTCATTCTCTATGACGCGCTGACGGCGGGGATCCCGGTCGGCACGGTGGTGACATTGGGCGGGGTGGTCGTCACCGGTGGCCTCTTCACCGTGACTCTGGATTTTGGAGCGACGGCCTTCTCGGGCAGCAAGAGGTGGCTTGAGGTCGGAGTCAAACTCGCCGGGTCAGGTGGCGGGTTCACCCCGCTCACGCCGCGGCAGGAACTCACCGCTGCGCCGGGAGCCTTGTGGTCATCGAAGGCCGGGGATGCGCAGACGCTCAGCGGCATCGCGTCGTCAGGTTTTATGCTAGCGGGATCGGTTGTTCCGATCAATCAGGGCGGCACCGGGGCGATGAACGCGACGGACGCGCGGGCGAACCTGCAATCCGCGCGGAGCGGAGCCAACCTGGACATCACTTCCCTTTCGGGACTCACCACGCCCCTGGGCGTGTCGCAGGGAGGAACCGGAGCGTCAACGGCAGCGGCCGCGCGCACCTCGCTGAACGCGCAGGCGCGGCTCGCTGCAGTGTGTCCCCCCGGCGAATTCTTGCGCGGCGTCAACGTCGACGGCAGCGTGGTGTGCGAGGCCTCCACCCCGGCCATCACCAGCGTGGTGGATCGCATCATTGGGATTGCAGGGAGTTCAGTGGAGAGCGTCCTCGAGAGCAGCCTGACTCCGCGCCCTGCCGGGGCCACCACTCGGAGGGTCCTGGTGCTCCATGCCGTCCTGCGCGCTTCCGGGGCCGAGGCGCTCCCGATTCTGGGGGTCTTTCCCGCCTTCATTGATCAGAACCCCGTGGCGGGAGCCTATCCCGTGACGGTGTGGGACCCTGCGTCGGGGTCGGTGTTCACTGGCTCGGGGCTCGAGGTCCTCCATGTCTACATCGTGAGTTACTTCTCGCCCTGACGTGCTCCGCGGGTAGGCAGGGTGGACCGCCGGTTCCGCCTCGATGACTGCCGCGTCGGAGACATCATCGACGGCGCCTCGACCCTCAGCTTCACCAGGGACCCGTTCGACCGCCTCATCGCCGGACACGCGATAGCCCGCGGCTATCGGCTCGCGACCGCGGACAGGGTGCTGCTCGACCATCTGCCGCGATCAAGGGTGTTTCCGCTCTTGAACCGGAAGAGCGTCGCAGCGTAAAGGTTCAGGCCGTCGTGGGCGGTACGGATCTGTATGAGGGGAAGGGCCTCTCAAATCAAGACCGCGACTGGAGGCGGGGCAGGAGGTCGCCGGCCCAGGTGTGGAGCGGCAGCGAAACATCGGCGACGCGCAGATCATATTCAATTGCGCTCACGCTCGCCGGCTCGTGGGTAACAACGGGACGATCGCCTCGGCGCGCGCCGAGGCCACGGGCCGCGTGGCCGCAACCCCCCGCGAGTCGGACACGTGGTGCTGCGCCGAGCTGTGGGACCGCGAGGGGGATGCGCTGCTCGCGGTGACGAGCCCGATTTACTTCGAGTAGAGCGCCGCGGACCAGTTCAACACAACGGTGAGGGGAGGAATGGCCTCCCGGCCGAGAGTCTGCAGGACCAGGAACCGCTTGCCGTCCGGGCTCGGGCGGTACAGAGCTCGAGAATTGACGAGCGCGAACCGCGCCTTGAAAAGGGCCTGGGGTGTCCCCGAGTTGAAGGTGGGCGTGGTCTGAACCGGCACGGCCATCAGGCTCAGGTCGCGGCCGCGGTAGTACAACTCCCTCCCGTCGCCCTTCCAGAAGGGCTCGCTGCCGCCGTTCGCCGAGACCTGCCACTTGCTCCGCGCCTCCGGAAACTCCTGCACGTAGATCTCGTTCCGGCCCGTCTCGTTCGATCGGTAGGCCACGAACCGGCCGTCCGGAGAGAGGGAGGCGCCAAGTTCCTGGAACTTCGTCCGGGCGAGCGGGATGGGTTTGGCGTCGGCGCCCTTCAGGGGGAGGGCCCAGATGTCCCAGCCGGTGTCCTTGCCCTGGGAGTTGTAGACGAGCCACGCGCCGTCCTTCGACCAGTCGTTGACGAACTTGTTCTCCTCGCTCTTGAGGATCTCGACCGGCTCGCCGGTGCCGGCCGCGTCCTTGGCATACAGGTCCCAGACCTTGCCCACCCTGGAGTAGGCGATGCGGCGGCCGTCCGGCGACCACACCGGGGCGAATTCGCGCTCGGGCTCGAAGGTGAACCTGGAGGTGATGCCCCGGGCCAGGTCGCGGATCCAGAGGTCGCCCTTGTCGGCGCTCTCGCCGAGGTCGAAGACCAGACGGCTCCCGTCGGGGGACAGCCACGTGTCGGTGTAGTTGCGCGCGTCGTCGAGGACCGGGGTTTCCTTGCCGTTCCGGTCCACCCACATGAGATGTCGGCCCTGGGTTTCCCCGGCGCGGAAGGCGAGCACTCCGTTGGTGGAGAGCGAGAACGATGCGCCGCCCACGTTGTTGACGCCGAGTCCTTCTCCCACCGGAATCGGCTCGCCCCTGATCTCCTGTCGCGAGGGGTCGAAGGGCTGAGCCACCAGGGTCTGCTCGCGGACGTAGAGAAGATAGCCGGGAGGCGCAAACGCGACCTTTGAAGTTGTCTTGAAGAGTTCCTTTCGCGCGCTGGAGCCCAACTCGCCGACCATCAGGGCCCGGTCATCGCCGCTCGCGGGGCCCGCCATGTAGAGGTAATGGCGGCCGTCGGGCAGGAACTCGGGCCACCCCACCGAGGCGATCCCCTTCGCGGGATCGGTCGCCACCTCGATCTTCGCGACACCGCCCGAGGCTTCCACACGCCAGATCGGGTCCGTGCCCCGGCCGTCGAACAGGATCACGCCCTCCGCGTTCCAGGTGCCGTCGGCGCCCCCGGGCGCATCGCAGATGGTCTGGGCCGGGCCGCCGGAGAGGGGGACCTTGCGAAGCTTCGAGTCGGCCACGAACGCCACGTACTTGCTGTCCGGCGACCAGATCGGGCGGAGGGCGCCTTCCGTGCCGGGAAGCGGTCGCGCTTCCAGGGTGTCGACCGGACGGACCCAGATTTGCCTCTTCCCGGTGTTGTCGGCGGCGTCGAATGCCACGACCCGTCCGTCGGGCGACACCGACGGCGGGCCCGCGGCGGTGAGGCCGTCGGGATTGGGAATGGTGAAGCGCGCGACCGGAGGCGGGGCGGGCGCCCGCCGCAGCCACGCGATGCCGAAGCCGATGGCAAGCAGGCCGAGCACCGTGCTCGTCGCCCAGGCCGCGGTCTCGCGGTGTTTGCGTCTCGACGACACCATCGCGGGCAGGCCGGCGCGCGACCCTCCTTCCGCGATCCACTGCAGCTCGGCGGCCACGTCCCTCGCACTCTGCCAGCGGTCGTCCGGGTCCTTCTCGATGCATTTGCGGATCACGTGATCGAGAGCGGGCGGGCTCATGGCCTGCACACTTGAGATGGGCGCGGGTTGCGAGGACACGATGGCCGCGATGAGGCTCGTGCGGTTCTTGCCCTGGAACGCCTTGTTGCCCGTGGCCATCTCGTAGAGCACGGCGCCGAGGGCGAAGATGTCGGTCCGGGCGTCGGCGGGAGCGCCTTCGAGCTGTTCCGGGGACATGTACTGGAACGTCCCCATGATCGTGCCCTGCTCGGTGAGGGGCTTGTCCACGGTGTCGTGGGTCTCGATGGCCGTGACCCCCTGGACCGCGCTGCGCGCGCCGGCGGTGGCGAGGCCGAAGTCGAGGAGCTTCGCCCCGGACTTGGTGATCATCACGTTGCCGGGCTTGAGATCGCGATGGATGATCCCGCGCCGGTGCGCGGCATCGAGGGCGGAGGCGATCTGCTTGCCATAGAGGAGGACTTCGTCGAGGGAAAGAGGAGCGCGCGCGATGCGAGCGGCGAGCGACTCGCCCTCGATCATCTCGAGCACGATGTAGTGCAGGGTTTCGCCCTTGACCGTCTCCTGCCCGACATCGTGCAGGGTGCAGATGTGAGGATGATTCAGCGCGGAGACACTCTTGGCCTCACGTTCGAAGCGGGCCCGGAATTGCTCGTCGTTGCCGAGACCCGGGGGCAGTATCTTGATCGCGACGTCGCGCTCGAGGCGCGTGTCCTTCGCGCGATAGACCTCGCCCATGCCTCCCTTGCCGATGGGGCCCAGGATTTCATACGGCCCAAGGCGAGCGGATGGCGCAAAACGGGATGGCGATTCTTGACTAGTCACGAGACCTCGATGGCAGGAGCGGGACGGTGGGACCTGATTCAGCGGATTGAATCAGTATAGCCAGCAATTCGCCGGCCTATCCGCGGTAGGCCTCGTCCTGCTCGATCTTGCTCAGCACCCAGTCGAACTCGCCCGACGTGACATGAGCGCCGCAGTGCTCGCATTGCCCGGCCATGTTCAGGATGAGCGCCCCGCCGCATCCCGGGCAGTTCTGATCGAGGCGCGGCGTCCCGCGCTTTCTGGCGCTCCGGATGAGGGTCCAGTACTCGGAGTAGTGCCGTTCGACGGTCCGGCTGCCCCCTACCACCGCTCCGCGCCGGTCGACCGTGTAATCGCAGCCGGTGGCCCACACGCGAAGGGTGATGGCGTCGTAGTGCGCATCGCGCTCGACCCGAACGATCACCGAACTGGTGAGGCAGGGGTTGTCCATCAGGTTGCGAAGTCCCTGCTCCTTGTAGGCGTCGATCCAGTAGTTCAGGGCGTCGTACTGCCGATCCGAGACGAAGGGCCGCAAGGGCCGCAGGTCCTGGGCAGCCCACGAGGACTGCAGCGTCTCGAAGATGAGCCGCAGCCGCGCCTCGATCGACTTCGGGCTGAGCGCGGGGTCGTCGCGAAACAATGCTTCCCTGCTGCCGCGCAGGGCATTTGCGAACTGTGTGGGGCTGTCGGTGCCCGACTCCTCCGACGTACCGGTGAGGGAATGGGGCCTGGTTTCGACGTGATGCAGCGTCACCGTAGTGACCTGCCAATCGAACCGGCCCCCCCCCGAGACCTGGCCGCAGGCCGGGCAGCGGGCGTCTCCGCCCGCATTCAGGGGAGCGCCGCAGCTTGGGCAGCCGAGTCGGCGAACACCGGTCCACGGCTTCGTCCTGGCGCTGCGTTCCCGGCTGAACGTCCAGGTCTCGGCGACGAATTGAGTGAGGGCTCCGGTCTCCCGCGAAGAGGTCTCCTCGATCACCCGGAGGTGGAGGTTCGCTTCGAACTCGCAATCGAGGCGCAGGAGGGCGTCCTCCTCGATGACGCTCTGCGGGCGCATCGCGCCCACGACAACCGCATCCACCCGGGCGCCCCGGGGTTCGCGCTCGCCGAGCAGGTCCAGTTCCGAGCGCACCCAGTAGGGCGCGAGCCCGGCGAGCGCGCGCGGGTCGTTGCGCGCTCGCTGGCTCTCGAGGTAGAGGGTGGACGCGAAGTCCTCGAAAAGGACCATCGAGAAGTCGGGGTCGGCCGCGCGGAGCCGGTTCAGGATTCCCTCGCGGTCGCGGATGATCTCGGGTTTGCTTGGCGGCCTGTATACGGGAGCGAGCGGTTCTGGTGGAGGATCCTCCACCATCGCCGGGGGCGGGGGCGCGGGGGCGCTGATGTCGATCGTCTGTGCCTGGGCGGCTCTGGGCAGGACAAGGACGGCGACGCCGTAGAGCCCCAGGAGCAGGATTGCGAGGGCGCCGTAGGCGTAGTACTCCACCCGCAGGGTGATGTGGGCGCCGCGCTCGTCGGGGTCCAGCGGAGGATCGACGCTGCTCGATCCGCCGCTGCTCGACGACGAGCCGCCTGCCGACGACCCGCTGGAGGAGCCGCCTGACGACGAGCGGCCCGAGTAGGAGTTTCCGCCCCCGGGGCGGGCGAGCGACATGGTCGCGGCGAGGACGAAGAGAGCGGCGCCGGCCACAAGGCGCGCAGGCCGGTTGGACGTCACTCGATGGACTCCGCCAGGTCGGGCAGTTCATCGATGTCGTCGGCCCGCGCCGGCAATCCCGCGGCCAGCGGTTGGGTGAGCTCCCGAATGGCCTGCGCCAGACCTTCGGCGCCCCGCGCGTTTCGAGCCTGCGTCACGACCCTTCCCACCGTCGACGTCCAGACGTCCGGAGGCACCATGTCCGTGATCCCCTTGTCGGCGACCACGAACGCTTCCCGCTCGAGCAGCGACACGTAGAGAAGCACTCCGGTTCGTTCGCGCGTCAGGCCCACGCCGCGTTCCTGGAACGTCGCGCGCGCCGCACGTTCCACCGACTGACGGCGCTTCTTCGGCGAGGCCAGGATTCGGGTGAAGGCGGGAATGGACGCGGCGAGAAACGTGGCGGCGGCTCCGAGCAGGGCGGGCTCGAGGAAGATCGCGTCGAGCGGGAACTCGTAGGCCGGGCTGAAGAGCTGAAAGCCCAGGAACGCCCAGGCGACGAGGATGCCGAAGAGGAGCGGGCCGCGGTTATAGGAGTCGGACCGCGGGCGCACGGCGAGGATGACCTCCGCCCGACTCTTCGCCTCGACCGCGCGCACGGCATCGCGCAGGAGGCCCCGATCGGCGTCGACCAGTCTCAACGCCGTCTGTCCTCAACCCGACAGGCTTCGCTCGCTCCGCCGGCGCCGATGGCAGCAACGACTTCGTCGGGTCCGTGCTGCATGCCTGACGTGGGAGGCATCAATTTCACCAGTCTAGTGCGTGTGAACGACGTGCGGTAGGCTGACGTGCCCATGTTGTGCCGCGCGCGACGCTATCTCACCGCATCCAGTCTGGTCGCTGCCCTGCTCTCCGCTGCCCCGGTCGAGGCGCAGATCCCCGGCCTGGCCCCGACGCCTTCGCCCGCGGCGGAGACGGAGGGCGATCCCTACAAGCGCGAGACTCCCTACGGCGCGTTCCTCGGGTTCATGCGCGCCGCCTCCCGCGAGAACTGGGCGACCGCGGGCGAGTACCTCCAATGGCCGAAAGGCTCGAGGACATCCCGGGAGGAGATGGCGAGACAGCTGAAGGCCGTGGTCGACGAGCGCTTCACCGGGAACCTCGAGAAGCTCAGCCGTACCCCCCTCAGCGGCGTGGACGACGGGCTCGGGCCGGGATTCGAGCAGGCCGGAACGATCATCGGCCCCGGAGAGGAATCGTCCGCCCTCCTTCTGGTCAGGACTTAGCCGGCCGACGGACCGCCGATCTGGCTCGTCTCATCGCAGACCCTGCGCGAAATCCCGGCCGCCTTCGCCGAACTCTCGGTCCCCGAGATGGATCAGCTGATGCCGACGTCGCTTCGGCGCCAGGTCGGGGGGCGTTACCGTCTCTGGCAGCTCCTCGCGCTCATCCTCCTGCTCCCCGTGGCCTGGCTCGTGGCGAGACTCCTCGTCGCCGGCGCCGTGCTCCTCATCGACTGGTCCGGGAAGAGTCGCCCGGGCCTCGCCGACTTCCGGGAGGGCATCGGCGCGGTCCGGACCCTTCTCGGTCTTCTGCTCGCGATACCGCTCCACGCCCTCCTGGTCGACCGCATCGGGCTCCCCCTCCTTGGACGCTTCGCCTATGCCCGCGCCGCGCGCCTCGCGCTGGTGGTCGCGGTGGGCTGGCTCGTCGTCCGCCTCATCGATTTTCTGACCGTGCGGGCGGCCCGGCGCCTCGCGGCGTCCGGGCTGCCGGCCGCATCCTCGCTCACCATCGGCCGCAGCGTCCTGCAGGGCATGGTGGTGGCGGGCGCTGCCCTGGCCGCGCTCGGGGTCATGGGCGTGAACCTCACGACCACGCTCGCGGGCCTCGGGATCGGCGGCCTCGCCCTCGCGTTCGCGGCCCAGAAGAGCCTCGAGAACATCTTCGGCGGAGTGGTGGTGCTGACCGACAAGGTCGTGCGCGTGGGCGACGTGGTGACCCTCGGGACGGTGCAGGGCACGGTCGAGGACGTGACGCTCTATGCCACGAGGATCCGCACGGTCGAGCGCGCCGTGGTCTCGATCCCGAACGGGATGATGATGGCCTCCCAGATCGAGAACCTCAGCCGGCGCGACAAGTTCCTGTTCCGGCACACTCTCGGCCTCACCTTCGACACGACCACGGTCCAGCTTCAGGCTGTTCTCGACGGCTGTCGCGCTCTGCTCGACCGCGACCCTCGCGTGGAGTCGGCGACCGCGCGCGTTCGTTTCCTCAGGCTGAACGCGTACTCGCTCGATGTCGAGGTCTTCGCGTATCTGATGGTTCCCGACTGGCCGGCGTTTCTCGCGGCCCAGGAGGATCTGCTCCTCGCCCTCATGGACATCGTCGAACGAGCGGGGAGCGGCTTCGCTTTCCCGACCCAGACCACGTATCTCGCTTCCGGCGCGGCCGTGCCCGGGCCGACCGCCTCCGCCGACGAAAAGGCGTCCTGAACCGCGTGGCCGGGGCCCGAGGGGGCGCCCCGTCCAGCGAGGTGGAGGTTGAACTACCTTCGGGCGGCCGGGAAGTCCGGGACGGGCAGGCGGGTGATGCCACGGTCGGTCTTCTGTTTCGCGACCATCTTCGCCACGTCGTCGAGGAGCTTCCGGGCGTCGTAGATGATGCCGTCCTTGATCGTGTACCTGATGCCGCCCACGCGCTCGGTTTTCCCGGTCTTCTCGTTGAGGCGCAAGGCCCCGGTCCCATAGAGGACCTTGAGGTTCGCGACCGGGTTCTCGGGAACGATGATCAGGTCGGCGAGAAGACCCGCGCGCACCACTCCGAACTCGATGGGCTTCTTCTTCGGTTCGAACAGCGCCTGCGCCGCGTGCAGGGTCGCGCCGCGGATCACCTCGAGGGGATGGAATCCCGCCTCCTGCAACAGCTCCATCTCCTCGACGGTGGAGAAGCCGAAGGTGTTGTAGATGTACCCCGCGTCCGAGCTGACCGCGACTCTTCCCCCCATGTTCTTGTAGTCGTTGAGGAAGTCCATCCACACCCGGTAGAAGTTGCGCCACGCCGCTTCATCCCAGCTCGTCCAGTCGAAGTAGTACGAACCGTGGTTGAGGCGTGAAGGCGAGTAGAAATCCCACAACGAAGGCAGGGTGTACTTCTCGTGCCACTCCGCGCTGCGGCGGTACATGACGTTGCGGCTCGCGAGATACGCGGTCATGGTGGGATCGAGGATCAGGCCGAGCGACTTGAACTCCGTGAGCAGGGCCTTCCATTCGAGGCTTCCCCGTTTGTGAACGAGGTTCCACTGGCGCGCCACCTGCCCGAAGCGCTGCTGCTCGTCGGCGTGATTCTGGTTCGGCGGCCAGGGCTGGACGTCGTGGCCGTCGTAGAGCGCTTCCAAGAGCCCGTAGAAGTGGGTGAGCGTGCCGAGGCCGAGCCGCGCGGCGTCGAGGGCGTTCATCTCGGCCACACCCTGCTGAGAAAGGTGGGCGGTCGATCCGAGCCCGAGCTTCTTCGCCTCGTCGAGCAGCGCCGCCATGATGTCGGGCGGGTAGGCGGTGAGCTTCAGGCCGTCGATGCCGGTCTTCGCCGCCATCTGCACCCACGCGCGCGCCTTCTCGGGCGTCTCGATCGTGCCCTCCCACTCGTCG
>Ga0138256_10000517_pt1 | contig 42269 bp, 39 predicted proteins | sample KNB2016incub_MG_FD_105486 | JGI IMG/M metagenome (GOLD analysis project Ga0138256, IMG submission 105486) | Active sludge microbial communities from wastewater in Klosterneuburg, Austria - KNB2014incub_MG | ecosystem: Engineered > WWTP > Activated sludge > Unclassified | place: Austria... | reverse complement strand
ATCTCACATTTGTCTTGCCTTCCCTTTTTTTGTAATCTATCGGAATGTATTTCACATAAAGTGCATTCATCATATATGCAAGCGTAAGTGAAGTAGTGAAACTGAATGTATTGCAGAGTTTTGAAAAATACGGAAGTATTTTTTTACGGGAAAAGACTCTGAGACCGGAATTAATGTCCTCGATTTTTCTTCCCGCGGAATATTCTACAAGTTTTTTAAGAATCAGTCTCAGTATTTTTTTCTTGAAAGATTCATCATAATTTTCTCCCTGTCTTGCACCGACCACCATATCAAAACCTTTATTGTATTCGCTTACAAGTACCGGGATCATTTCAAGCGGGTAAGTTCCGTCAGCATCTGTGATAACTATAGTATCATTGGACGCCGATTCGATCCCGTCTTTTAGTGATTTGCCGTAGCCGATATTGTGCGGATGCCTGATAGTTATTGCTCCGGCTTTATCGCTCATCTCTGCAGTCCTGTCAGTAGATCCGTCATCGACGACTATGATCTCAATATCTCCGAGGTTATTTAACTGTGCGACCTTTTTAATGTCAAAGACCGTCATTGCAATGACGCTTCCTTCGTTGTATGCTGGTATGACTACTGAGATCATATTATTATTTAATTTTTTCGTAAATACTGATCAGAGAAATTCCGACAGGATTACTTAACGGTAAAAACTTTTTTGAGAACGGCACTATGTATTTGTCAAACATTCCTATCTCACCTTCGGTGTCATTTATATTTCCTGATTTCAATGCTTTATAAACCAGCCAGTAACCGAGTGCGCCGATTGGATTGAAATAATACTGTCTGATCAGCATTACATTCGGGGGGAGCGCAAGATCATTCATCATTTCCTTTGAATATCTTTTAAAATGTCCTGCGGCTGTATCAAAATTGGTGTAAAGAAATTTATGTGAAGGTACAAGATGAAACAATACGCCTCCGGGTTTCAGCAGCTCAAGTAATTTAGCGAAAAAAGCGGCGTCATCTTCGACATGCTCCATTACGTTCATACATAAAATAAAATCATAGCTGCCGGTTACATATATTAAATCAATACATTCGGTCTTTATATTTCTTCCGAAATCTCTTTTTCTTATATGCTCTATCGCCGGAGCAGAAATATCAATACAGTACAAAGAATCAAACCCGCTTTTTTCCGTAATGATCTTTGTAAAAGAACCTACACCGCATCCGACTTCGAGAATGTCTCCCTTGATGTATTTTTCAAACTGCTCAAAAGTCCATTGATTATAATTAGTTGCTTTCTGCATTTGCTCCGCTGAAGTAAAGAGTTCTGACATTAATTATTCTTTATCAATTTCTTTAATAAAAACTGCGGGATTTCCTGCGTAAATGCTGAATGGTTTAACTTCATTATTCACAACACTGCCTGCGCCGATTATAGAACCTTTGCCGATTCTCACGCCTTTCATTATAAAACAGTTGGCTCCTATCCATACGTCATCTTCTATCACTACCGGACTTCGTTTAATTTTATCCCATCGCTTAAGACGGTTTTCAAAAGGAACATTGTGTGAATTTGTATCCATGATAACAGTATTTGCGCCGATCATAATTCTGCTGCCGAGCGTTACACTGATTTCGCTGATAATTGAGGTACCGTTCAGATAAACTTCATTACCCGTAATTATTTCACCTTCCTTCGATGTTCTCATAAACACACCCCCGGCTATATTCCCGGAATTATATCCGCACTTAGCTGAGATAAGACGCATGTTGTTTCCTAAAATTACCGAACCTTTGTTTTCAATTCTCGGCATTCCGAAGACTTTAATTCCTTTACCATATTTGACTCCGTTAGCAATCAGAACAATTTTCATCACCGGGGAAAAAATCAACGTAATGACTTTGGAAAAATGAAGCATAGCGTCTTTGATAAGCTCAAAATAATTCTCATTGCCTGTATCAAATTTCAACTTTTCATTATACTTAAAAAGAAAACTCATATGCTGTTATTTTTTTGTACCGCTGCCGCTCCAGCTTACACCTTTATATGCATTTATATGCACATCATAATATTCACCATTTCCGAACCATTTTGATATCCTGCTTTTACTTATAAAATCAACCTGCGGCGCATTCAGCTTATCAAATACATTCAGTGTATTTCTTTCAAAAGACATTTTCCTGAAGTTATCAAAATATTCATAAAATGGTAAAAACTTCAAAGGTAATTTATAAATAGTGTAAACGGGTATATACAAAAGTGCGGTAATTAACTTTGAAAGACCAAGCAGATTTTTTCTGTTCATATTTTTCAGGAATACTTTTCTGAACGGCTCTACACCATATTTTACCAGAGCGTTCCCTTCCTGTGAATAAACCCATACTATAGTCTTTCCGCCGGGTTTTGTGTGACGTTTCATATTTTCAAATGTCATATCCGGGTTGTCAGTATGATGTACAACGCCGATTGAAAAAACTATATCAAATTTTTTTCCGAGATCCATTTTTGCTATATCATCTTCAATAAATTCTATATTGGAAAAATCTTTATTTCTTTCCTTTGCAATTTCAGTTGTATTAAGATCAACTGAAGTAATGCTTATTGCAATCGGTGCGATAAAAGAAGTATGCTGTCCTCCGCCGCATCCGCATTCGAGGATATCCTTATCTCTGAAATCTTCAAGTGTGTTCGGAAGGATCCAGTCTTTGAAAAGGAATAGCTCGTTGTCCTGCAGTAAACTCCACTGCTGACTCCATTCAGACTGCCTGGCTTGTATATCAGTTGAACTTTCTGTCATATACAAATTTATTAAATGTCTTAAATTCATCATTGCCGTTTGTCCCGATCCATGTGCCTACCGGTGAATTAAATCCGCTTTTTTTCTTGTTGATAACAAACTCCGGAACAACATCCTTTAATGCTTTCTTCAGAATATATTTCAGTTTTAATCCTTTCATTTTTCTGTCAGACGGGATGGAAGCTGCATAATCCACCAGCTTCGGATCAAGATATGGACACCTTGCTTCTATGCTGCTGAACATTGTTGTCCTGTCCACTTTCACAAGAATATCATCGGTTAACCAGGTCATACCATCCACATATAAATTTCTGTCAAGAGGTTCCAGATCAATGCATTTGTCATAATACTTTTTAAAAATAAAATACGGATCAGTATCATAAACCAGATCTTTAAATTTTTCACCGAGTATATTTACCCGCTCTCCGGGTGTAAAGAATTGTCTCCACAGATAATGCGCCTCTTCGGGAGAATGAAGCGTACCGTTAAGAAATTGCTTTTGTTTATACTGCCAGTTCAGCTTTTTACTATTTTTAGAATTTTCCGAAATTCCAATAATAAATTTCTTCAAAGAGTCCGGTATCGGTTTTGCATAGTTATAATATTTGTCAGCTTTATAAGTAATGTAACCGGCGAATATTTCATCAGCTCCGTCTCCGCTCAGAACTACTGTTACATATTCCGAAGCAAGCTTTGATACTTCTATCATAGGTATTAATGAGTTGTCTGCAAACGGTTCATCGAATACATCAATGGCATTGTTAATAAATTCAAGTTCATCCTTTATATCACAAATAATTCCGTGATGATTGGTGCCGATAACTTTTGCAGCCCTGTCAGCATCCGGCAGTTCATTATAACTTTCCTGATTAAATCCCACACTGAATGTATGCAGATCTCCTTTATGGAATTTTTTCATCAGCGCAACTATTGAAGTAGAGTCAACGCCTCCGCTTAGAAAAGCTCCTACAGGTACATCACTTATCATTCTTCTTTTTACCGATTCTTCAAGCAAATGAAGTATATGACTGCATGTATCCTCTTCACTGTCTTTATTCTTTAATCTGAATGAATCCGAATAATCCCAGTATCTGACTTTGGAAACGCTTTTTCCCGAGCCGGATATTTTCATATAATGAGCAGCTTCAAGTTTATAAATATCCTTATATATTGTCATCGGCGAAAGTATATAACCTATTGACAGAAAACAATTAAGAGCTTCATATGATACTTCAAACGGTATGGAGCTGTCACGCTTCAGCGCTTTGATCTCCGAAGCAAAAGTAACATTGTTATTTTTATCGAAATAATAATACAGCGGTTTTTTCCCGAATCTGTCTTTTGCAAATGTCAGCGTACGAAGTTTGGAATCCCAGATCGCAAGCGCAAACATTCCGTTAAACATTTTAAAACATTCATCACCGTATTTTTCAAACGCATATAAAATTACTTCAGTGTCGGAGTTTGTATGAAATGTGTATCCTGATTTTATGAGTTCATCTTTTATCTCAATGAAGTTGTATATTTCACCATTATAAACAATATGGAATCTTCCGTCGGCTGAAGACATCGGCTGATTGGCGTTTTCGGAAAGGTCAATAATGGCGAGTCTTCTGTGACCAAGTGTAATTTCGTTAATCGATCTTACGCCCTGGTTATCGGGACCGCGGCGAGAGATGGAATCGCACATGAGGGAGACGGTTTTGGCCGTCTCTCCGCCGGAGTTTGACCAGTCGCTCTTTCCTGCTATGCCGCACATTTTTATTTGTAATTATAATATTCTTTAAACCAGTTCACGAATTTCTCTAAACCGTCTTCTATCCTTACTTCCGGAATGTAATCAATATACTCCGCCAGATCAGTAGTGTCAGCTGAAGTTATTTTTACATCACCCGGCTGCATTCCCTTGAATTCCTTCACTGCAATTTTTCCAAGCTTTTTTTCCAGCGTCTCTACAAATTTCAGAAGATTAACGGGATGCTCTCCGCCGATATTAAAAAGTCTGTAATTCGTATCGTCTGTTTTTTTCAGTAATCTTGATATGGATTCAGTCACGTCATCAATGTATGTAAAGTCCCGTTCCATGTCTCCGTTATTATATATTTCAATTGTCTCACCTTTCATAATCTTATCTGCAAATTTAAAATAAGCCATGTCAGGTCTCCCCCATGGTCCGTAAACCGTAAAAAATCTCAATCCAGTCATTGGAATTTTATACAAATGGAAATATGTATATGCCATAAGTTCATTGGACTTTTTTGTCGCCGCGTAAAGTGATACAGGATGATCTACAATGTCCTTTACCGAAAAAGGAGTTTTTACGCTGTTGCCGTAGACCGAACTTGAAGACGCGTAGATCAGTTTTTTTATTTTGAATACTTTGGAGCACTCAAGCAGATTAAAGAATGAAATAATGTTGCTCTGTATGCTGACTTCAGGATTTGTAATGGAATATCGCACTCCGGGCTGCGCAGCTAAATTAATTACAATATCCGGATTTGTTTTCTCAAATATTGTACTCAGTTCAATTTTGTCCGTAAGATCTGTTCTGATAAATTTAAAGTTATTAAATTCTTTCAGCAGCTCAAGCCTGCTCTGCTTCAGTCCTATGTCATAATAATTGTTAATATTGTCAATGCCGGTAATTTCGTATCCTTCTTCACATAATTTCTTACACGTATGAAATCCGATAAAGCCGGCTGCTCCAGTTACAAGTATTTTCACAAAGATTTATTTTTATTTTGGGTTAAATATTTATTCAGACGGTTTCTCATTTTTATATACTGAGTTAGACCCGGATATGTATAGTATCCCGGTTTTGAATTTCTGTGCGGAAGAGTTTTATGTTCACCTGATTCGAGCTTTAATAAAAAATCTTTTACTTCAGGAAGACTGTCATATATAGCTTTATGTCCGATAAAAGAATAATTATGCTTTGTAAGATCAATATCTCTCGCTTTACCGCTGACATAGATTTCTCCTGCGTCAATTTCATCATTCATTTTCAGAAATGAATATGAGAGATTTTCATAGTCTTCATTATACATCGTCCAGAAAGGAGAATATAGACCTTTATATTCAGGCGTAAGTCCTTCATGCCAGAGATAAACTCCGTACTTAGCAATTCCTCTGATCTTTTTACCGAAAAAATCATTTACGCACATTGCAAATATTATATCCGGTTTTACTTCATTAAGAAATTCTATTACTTCTCTCTTATTTACATTGTCTGAACTCATCTCCCTGAATTTCAAATCGCTGAATTTTCTTCCCTTCTCTTTCCAGTAAGGTCTTATAACTTCTCTCTTTAGATATCCCAGATCTTTTGCAGCAATTTTTTTCTTTACATAAAAAAACAACATCAATTCATTAAGCAGTTTAAAGTATCCATATTTCTTCGCTCTCTTCATGCCGTAATCAAACCTTCCCTTCCATGTCTTTCTCCAAGTAGCCGAATCAGACCATACTACACCTGAAAGCTCCGTATTCTCAGCAAGCCAGTCAACAATTAACTCATCGAACTCATTTCTCGAACCTATAAATACACTTCTCATTTGTTAGATCTTTCTATGATCATTATTTTTTTTAACTCAGATATTTAATTTAAATATGAAATTAATTTATCTGAAAAATTTTTTATAAGTACATTCCTGTCATATTTTTCAGCTGCTGCTTTTTTACAGTTGACTGACATTTCATTTCTCATTATCTGAGAATTTTTAATGCTTAAAATATTTTCCTTTAACTTTGTATAATCTTTAGGCGGTGAAACAAGACCTGCTTTATTGTCTTTAATAATCGCCGCTCCTTCACCCGTACCTGAGAATAAAACCGGAAGTCCGGCAGCCATTGCCTCATATATTTTAGAAGGCACCGCTCCGAAAATACTGTTTACAAGAGGAATGATCGCGCAGTAATACTTCTGTAAAATTCCCGGTATTTCATTGCTCCTGACACTGTCATGCAGTACAATTCCATTTTCCGGATTTGTCTTTACATATTCTTCAGTTATTTTTCTTTCAGCGCCTTCACCGTAAATGTGAAACTCAGCGCCCAGTTCTTTGAAATTAATATTGCTGACTATTCCGTAAATTCCCTGCGCGACGCCAAGCAGACCCGCATAAACTATTTTAATTTTACCGCCGGAGTCATCAGATTTAAATTCATAGAAATTTTTAAATCTGTTTATATCCACTCCGTTTCGGAAAAGGTAAGTCTCATTCGCTCCTGATTTTTCTATGTGCCCGACAATTTCTTCCGACTGTCCGGTACAGAGAAATGCTTTTGAATAAAGAAATTTTTCAAACGATTCAAGTTTTTTATATAATGCTCCTTCGCTAATTGCGTCCAGCTCTTTTGCAGAAAGCGGCCATATGTCAGATACATTCATTATGTTTTTTGATCCGGTAAATTTTGAAAGCAGATATCCGCTGTACGCAAGTGTCAGAGGCGGGCTTTCTGTAAAAATAAAATCCGGTTTGAATTTCTTAAGTCTGAAATATCCAAATAGTGAAGTCAGTGAAAAGGAAAGCATTGATATTATTCTTTGAATTTTATTGACAGAATTTGACGCATAAAGAAAATATCTGGAAATATTTATGCCGTCATAATTTTCATTCATGGAAAACTTCATTCTGTATCCCGGGAATATTTTTCCCTTTGGATAATTTGGCATTGCAGTAATTACCTGTATTTCCCAGCCTAATTGTGCAAAATTTTTTGAAAGCTCATAAAGCCTGTTCTGAGGTGCGCCTGTTTCAGGATAAAAATATTGTGTAAGTATGGCTAACTTCAATTCTGCTTAACATATGAATAGAACTGTTTCATCTTTCCGGCTTTAGTTCTTTGAATTTTATCAACTCTTTTAAATTCAGCTGTTAATCCCGGCTCCAGGTACTCATTCATTTTCTTTTTTATTTTACCGGCATCCTCTTCACTGATATCTTTTTCAGATACCATCTCAAATACAAATGTGTCAGGCTTTGTTTGTTTGATCACAAATTCTTTGAGCGAATCTATTTTATTCAGGATGCTTCTGGTAACAAAATAAAAAGTAATGCTTGAAGATTTTTTCCCGCTGGGTAAAATCAGTTCGTCATTAATTCCGCCAAACAATTTTTTTAATTTAATTCCGTTTTCATCCTGCACGGCTGTTGCCCTATCACCAATTTCATAACGTATAAACGGCATTGCTCTGTTATGAAGCGAAGTGAGTACAATTCTTCCTTCTCTTCCGTCTGTGATAATATTTCCGTCTTCATCAAGTATTTCGGTAAATACATTTTCATCCGATAACCGCCAGTTACCTTCTTTATCCTCAAAAGCTATCAGATCTACTTCGGATGTCCCATACTCATTGACAACAGGTATTCCAAAAGCCTTTCCGATGATTCTTTTATCCTCATCTGAACAGTTTTCTGAAGTACAGATACAGACTTTTAATGCCGGACATTCTTTCTTTAGCACAATTCCGGTTCTGTTCAGATATTCCGCAAACAGCAGTATTGAACTTGAATATCCGTAAACATAATCAAATTTAGTTTTTCTGAATATCTCAAGAAAATTTTGCAGCGCTTTGTCTGAAAGATCAAACACAGGGAATCTTACTCTGTTGGCAAGAAGATCCTTTGTCTTCTCCGAATAGTATTCCATTTTTTCCAGCGGTATTCCATAAAATCTCGCCTGCTTTGAATCAAGAGAAATTCCATAACTATTATATCTGTCCTTGATCAATGCCCAGGTCATTGCATGAGAAAATTTATCTTTCGCATATCTGAACGGATGTCCTGATGATCCTGATGTATATCCCGTGTAAAGTTCTTTTTTATCAATTGTATCAGAGATTAAATTATCGAGTGAGATCTGAAAATCTTTTTTATTCAGAATTGGAATTTCTTCCCATTCGGGAGGCAAAGAATTGTTTAGCTTATTTTTGTAAAACTGATTATTCTTAAGATGATAGTTTACTGCTTCCCATTTTTTCTCATTTTGCCACTCTTTAAACTCCTCATGTGAAAGGGTATTCAGCCTGTGAATTTCTTTAACAGCTTTTTCCATTGGAAATCCTTTAAGCTTAAGACTTAATTCCAGGAAAGACATTGTAATGACAGAAAATTTTTATGATTAATTTTTTAAGGCGGGATCTAATACTTCAAACCATTTATGCTTTACATGTGCCCAATCTAGCTCTTCGGCTTTCTTTCTTGCGTTGGCGGAAATTTCAGAAACCAGTTTATTATCCGCGATCAGTTTTTCAATTTCTTCAATGAATTTTTCCCTGCTTTCAGGAGGTACAAGCAAGCCGTCTTTTTTATCTGTGATCAAAAAAGGAATTCCGCCGACATTTGTAGATATAATTGGAAAACCCAGCGCCATAGCCTCAATAACGCTGACCGGCTGATTGTCATAATTTGTTGTGTTAATAAAAATATCATAACCGGCGGATGTGTCTGTCCATTCTTTTCTGGAAAGCTTTCCTGTAATAATCAGAGAACCGTTTAAATTACATTTAACTGATTCTTCTTTTACTCTGTTTAATGTACCATCATTCTCCGGACCTATCATACAAAGTTTTGCATCCGGATATTTTTTAACAAGTTCTTTTAATATTTCCACAGCGAGCATTGGATTATATGTTTCATGAAATGATCTTACCCAGAGAATATTAGGACCGGCGGAATGTCTTTTTTTATATTTGTAATTATTTATATGAATAAAATTGGGAATGTAGGTTACTTTAAAACCTTTTTCTTCGAAAAATTCTTTAAGATATACCGATGGAGAAATGTTTCTGTATGAATTTTTGAAAATGAAACTGCATTTCTCCGGAGAGCTCTTAAGTCTGTCCGGATATCCGCCTCCGTGTAATATTGGTATATAGGGTATTTCAAAATGTCTGCACAAAACTGCAAGAATGTATGTAAACCAAAAGGCTTTCATACTGTATGAATCAATGAGTACTAATTTAAGTTTTTTTCTGTACTTCAAAAAAATATAGATCATATCAAGCATTCTCAGGATCTGATTTTTTTTGTCAGATACAGAAATTATTGCATAGCGCTCTGAAAGTTTTGGTGTTAATGATTCTATAACGGTAGGTGTAAAGCCGTGTTTTGAAAGAATGTTTCCGGCATACAATATCATCTGGTCTTTCTGTAAATAGCGATGTAAGCGAGACCGTATATAAATCCGGGCGCAGCCAGCCGCATAGCAGCGTGACCGAGTGTTATGAACACAAATACAGTGCAGAGTATCAGGAGGATCTTTTCGTCTGATGATTTTAATTTAAAAAAAGTACTTACCGGAAAAAGCACTATTATCAGAATTGCGATAATACCGAATATTCCGTGTTCAGCAAGCAGCCTTGAATATTCTATATGCGCTGCAGAAAAAATTCCGCTGATCTCACCCCTTTTTTCAGATGCCATACCGGGACCGACGCCTGTCAGTACATTATTCTGAAAAATCTCCATATCCTCTTCAAATATTTCCAGCCTTCCGCTGAAGAGATTGCTCTTTTCAGCATTATACATTGACTCTCCCTTGAATCTCATCTCAAGCAGACCACCGCTGGCGTCATTCACGTAATAAAATCCAATGGTAGCAACTACAGAAACTGCCATAAAAGTATATACAGCCCTGCTGAGCTTTGCCTGAAATGCCGCATCTGTAAGAGACATTATTACTACGCATAAAATTATTGCGACAATCGGCGCAAGCATTCCTCCTCTTGAAAATGTTGCAAGTCCTCTTATAAGCAATGCCAGCATAATAATTATATCAAGATTCTTTATTCTGAAAAGTCTGATATTCATAAAATATGCAGCGCCTATTAACAGAATTCCCAGTCCGAATATAGTAGAGACCTGATTTGGTCCGAATCCACCGCTTGCCTGAAAATTTGACTCAGTTGTAAATTCCATATCTTCAAGCGAACCTGACCTGAAGTAAACGAATATTGACATTGCTATGATCGGATAAAGCATTGCAAGGAATGTCTTTCGCAGCTGAGGGATCGGCACTTTTCTTCTGTAAAAATATATTCCGGCTATTCCAAGTGTTATAGGTCCTGAAATATTAAAGGACACCATCTGTCTTGAGAGATCAAATGTCGGATAATCTACAAAAAATATCGAAGGCAGTAAGAGTAAAATGAACGCTATGAAAGAAGCCGGAAGTTTTCTTTTTTTCGAGCCGACAAGAATTCCAAGCGTTAGAAATAATATAGTAGCGTATTTTCCGTATTCATAACCGAATCCTCCGGAGTTCATTCTGAAGAGAACTTCAATACCAACCACATACGCAGCGAATATATGGGCTGCACCGTCTGCATTTTTATTTTTAAATATTTTATAAACGCCGACTATTAATATGATAATTGAAAAGCCTGTACTGAGTCTCGGATAAAACAGCAGTACCATTGCCATTGCAATGTTAAGTACAGTGTAAATTTCGGCTTTGTATGGTGAATTTTTCACAACTTCAAATTAAAATTTATTTATAAGAAAATAAATATTCAATTTTATAATATTAAGTGTTTATAATTTTGCTTTTCAAATTTTGCATATAATCATCATACGTGAATATACTGCCAATTTCAGTGCATTTCCTTGACTTTAATTTCAAAAGCTCAATATTGCTCAGTGCAAGATCAATTGCATCCGCAACATATTGACTATTCAGACTTTTAAGTAAAAATCCATTTGAATCATTAAAATATTCACTTACTGCTGAGACGTTAGAAAGTATCGGAACGCATCCGTAAGCAGCCGCTTCTGAAATAACTTTTGGAAATCCTTCCGATTCGCTCGGCAATATTATTACGTGACTTCTTCCGTATATTTTTTCCATCTCATCTCTGCTTATATATCCCGTAAATGAAATTTTAATTTTCATTTTACTTGCAGCAATTTCAAACATTTCCTTGTCATGGCCGCCTCCCGCAAATATAAATTCCTCTATATCATTACCGTATCTGATTTTCTCCAGCGCATCAAGTATGATATGTACTCCTTTGTTCTTTGTAAGACTTCCTGCAAAACAAAAAATTTTTTTACCGTTAAAATCCTTTGCCGCTGAAATTTTTTCCGCTCTCATGAGTTCATCATTATCCAAACAGGGGTTTCTGAAATCCAGAACATGATCCGGCTGGTCATTCCATTTTCCGTTTACAGTTACTTTCGATCTCTGAAAATTATTCTTCAGCCACCATCTCTGAATCCAGTACGATAAAGGAGGATTACTCTGATTCCAGTTTCCTGCATACTTTACCCACCGTTCCGGTTTTCTTATCATGCTTAAATACGGTAGTACGTATAGTCCCATTGCAGTCGGGGCTCTGAACTGCACCCAGTCTGTCTTTTTAAGCGCGCTTCTAATTATTTTTAAATTATGAAAAGCGGTTGTAAGTATAGTGATCTTATCAGAAAACTTTTCACCTCCGTATGGCTTGATGGGAATGTATTCAACTTTATCCTCATTATATCTCATCGAACTTCCGGGCGCCTGCTCCTGATGCATAGGGGCGATATGCTTGATCCTGTCAAACATTTTCGTAAGATGATTTATTTCCCTAACCGTTGGTCCCCAGCCGACGATCTTTCCGTTTTTATTGTAATGGGGAGTATGTGATATTATTACCAGTTTCATTTAATATTATTAATAACATCAATATATCTTTTTACAATGACAGACCAATGATGCTCTTCCGCCCATTGTTTTGCTCCTTTGGAAAAATGACCGTAATTATTACAGATATCACTTACAGCTTTCCGTATCTGATTCTTATCTTTAGGATTAACAAGTATTCCGCTGACTCCGTCTTTTATGGAATCTTCCATCCCGCTGTCCAGTGAACCAATGGAAGGGAGTCCGAAGTAATTCGCTTCAATGACTGCAATTCCGAATCCTTCAAAATCACCGCCCGGTTGTGTCTCGCTTAAAAGAATAAAAACATCCGACGAATTTAAAACCGCATACATTTTATCATTAGGTATCTGACCGTGTATCTTTATACTTTCTTTTAATTTTTCATCGATGAAATATTTCCTGCATAAAGTAGTATCCGATTCCCTGCCTACAATATCATATGTTGTACCGGGATGATCCGAAATTATTTCCTGGAGAGCATTGAGTACATTGTGATGACCTTTCCTCGGCCAGATACTGCCGACACTTACAAGTCTGACCGCTCCTTTTATTTCCTTTCTTTCCTTTACTGGTAAATGAATTAGTTCAGACATATCCAGATCAAAACCGTTAGGTATAACATGCATTTTTTTCTTATCAATATTACTGTCTATCTTGGAACATGAAAATCGTGAAACAGGGATTATCAGATCCGAAAAACTTAGAGACTTATTTACAATTGTTTTTTCAATAAAATTTTTTGCGTTTATTTCTCCGCCGTGAGCTATGGAAATAAAATTCGAACCGGATTTAAGTTTCTTCAGAAGCAGTATAGACATAAGCGAAGACATTCCGGAAAAAATAATATTAGAATAATTTCCTTCCCTCACGTTTTTCTTTATTAGGGAAAGTCTTTCTCTATATGTTTTTAACTTATTATCATACCTCTCAAACCTTATGATCTTAAAATCCTGTTTCTTATCAAACTTCTTCTTATCTTCTTCGCTTACAAAATCAGATACAGCGAGTACAGTTACATCAATTTTATTTAGCTTTAAAAATTTTGCAAGGTTATATGCATGATTACCGATACCGCCCGGTCCCGGAGGAAATTCAGTCGTGATGATCAGAAATTTATCAGAGCCATTCAATTTTATCTCCTTCCTCTAACATCTCTGATGACCTTTTCCAAGATAACATGAGCTGAATCAGCAGAACAGGTAATATGAATATCGCAAGTAATGCCCCGAGCGGATATAAGTATTTCTTTCCTTTCCACTTATATGGGATCAGAGACGGAAGCATTCCAATTATTAATGCATTCGATACGAAATCCGCAGGGTAATATTTTCTGTAAAGATATAGAACGCTTGGTACTGGTCTCGGCGAAAAAAAATTCTTTGGACGAAAAGCATCCCATGAACCCATCTGCCTTAATCCGCCTGTGCTGACTTTTAGATGTATTCTCTTTGCATACGGATGTGATATGCTCTTAAAACCTGACAGGTATGCGCGCAGTCCGAATTCACCGTCTCCCATTCTCATTTTGTCAAACTGCCTGTCAAATAATCCGATAGTCTCAAATACTTTTCTCTTTACCATTGCGTTTCCCGAATCAAACTGATCCGCCCATCTGAAGAAACTGTAATTTTCAGGAATTTTATCACCGACCGCTGATAAAGATACGCCTGCAGAAATGTCAGCTTTAAAAAAATCCAGTCCTTTTAGATGCTCCGTTATCCAGTCCTTTTCAATTCTTGAATCATCATCAAATAATAAAAAGTAATCTCCAGTGCACATTCCAGCTGCTTCATTTCTCGCAAGCCATTGTCCCTTTTCCTTTTGATAAATTACTCTTATTTCAAGTTTAAATTTTTTATAAAATTCTTTATCCGGATTATCAGTCTGATCAGCTATTATGACTTCGAAATTTTTGTGATCCTGCTTCTCAAGATCTTTTAGTACATCATTGAGATATTTATACCTGTTTAGTGTCGGTATGATCACGGAAACTTTTGGGTTACTTTTTACAAGCTGTGATTCAAACTCTTTGTATTTATCATATTTCAAATGTGGCTTTATCAGTTCTGTCTTTTCTATATTTCTGGTAGCAAAAAATGCGCTGATCTCTTTTACAGGATTATGAAAGCTGAGCATGTTTTTAATTAAATAATAATATACTCTGTGCCATTTATAATATTTCCTTATAAAAACATATTCATCTCTGACTGAAATTTTTTCTTTGTGCTGAAGTTTTTCAGCCGGAATGTTTTCAGCCGTTAGCATCACTCCCCTGTTCCATGCCTGAAACCCGGCGTCTAGATCAATCGCAGTTTTTGTCTCATATCTGCTGTCAGGGAATACAATGGTTTCATATTCATCAGGCAGTTTCATCATACCGGAATTAAAGCATCCGGCTGAAAACGAAATGCCGTTTTCCGGCATAAGATTAAAATACCAGCCGGGATTCAGATATTTTATGATTTTAAAATTTCTGAACGCTTTCAATTAAATATATAAATGTAATTCTTAAAGATTATTGTCGGTATCATAATATGAGAAATGAAAAAACTCTGCGCTGTCAATACTTTTTCCGGGAGAATACTGAATAACAGTTTCAGTATTTCTCGATCTAATGAGACCCGCCTCTTTAAGTAATTTCTCTTCAATAGGATTATTTGCCATTATCTGAATTGTCTTCGCGCCTGACTTCACTGCAGCGGTGAATATTTCTGAAAGCATGTCATTAAATAATTTCTCATCAGAACAATTCCAGTCGTAGACATTGTAATATGGGTGAAAATGTGAATGAACAGCATAACTTTTTTCACCTGATTTCATTGTTTCCAGTCTGTGCGAAAAATTTTCAAGTCCGTCTACTCTCCATTTCAGAAATTCAATGTCATGAAGTATCTCCGCCTGATCTCTTTCAGTCTGACAAAGTGAAATTATCGGAGCAGTAGCGATAGTATCGCAATATTCAAACTCAGTTTTTCTGCTCTTAAACTTCTTTCTTTTACTGTTAAAATAGGGCTTTAAAATTCTCCCTGAAATTCCTGATAAAAATTTTATATTAGAAGGCAGTACCCAGTTAAGTAGATCTGAAGGATCAAGCGGAAAAGTCATTCTTGCTGCGGACCGGATATATTTAAATCCTTTTGACAGCATAAGTGCTTTAGCATTCGGACTTGGATTATTACCCAGTGTTATCATATTTCTTTTTATCCCATCCTCAAATAATAAATTTCCTATTCCCTTTTTTCTTAATTCAGGATCCACTATTAAGTCACACGCCCACTGAGCATCAAAAATTTCCTTACCATATTTAAGTCTTACAGGGATAAGTCCCAGTTGACCTATTACTTTTCCTTCCCTCACTGCAAGGAGTAATCCGTTTACATCTCCTTTTTCTTTTCCACGGAATTTCCATCTGTTATACTTTTCGGACCTTCTACGTTTTTTACCCGGCCAAACCTTAATGCAGAACTCTTCATGCGGTTTTACTAATTCATCAGTATAAGGCGTTATCTGAATACTTATTTTTTCACTCCTTACAATTTAATAAACTGTCAAATATTAATTTCACTTCGGAAATTTCTTATTTATGAAATTTGAAACTGTCAGAATCTCAAGTCCTTCTTCATCCCTGAGCTGAACCGCTTTAGTTATAAACCTGTCGAAATGTTCACGGCTTTCTGATTTATCACGGCTGAGAGCTGCAGGATGCCCGCTTATGACAGCCGTCTCATTTTTATTGACAGCTTCCTTTATATAATCTATCGCCGGTTTGTCAAATCCCGTATAATGCTGAGGAACACATACAATGTTATCATGTATTTCCCATTCGGAAAAATTCACTTTATCCTCATTCGAATGACCGGTAATTTTCTCCCATACAGGTCTGTAATTTGTCAGAACCCTGCACCATCTGTAATGAAGTTTGTCTAACTGCTTCAGGACATATCCTATGTCGCTTCCTTTATGAAATGGATATAATCCCCTGTCACCAAGACTTATTGAATATTTTTTTATCCAGCTCATCGGTCGGCTGTGCGGCGGAACAAAACCTGATACTGTCTCACCGGTTCCTATGCAGTGTTCAAGTGCTTGCTTACTTCTCTCAAGCGTTCTGAATACCTGCTTTTCAGTCAGACTGGGAAACCATTCATGACGCCAGGAGTGTGAAGCAATCTCATGACCTTTTGAATATAATTTACTTATGATGTCCGGAATGTTGAACGGAAATATTCCCGGCTCTGCGGCAAATCCGAGACATGCAAATGTCATCTCTATGTTTTCTGTTTCAGCTCTCGTTAAAATGTAATCTACATTTTCAATTTCCTGATAAATCGGATCATATTTGAAATTGTATGGCATTGTAGAATTTATCTGTCCAAGCGCTGAATCAAAGTCCCAGATTATAAGCAGCCTTCCCGGCATCAGTTATTTTCCTTAACCGGTTTATCACCTCTGCCTGTCAGTGAAATCGCAATAACCGGAAACAATATATATGGGAAATTATATCTTGATCTTGTTTCGGTAACAGGAAATAATATAAGTGTATAAATTAGATATGACCATAGAATATAAACCGGAAGCGCTCCGAATTTTTTATTTTTAAACAGATAAAATATTGAATATAAAAGTATCAGCCATATTAAAAAATTCTCTACTGACTGAAATATTGTTTCTGTTATCAGATCTCCCTTATAATCAGTGTATTGAAAGAAATAACTAATTGTCCAGTCCTGTCTTCCGGCGTATTTAAACATTTTATACGGCATTCCCTTTATATACACATCAGGATTTTCCTTTATATAATTTATCGCTTCATTTCTTAATGCTTCGTCAAATTCCATTTCGCTCAGATGACTGTATTTTTTTAAAACCGAATCCGGTACTCCGTTATAATCGCCAACCTTGCTTGGCTCTTTTGTAACATTGGTGCTGTATAATCCGAGTCCTGAAGTCGGCATCAATCTGATGGTTCCGTATGTAAAATAATTCCTGATGATCCACGGCGAATACAATATCAAAAATCCTGCAAATACAACTGCAAACTTTCCTGCTGCAAATGTAATTTTCTTTTCTTTATAAATTTCCATAAAGAAAGGAATTAATAAGAATATCATTATAAAATTAAATCTTATATACATTTCCGCAGCAAGTAAAGCTCCGATTATAAGCAGTTCGTAAGTTCTTCCTTTGAAATTTTTTAATACTATGAAAAGAAGGATGAGTATAAAAAAGAATGACAGCTGTGTGTTGGAATTCGAAGCCATCATCAGCATATTCGGGGAAATACTCAGATATACAAATATTAGAAATGATGCAATATTATCCAGGTCTCTGAACAAATAATAACCTGCTATCAGTATACCGAATGAAAACAGGATCATTATAATTGAAAATGTAACCGGATGATTATAAATTTTCAGACCTCCCGCAAATATCAGTGGCAGTCCCGGCTGTCGGAAATTTCTTAGCTCCACTCCTACAAAGTCATAAAACTCTCCTTCTTCTGCAAGTCTCTGTCCGAGTTTCTCGTGCTTCTCATAATCACTGTCCTGTACCGGACGGTTTATAAGATCATGAGCTGCAAATAATATTCTCATAAAAATACCCGCGTAAAGTATTATTCTGAACAGTTTTATTTTTCTGTTATGAAACAGCTGATCTCTTCTTCTGAATAATTTTCTAACGATTATAAATGCCAGTAAAATTAATCCGGCTTCTATAATATAATCCACCTCACGATATTTAACCGACATAAACATTCTGTTGATAAATCCAAACAAGATGATCAGACTCAGAAGAATAATATTTCCGGCTCTTCCCGTGGAGTTATATATTTTTAAAAGTTTATCCGCCATTAACTTTATAAAAATTAAAAATATGATCAGTTATATATTTAAGATCATCATCGGATAATTCATAATACATCGGCAGTCTTAAAAGACAGTCTGTATATCTGTCTGAATTTACCATTTCAGTTTTTTCACATTTGTCTTTATAGTAGGGACTTTCATTCAGAGACAGGTAATGAAAAACCGCGTAAATTCCATTCTCCTTTAAATATGAAATCAGCTCACTTCTTTCAGTCTGATTCCGGCATTCTATAAAAAACATATGAGCGTTATTTGTAGCATAATCCGGAATGTGAGAATACTTAAAATATCCTTTGTCTTTTAAAGGCATTAATTTTTTATAATAGTATTCCCATATATATTTCCTTTTATTTTGAATGTCATCAAGATTCTCCAACTGAGCAAATAAAAATGCTGCGAGAATATCAGACGGGAGAAAAGATGATCCGATATCCACCCAGCCGTATTTATCCACTTCACCTCTGAAAAATGACGACCTGTTAGTTCCCTTTTCTCTGATTATCTCGGCTCTTGCGAAAAATCTTTCGTCATTGATGACGATCATTCCGCCTTCTCCCGAGATGACATTTTTTGTTTCATGAAAGGAAAATGCTGATATGTGTCCCAGTGATCCAAGCGGTCTGCCTTTGTAATACGAATCAATTGAATGAGCCGCGTCTTCAATGATAAAAAAATTATGTCGCTTAGATAATTCGATCAGCGGGTCCATATCAACTCCTATTCCTGCATAATGCACAACTACAACGGCTTTTGTCTTAGGCGTTAAAAGCATTTCAATTTTCTTTATATCAATGTTCGGAGTGTCTTCTTCACTGTCACAGAATATTATTCTCGCGCCTCTCAATACGAATGCATTTGCAGACGATACAAAAGTGTAAGCAGGAACTATCACTTCGTCACCTTCTTTTATGTCAATTAATATCGCTGACATTTCCAGCGCATCCGTACAGGATGTTGTAAGAAGTACTTTTTTAAATCCGTACCGTTTTTCAAAAAAATCATGACATTTTTTTGTAAACATACCGTCACCTGAGATCTTTCTGGACTTCACTGATTCCAGTATATACTCCGTTTCTTTTCCGGTCAGATACGGTTTATTAAATCCTATGTGTCTTTTCTCTTTTTCCAAATTTTATTTTAAGTAACAGCTTATGCTGTTTTACAATACTTTCATTCTAATTATTCAAGTATCGCAAGTCCGATACCTGTTCTGCCGAAACTATTCCCGTTATAAAGCATATATCTTTTCCCTTTGAAATCATAAATAAAAGAATACTCGATCATATCCGAATCCCAGCCGGTGTCCGATACATCCAGATTAATTAATTCATCCAGACGCTGCCAGTTGATCCCATTCGGAGATTCAGCATATCCAATTCTGTAAGTTGTTATCTTTTCTGATTCTCTGTAAGAATACCACATTTTATAAACTCCGTTTTCTTTCAATACAAACGGTCTTGCTATTGCATACTCATATTCATTTTTAAAATCAATACAGACATGTCCTCGTCTGTCCCAGTTAATTCCGTCATCCGATTCAGCATATTTTATGTTGTAATAATGTTTCAGTGTATTTTCTTCTTCAGTCCATTTTATCAGCGAAACATACCACATTTTTAATTTTCCTTCATCATTAATTACAAACGGCGCGAACGTAGAATAAGGATCAATGTCATTTGAAAATAATACTGCCGGACCTCGGGAAATTTTTTTAAAACTTTCCCCGCCGTCTTCACTTACCGCTGCGCCGTTAAATGAAAAGAAAGGAACATTTTTTCCAAGCGTCCACCCGTTATAATACAGATACTTATTATTTTTATTACTTACACAAGAAGTAGGCATAATTCCCGCATCATCAAATGCGCCAAGCTGACCGAGTCTCAGCACAGGTTCGTCACTTACTTTTAATATTTTGAACGGATCATTCATATCAATATCAATATATGCACCTTGAGATCTTCCCTTACCGTCACGCGCCGAAAAAATAATTCTCGCTTCATCATTTTCCATTTTTTCAAGAACAGGCATCATCGCATGAGTCTGCATCCATTCCGTCTTACCATCCGGCGCAAATATGAGTCCCAGCTTTTTCCATTTTTGAATATTCATAAATTAATTATTCAGGATATTTTTATTTCATCGCTCTTTTTTTCAAAGAGTGTCGACCTTGCTGGAAGATACACGCCTTTTTCCTCAGTGTCTTTCATTATAATTGCGCCGGCAGCAATCAGAGTTTCCGGAGCGATGGTAATGCCGTCACGTATAGTTGCATTCACTCCGAGGAAACAGTTTCGTTTAATTGTTACAAATCCGGAAACAACTACATGTGATGTAATGAAATTATGATCTTCAATTGTAACATCATGACCAATATGATTACCGCTCCAGAGCACGACGTCATTACCGATCTTTACAAACGGCTGGATCGTATTGTCCTCAAGTATGAAACAGTTGTCACCCGGCTCAAACTGTGACAGGTAAGAACATCTTGAGCTTATATAGTTCGCCATATTATAACCTTTCTCTTTGCATTGATTGTATAGCTCCTCTCTTACCTTATTCATATTTGTATATCCGACCGCAACAAATGCATCATATTCCGAAGGCGGATTAGTTTTTTCTATACCTTCAAACGCTTTGACCGGAAGTCCTTCAAATTCCGATTCACTTATATATTTTTCATTAACTGAAAATGCAACTGTTTCATACTCAGAATCAATATCAAAAAAATACTTTGCAAGCCGGGCATTTGATGTATTTCCGATTATAATAATTTTTTTGTTTTTCATTTTATTTAAATGTTTTCATAAATTTTTTTGCATCCGGACCTTCATTGAATATCAGGTCTATAATACTTACGGCATGTGTGAATTCACCGTGAAGCTGCCTGTATTCAGGATATCCGGAGTAATCAAAATAGTGAACTTTTATATTTTTATTTTCAAACTTGCCTTCATCCATGTATGTTTTTGCAGCCGGACCGGAATAATAATCCGTTGCGCCGAGCTTTTCACAAATACTAATAAGTCTTTCCGTTCTGTCTTCCAGCAGATCAAACTCTTCTGACAACCGGATTTTTTTATCAATTCCCAGTAATCCGCAGATCGCTTTTGTAAATGTATAATTTACATCACTGATAAATTCGTATTTTCTTGCCAGATAAAGCTCACTGAAAATATCCTTATACTCCTTAAAGTATTCCGCTTTTGAGTAATTATGCACAATGGTTTCCCAGTGGTTCTGTGCCCAGCCGGCATCGCTGATCTTTGTATCCTTTATCTTCTGATAATATTTTCCCTTTACGTCAACAGGCACTGTAAGCCACTTCACGCCGTCCTTAGTCTTTATCTGATTTCTGTTTCTCCAGTCTCTTTTTGTAAACTGCATGTCATCATAGAAAACAAATTCATCGGCTAAATTTACCGAATCAAAAAATCCCTTCCATGGAATATAATTCGACTGTGTGATTACTACTTTTTTCAAATCAGAGATTTATTTTTTTATCAATTATGTAAAGAGGTCTTCCCTTAGTCTGTTCAAATATCTTACCGATATAAATTCCGGTTATTCCTATACTCATTAAGATCAGCCCTGTTGAAAATAATACAGCAACTATTAAGCTTGGCCAGCCTGCCTGAAAACTTTTCATGAAATAACTTATGACTATATAAATTCCGATAAGTAATGTAACAATTGAGATCAATAATCCGCTGTAAATAGAAAGTCTAAGAAGTTTGTCCGAATGTGAAGTCCAGCCCTGTATTGCAGTGAAAAACAGTTTCGATAATGTGTAAGAAGATTTACCTTCATATCTTTTTTTATGTTCTACATGTACATAAGCTGATTTAAACCCAATCCATTTTAAAAGCTGAATATAAAGTCTGTCCTGATCTTTCAACTTTACAAATTCGTCCTTTACTCTTGAGCTGATCATAGTCATCGAACCTACTTCCAGATCAAAGTTTTTATCAGCAAATAACCTGAAGAGCGAATTGTAAATTTTCGCAGTAATCTTTTTGAAAAATGAATGCTTCCTACCTTTTCTCTTTGTGAACACGACTTCATTTCCTTCGTCAAATACTTTCAGCAGATCTTTAAAATACGAAGGGTCATCCTGCAGATCACAGTCTATGATTATTACAATGTCACCTGTTGCCGCTTTAAGCCCGGCTGTAATAGCGTAATGCTGACCGAAATTTCTGCTTAGTCCGATCCCTTTTACATTCGGATTCTTTGTGCAGTTTTCTTCTATTTTATTCCAAGAATTATCGCCTCCGCAGTCTTCTACTAATATTATTTCATACTCTTCCGTGATCTTTGATAATTCATCTGATACGCGCTTCACCAGTTCGTCTACAATTTTTCCGGCTTTATATACAGGACTGACAACTGATATTTTTCTGCTCATGGTTTTTTTGTCATGGTTTCAAAAAATTCTTTAAAATATTTTTTCTGATCTTCTGCTTTAAAATCCTTTACAACACGAGAACGGGCATTATCAGAAATTTTTTTCCTGTTGACATAACTCATGTCCGTAATTTCAGTTATTTTATTTTTGAATGTTTGGAAATCCCTTTTAGGTACTACCCATCCTGTTTCACCGTCTATCACGTTTTCTTTGAGGCCTTCCGCATCACTTACTATGCACATTAATCCTACCGCCTGCGCTTCAAGGACTGATACACAAAATCCTTCTTCAAAACTCGGCTGAAGATATATATCCGCTTTGTTCATCAGCTCCTTCACCTCTTCATGGGATTTCTTACCGGCAAAAATTATTTTATCTCCAAGATTATACTGGTATACAGCAAACTTCAGTCTCTCTGTCTCAGGTCCGTCCCCTACTATCGTGTATTCGAAATTTACTCCGTCATCCGAAAGTAATTTCATCGCCGATATTGCAGTTTCATAATTTTTGATCCAGTTCAGTCTACCTACAGTAAGTATTCTCGGACTTGAAATGTTTTTTCTTAATTCAGCTAGAGGGAATTTATCCGGATCTACAGCTGGAGTAATTTTTTTATAAGGTGTATTTTCAGAAAGACCGTATCTCACAGCTTTTGATCTTAAATATTCCGAGATGCTATGAACTTTATCTGTATTCTCCCATACTTTTTTATAACAGCCGGGATTTTTTAATGGGTAAATGTTTATGTCATAACCTCTTAAACTTACGCTCATCAATGCACCTATTGATTTTGCCGTATTCTCTCTTCTTAATGCCATAGTCGTAAATCCAAAATGAAGTATGTCAATATCTTGTGAAATAATATGCGCATTAAAATAAACAGACTTAATACTTTCATTAAAATTTTTACCGTCTTTAAATTCAAATCTGAATAAATTGAAAGATCTCTTCGGACTGAATAAAAACGATTGTAATATTACATAGACAAACATTATAACCTGCGAGAAAATATTTCCTTGCTTTACAGGATAAGCGCTTCTGATTTCTAGATCACTTATTTTTTTATTTTTATTACCGGTAAATAATATTACATCGAATCCTGATTCTTTGAGACCTTTTATTTTTAAATTAAAAAACGTTTCCGAATACTGCGGCGCTTCCGGCAATACCAGTCCAATTCTCATATTGTCATCTATTCAGAATTGAAACGTAAAAATCCTCAAATCCTTTTTTTAAATTTTCATTGCTGAATTTTTCTTTAATTTTATTTTGCGCATTGAAAATGATTTTTTCCTTAAGTTCATCTTTCATTTTACTCAGTTCTGTTATTTTTTCTGCCAGCATTTGAGGTTCTCTTACTCTTACAATAAATCCTTCGACACCGTCTGTTATCGCTTCATTCATTCCTCCGCAGTCAGTGCATATTACCGGAATGCCCAATGCCATTGATTCAAGCACTACATTCGCAATTCCTTCTTCCACGCTTGGCAGTATGAGAATATCAGAACCGGAAAGTTCTTTCATAAGCATATCATGAGGAATGCCGCTCTTAAGTTCAACCCTGCTTTTTAATTCCGCATCATCATCAAGCATGAACAAAATTTCTTCAGGCACTTCTCCCTGTGCCACTATAGTATATTTAAATTCTATTCCATTCTTGATCAGCATTTTCATTGCATCAAGCGCGTAATGATAACCTTTCTTCCAGTGGTATCTACCGATAGAAATTATTTTTATAATTTCCGAGTTGTCTGATTTAATAGGAGCTTTGGTATTTTGAAATTCATTTGATACTCCTGAGTAAATTACTTTTATTTTTTTTGAATCTGCGCCGTACTTCTGCGCTTCTTTCGAAATTGCTTCAGATACTGCATGAAAGCCGTCTATTAATGGGAAATACATTTTGTAACTTTCAGCAAGAGCTTTATCATTTAAAGGAGAATAATTTATATGAGCGCCTCTCAGACTGAGTGCAAAACGGCAACTCAGGAGTTCAAACAAATACGGATTTTTCTGTAATGTCTTTCCCCATTGTATATGAAATATATCCGGTTCATTATTTATTATCGGCAATATCATACCGAGTTCTTTGAGATTATTCTTTATTCCTTTGTCACTAGAAAAAATTTTACTGAGCGCTTTGGAATACAAAGCCGGATTCCTAAATAAACTTTTAAATGATTCTTTAACTATAAAAAATAAGAGCGCTGGTCCTGAATCCGGAGTGTCAAGGATCTCAACGTTTTCATTGTACTTTACTTCTCTGAATTTTTTTCCGAAGAGCAGTATTTTTATCCCTGTCGAAGAAAGGTTGTTAATGAGATTCTCTATGAAAGTAGTTGACGGAATGTTACCTGAATAAACAGCTATCTTCATATATTAAAATTCAGGTTTTTATTGTTTTTGAAAACTGTGATAATGTAAGAAGCATACTTACGGGATGCGAATATTTTTTGCTGTCTCCGCTGCTAAACTTTCCGTAAATATCAGATACTATTTCTTTGGGAATAAATTTTTGGAAACTGCTGTTCATGAAAAAATGATTTTTTAATTCTCTCTCGTTTTCCTTGCCGAGGAATTGAATCTCCCAATTGTTTCTTACTTCCTTTTCTTTTAGAATTTCCTTTTTGATAATTCTATTTGCTATTCTGAATATTCTGCCCGGCAGATTTGATAAATCACTGTATGATTTGTAATTATATAAATTCAGCGGATCATAACTCTGCCAAGGAATTTTTGCCAGCTCAGGATTTTTCATTTTTATATATTCGATCTGAATTTTCCTTCCGCTAAGAATTTCTTCTGGAATTGTGCAAATAAATTTACACATTTCATCTGAGTAATACGGTAGAAAGATCGGATGATAATTACTGAAAACATTCATATTTGCACTCGTCCACCTTGGAGCCCAGTAGGTAGATTTAAACGCCCTGATCCTTGAATTTGCATTGTCGATTTTTATTTCACTCAGCAGACCGGAAATTCTTTCGTCAAAATATTCTCTGAAATTTCCCGGTATTCCCCAATGCAACCATAATTTTTCTGCAAGTTCTGTTCCTCCGTTTTTAATTAATTTACCGGTAAGAGTATTTATCTGTTCATCAAATGTCAGATCCTCTTTCACACCCATCGAATCAAAAAGCACATCACCCCAGTGCCCGAGAAAAAATATATTCCCGAGTCCGGAGATCTCTTTAATAACAGCCATTTGTCTCGGATGTGTAAAGTCCGCGTAGCAATGATTAATTTCAGCAAGTTCGTCAATTACTTTCCATAAATAACTTTTAGGGATTATATATTCACTATAAGGCAGATCTAAAGTTTTACAAATTTCTCTTCCGTATTTAGTCTCATCAAAACTGTTTTCAAATTTATAAGAATAACATTTTACATCTGATCTTTTAACAACTGCTGCCGCCTGAGTTCGACTGTCAAGTCCGCCTGAAAGAGGAAGTATAACTTCCTTCCCGTTTAGATTTTCAAAATTCAATCTTTCATATAATTCTGCAAATTCTTCAGTTGCCTGTTTTAAATTTATCTGACGTGGTGTGTAATGCCATTTCCAGTAAACTTCGGAAGAATTAATCCTGTGATTCTCATCTGAAGTATAATCCGTCGCCGGCTGCAATGCTTCCGAATCTGTATAATAAGTATCCTTCTCAAGAAAAAAACCGATAGCGGCGAATACACAGATCGCCTTGTAATCTATACCCGCTTCATTCCTGTTCTTATAAAACATCTGTCTCTCAGGAATTATTTTTGTTCTCAATTTCTTTTCTTCTGAATAAATCAAATCTTAATTTTGCAGAAATTCTCGATGCAGTATCAAACGGCAATATCAGATCCAATAAAAAATCTTTCGAATATTTTTTTTTAAGTTCCGGATAGGATTTAAGACCATTGTACAGATCCTTTCTGCTGTTAATATAATTTTTCCTGCCTGATATTTTCTTTAGTGTTTTATAGTATGCAAATTCATTTTCATCAAGTATACTTTGTTTAGCTGAAGTCCTTTTTAAAAAATCTATTACCCATTTGTAAAATACTAAGTTCCATACATTCATTTTTCCGCTGCTGCTAGCGATTCTCAAAGTGGAGTCCTGATGTTTTCTGTATTTGATAAGGATCACATCATCATAATAGATAGAAAATCTTTCCGCGAGCTTTAACCAGAGCACTATATCTTCCGAACCTTTAATTGACTCTTCAAATCCGCCGACGTTTTCAAATTCTTTTCTTCTTACAAGACTTGCGCTCGGTAATGGCGTTCCTCTGAGATCGCTTAAAAAAATTTCTACAAAATCAGGCGGATCATACTTTCTGCTTTTAAGTCCATTTCCTCTTAATCCGACCGGCTGCTTAAATGTTCTGTTGATGTACCAGTAAAGTGCAGGTCCCCATATCATCGCGCAGTCTGTTTTGTTTTCAAACAATTTGATCTGATGTGATAATCTGTTTTCATACCAGATATCATCCTGATCGATAAAAGAAATTATTTCGCTTTTTGAAATATCAACCGCTCTGTTTCTTGTGAATGCCGTTCCATGATTTGAATTTCCTTCATGCGTATGAAAAAATATTTTATCACTGTATTCATCCGAGAGTTTTTTTGCTATCTCCTTTGTGCTGTCTTTACTGCCGTCATCAAAAAGTATCCACTCCCAGTCTTTATAATCCTGAGACAAAACGCTTTCCGCTGTTTCATATAAAGTTTTTTCACCGTTATATAAAGGCGTTATTATTGATATCTTCGGCAACTAATCTTCCCTTAAATAAATTAATCCGTTGCCCATTACTCTGCTTCCCGGCTTGATAAATTCTTCATATTTGTAATTTCCCTTTATCTCATTCCAGTATTTATGAACTCCGTATCCGTCCTTAAAAGTATTAATATCATGAAAACCAACTAATCCGTCAGCAGACATCAGACGTACATAGTTCTCAAAATCTTTTTTAATACCTTCATATGTATGATCCCCGTCTATATATAGAAAATCTATTGTATCTTTTCCCAAAACTGCCTTCAGCATTTCTACTGTACTGTCTGACTTAGAATCTCCTCTGATAAATGACAACGAAGTATTTTCTCTGTCTGAAGAAAATTCACTGAAGAACTTAATTCTCTTTTCATCATATCCTCCGCCGTAATCTCCGTCAGGAAGATCTATGCTAATAATTTTTTTCGCCTGCGGATTTATTCTCGTCCAGACATAAAACGTTCCGCCGTTCCATGTTCCTATCTCGGCTATTACTTTCGGCTTATGGTTCTGAACTCTGATACAAAGATCTTTTAATTCATCATACTCCTGAGCTAATCTAATTTTATCGTAAAACCCCTTTCCCTTATACTGCTTAATTGAATTCAGAACTACATCTATATTATCCGATGTTAAAACGCTCTTTAACTTTCCTTTTGAAAGCGTGAAAGCCGCTTTGTCTTTCAGTTTTTCGTAAATGCTGTCTTTTCCCAATCTTATTTTTATTTATTTTATAGCTATTGAATATATTGTTGTCTCAGGAAGTAATCTAGAAATTTTAAAAATCCCTTTTGCGAAAAATTTCCTGTGAAATCTTCTTAGAAAATAACCAATGAAATTTTCATCCTCACTCTTCTGTGCAAGTAACTGCGGCAACGGATATTTCAGCACCAGTAGCTGTTCATTCTTTTCTCTCGTAAGGGAGATCCTTGCGCGGCTGTCGTCAAATTTCAGATCACTGAAAAGCTCCTTTGTTCCGTCATATGTAAATCTCCAGAGATCTACAGGCATCTTCGAGATCTTTCTGACATAACATTCCGAAAGTACTGCTGATCCTCCGTCTTTTATAAATGCTGTAAGATTTTTTGCAGCTTTAAAAGGGTTTCGTACATGTGTCAGAACTTCCATGCAGATCACCGTTGAATATTTTCCGGAATTATTTTTTATGAAATCACTTTGATCATCTGTAATATCAACTACAAAATCTACTCCGTCTCCTTCAAATATATCTATGCCAGTTATATCCATTATATTCATTTCATTAAGCCTGTTCCTGATATTCTCTTTATCAAAATCATAATGCTTTGAACCGATTATCAATACAGGCTCGGATATTATATCTAAGTTCGCTTTTAAAAAACTTATCTGGTTTCCTGTTGCCATATAATTTTATTTAACACGCTTGAATTTAAAAATTTTACTTCCGGCCATTGGACATATATCTTATCAAACAATTTCTTTAGCTCACTCAGAGTCTTATCTCTGTAAGCCGGGGCATATCTGCCTGAAATATTTACTCTGTGAAAATCTATAATTGCAGGTAATCTGTTGTTGAATGATTTTCCGATATCAGCAATGCACTGGTCTGAATTAAAACCGTAATCTTCATGAGGATCAAGTCTTGCATTTCTTACAGACCAAACAAAACCATTTTTTCTCCTGAAATACGGAACAGTATATCTACTGCCGTCTGATTTTAATAATCTGTTTGAAGATTGAAGCATAGTAATTCCGCACTGTTTCAACCTCTCCGATGCCTCGTTATCAAGAATATATGTCGGGGGAATTACTGTGTCCGACTTAAATCCGAACATTCTTAAAAATTCATCGCATGACTCTTCTATTTTTAAATCTTTGTTTTCGTGACTCAGTTCTCCCTGCAGAAATTTCATGTTTCCCTTTATTGTTGACCTACCTGTTAAAAAACCATTTGCATAAAATTCTATGCCCTCATCTGTATAAAAATATTCATTCAGTTTGGTAAGATTGTAATGGCTGTAACCGTGAAGCTGCGGGAAAATATATTTTTTCTGTATTCCTGTTTTATAAATTTCTCTTACATCTTCAGAACCTCTGTTAAATCCTTCGCTAATGGGAATAAATTTCAATTCGCTTTCAGAGGAATGTTTAATATTATGAGTAATAAAGTTTGCTGTAATGACAGGAGGGTGTAATGATTTATTTTTATAACTTTCCATCAGATCAAAAAGCATTTCCATATCTTCTTTTGTCTCCAGCGCATCCAAAGTCCACCTGCTGAATTTTACGGCGCCGAATTTTTTTTTAAAGAAATCAATTGAAGAATTTTCTAATGCCCGCTCAAGTCCCCAGTCATCACTTTCAATTACGATTATTTTCTGATCGAATCTTTTTCTTAAATAATGAGGCAGATATCTAAGTATTCTTATATTGCTCAATATAAATGAATATTATTTCTTTGAAATTTTAAGGTACAGTTTCTGAAGTTTATCCACTTCATTTTCAATTGAATAATACTTTTTCACAAATTCAAGCTGCTTCGATATCTTATCACGCTTTATGTCATCCCTCATTCTCATATAATTCATAATCTTGTTTGCAATCGATCCGGGGTTCTCCGATTCAAATAACTGATCTTCTAATTCTCTGAACTGATCCCTGATACCAGGAACATCACTTCCGTAACAGATTATTCCGCTCGCCATCGCTTCAAGTATTGAAATCGGTCCGCCTTCCCCCGTTTTCTTTGAAGAAAGTATAAACATATCCGCTATACTGAAAAAAGGCTTAATATCTTTCTGCTTACCTGTAAAAATTACTTTCCCTTCCATACCGGCATCATAAGTTTTTCTCTTCAGCTCTTTAGCATAATCCGTAACATCATCGCCAATTATGAGAAGTTTGGCATTTTCATAGTCCTCTAGTATAAGTTCAAAACCTCTGATAAGATAATCTATTCCTTTAATGGGAATAACATTTGCAACAGTTATTATTATCGGATTAGAATTGTAGAGCTGATACTTTGTAATGATACTTTCATCTCTTCTTGTTTTATCAAATTCCTGTATGTCAATCCCGATGGGAATAAGATACTGCTCTTTTATTCCATTGAAAAATGTTTCGACCATTTCCCGGTTTTGAGGTATAATGGCGCTTGAGAGATTTGTCCTTATCTTCCATCCATTACTTCCCCATCCCATATTCTTTTTTGTATAAACCCATTTAATACCTCCGAGCTTTGATGCCAGCGCTTCGGAATAGTCATCCGAATAATTATATGAATGTATTATATCAGGATCTATATTTTTAAAATTTCTTGAAAGTTTTAATACATTTTTCAAACCTTTTATCCTCGGTTTTGTAGAAACGGTAAATTCAGAAATATAAACCGGGATGTTAAGATCTTTTACCTGACTAAACAGATCTCCCCTTTCATGCCTGCAGCATATACAAGGTTCAAATACATTTCTGTCTAATCTGGAAATTACATTAATAAGTGCCTTCCCGCTGCCTGCTGTATTGAAATTCGGAATCGTATATAATATTTTAATTTTTTCTGTCTCCTTTTTAGCATCTTGTCTGCTGTAGTTGTTCAAAGGCAATTCATAGTTTATGGATGAATATAGTTTTTTATATTTTTCATCAACAATTTCATCAGACCAGTATTTTAGCGCTTTCTCCCTCGCTTCATTTCCTATCTTCTTAATTTCTTCTTTTTTTAATATCAGCTTTTTCAGTATCTCAGTCAGCTTATCCGGATCATTAAGGGGAAACACAAAACCGTCAACTCCGTTTACTATCTGTGCCTTTGAAATAACAGGAATGTCTGAGCCAATTACCGCAAGTCCGCATGACATTGCTTCTATTATTGAGATCGGAAAACCCTCCTGCTTCGAAGGAAGTACGAAAATATCAGAGCTCTGCATATATTCCTCCACGTTGCTTACATTATCTTCTGTAAAGAGTACTTTGCCTTCAATTGAATTTTCAAGTATGTTGCTTTTTAATTCGCTGATATATTCCTGATCATATTTATATGTCGGTCCTACTATAAGTAATTTTACGGAATCAATATTTTTCTGAATCTCTATGAAAGAATTTAAAAGTAGATGAACGTTTTTTCTGGAATTTATGCCTCCTACAAATATTACAACAATATCGTTTTCGTCAATATTAAATTTATGTCTCAGCATCATTTTTCTTTTTGCATCCGGCGGATAAAATTTATTTACATCCACTGAATAAGGAATTTGTACAACTTTATTCATTGAGATCTCTGACTTTCTGTATATTTCCGTTATCACGTTTGATTTACTCACATACCTGTCAGCCATTTTATAAAAAAGATACCTGATAAATTTTGGTTTCAGATAATCTTTCCAGTCAAGAAATCTTCCAAGAGATAAAGGATCATCATCACCGACAAGAGAGGTCTCGGTAACAATTTTCTTCCCAAGTATTTTCCCAATCAGGATTGATACCCTGTTGAATGCAAATCCTGAATTGAAATTGTGTATATAATCATAATCCTTTCTGTACTTCCACATTGGACTGAAAAGTTTAATAAAACACTTCCACATATGATAATACTGCTGAAAATATATAAGTATTCCCTTAGCGTCTTTTGGATTTTCACGCAACGATACAGGTACTACAAAATCATATTTGATTTTGCTGTCTTTATATCCTCCCGTCCTGTCCCAGCCGATAACTAATATATCAGATTCAGGATCTCTCTCCAGCCGCTGCGCATACTTAAATGCTGCAACCTCTGCTCCGCCGTATGCAGGAGGCAATATTGCCGATACTATACAAATTTTATATTTCAAATTCTTACCTGCCGTGAGCTGAATTTTCAGATCCGTTTCTTTTTGTAAAATTATTTTATCAGTCAATTGCTTTCAGTTTTTTATAAAAATATTCGATTGGATCTTCCGGTACTATCTCTCTGATATCTTTTCCGGCAGCTTCTCCTAATTCTTTCCATTCACTTCTTCTGTGCCATGCTCTCTCCATTGCTTCATCTAATAATGACGGTACCGGTGCAGCCGCAAGAAATCCGTTTCTTCCGTCAGTTATCACTTCTTTGTTTCCGCTTACATCGGTTGCAATTGATACTCTTCTGCAAAGCATAGCCTCTACTAGCGCGAGCGGAAGTCCTTCATATCTTGATGAAAGTATCAAAGCGTGATTTTCTTTCCATATCTCTTCAGGATCTTTATGACCTTTGATTATTACTTTATCTAAATTAAAATAATCTTTCAGTTTTTTGATCTGATAAGAATGCTCGCCTTTACCGTAAAGATTTACTTTCAAATTTCTATCTCGCCATTTCTTCTCATTCAATACCTGATAAAGTATATCCTGTCCTTTTGCATAAAATTCATGTCTTGCTACATTGGCCATATAATAATTTTCCGCATCATCAGGATAAGGTAATCTTACGTTGTAGCTTACATTAAATGGATTAAAAATAATTTCCGTTTTTAAAATGTCCTGTGCTGTCTGAATCTGAGTAAGTTCTAAATTTGCTTTACTTACAAAATAATTCATTTCGGATCTCGTAAAATATTCCGATAATCTTTTATTCAATTTGTCATCTGGCCATTTTGCTTCATTTGCAGCCTGAGATATTGTTACAAATTTCAATCCTTCCTTAATGCAGTATTCCATAATATCCGCTCCGCCTGTGTTTCCCCCCTGATTTATTACTGTAAGATCAGGTCTATATTTTTTAATGCTTTTATATCCGTCATTCCTGTAATCAAACTGCATTGATGCCGGCAGTAATCTGTTAAACAATTTTTTATATGAAGGTGAATCGGTATTATATTTTAAAGGAATATTTCTTCTGTCCAGCTCCTGCAGATGATCTGGAATTGTTTTCCATCGCGGTACCGAAACCATTACATTAAAATTATTTTCTGAAAATTTAAGCGCAGTTTTATACCAAAGAAATTCGCTCCCGCCCCATTCAGATTTATTTGATGATACAAAAACTATTCTTTTCAATTACTTTTTTTACTTTTTTCTAATTCAATATCTGCGCTGCCGTTATAGTTTTTTACTTTTTTACTTGTAACACTTGTCCAGAGATTTAGCAGCAAATCTAGTTTCATCTCTATAAGAAATGATTTGATCCTAATCCTCTTTAAATAACTCCTCTGTGCAGTATTCAGATATAACGGATCTATAACTTCTATGCATTTTTTGAAAAAAATAAAGTCCCCCTCTGTAAATGCAATTCGGGCTTTATAATATATCAGAGAATTTATCACCTTGCGTGAAAGTTCGATACTCTCCCTATTAAGTTCAAAATTGAATTTATAATTTTCACGAAATCCATTCCCGTAAATATTTTTTAAAAAATTAGCCTGCTTTTTCATATCCGTTTGAACTGCAATTGAATAATAAATATTCATATACTCATTATTGAATTCATTCATGAATGTTTTTGAATCAGAATGAAGCCGGAAATGGGTAAACAGAGAATCCAGAATATTTACATTTTTTTGCCCGTATCTGAAAAGATATTTTTTCCAGATATCCTGATCCATTACAAAGTTCAGATCGACGTTCAGACCTCCGAGCTCTTTTATTAAATTTAGTTTAAAAAAAGAGGAAGGCTGATTTAACAAAACAAATGCAATAGTCTCTTCCAGTGTTTCTCTTAACCTGAAATCAATTGTCTTGCCGCTGTCTTTACTTTTATTTTCGTTTTCGTCTTCAAAATATCTGTAATTTCCAACTATTATATCAGCTTCGCTTTTAATAAATGTTTCCGATATTTTTTGAAAAGTATCTTTGCTGTAATAATCATCGGAATTTATCCAGTTAAATATTTCGCCCGTACCTCTGCCGACACCTTTATTGATTGCATCCGACTGACCTTTATCTTTTTCACTGACCCAATAGCTGATCCACCGGTCATATTTTTTTATGATCTCAACTGTCTCGTCTGTACTTCCCCCGTCAATAATAATATATTCAAGATCGGGATAATTTTGTAATAACACTGATCTGATAGTCTGCTCAATAAATTTCCCCTGGTTAAAACTCGGAGTTACTATAGTAATACGCGGGTATTTTCTCTCCCCGTGCTTAAAAGGAAATTTAAATTCTTCTGTCCAGGGCCAGCCGCTTTTACCGTTATCAGGTAATGGAAGTTCCTTAAGCATTTTATTGTTTTTTTCCGGACTAATTATCAACTGTTTCAATATGATTTATTAGATCGTCTATTCTTAAATCCGGATTCAGAACATTATCATACAGCAATCTGCAGGATTCAGATTTTGCTGATATTCCTGATCTGATTTTTTTTAAAGCTTCCGGTAACTCGGAAATAATATTTATGATCTCCCCGTATCCATATTTGTTATTCAGAATTTTATAAGTATGATGATTTGTAGTTATAGTAGGAATTCCGAGCATCATGTATGTTGAAAATTTTCCCGATGACAATCCGATGGCCTCAAGATTTTTACCGGCAAATATGTCAAGATTATTCGGAAAGTATGTGGCAATTCCAATATTACACTTCGATAAAAATTTATAATATTCTTCAAATCTGTAAAATGGTTTTTCATGCAAAGTTATATTCTGATTTTTATCTATTAATTTACCAATGTCATTTTTCAACTCGCTGTTTTCATCCAGTTTCTGATGTGTGTGGATCAAAAGCCAGAAATCATTATCCCATTTGTCGGGAAAAAGAGACACGATCTCGCTTATCCCGCTCCAGTTTTGCAAAGATCCGGAATATACTGCAATAATTTTATCTGCAGGAATATTAAACTCATTATAAATATCGTAGTCATTTTCTATAACTTCAGTTTTTAAAGGTGATACCGGTATTTTTAAAAAAATAGTTTTATCCGTAAAATTGTTAACGGATTTTAAAAGTTTTTCCCTTCTGTCATCCTGAATAATCACAATATCAGAAAGCTTAGAATAATTCATTTCAAGCTTTTTCAAGACTCTCTTTCTCTGAACAAAAAATTCATCTTCAAAAAATATCTCAAACGATGCATATATGAGTTTAAAGCCAATAAATTTTTTTATGCGTCCTCCTATAACAAGACCCATCGGGTCTACGCAGATCAATGATTTGATTTTATTGTGCCATTTGAAATCACGGATCAGTTTAAGATACTGCTTTAGAAATTTAAAAATGCTTTTAGGATTTTTGTCAAGCTTATAAAAATTGAAAGGCAGCTCTTTAAATTCTATATACTTCCTGTATTCGCTCGGTATAAATAATTGGTCAAAACCGTAATAAATAATTTTGTATCCTTTGGCAATTAACTTCTGTATCAGAACAACAAGTGTTGGGTTAGTAAAAGTATCTATCTTCGGTGAAAGAAATGCGATTGTTTTTGAATTAATTTTACTCATTTATGCTTTACTACGGCAAATGCAGACCAACTTTTATCATTGAGATTTTTTCCGGTCATCCATTCTTCGAAGTGTACGAATTTCAGATTATTACTATTGAAAATTATTTCAAGTTCCGGAAGAAATAAATATCTCATTGAATGAGTTTCTTCAAATGAAGATACTTTCCCGGATTTTTTCTCTTTCACGGAAATTCTGAAGTTAACATCTACTGTGTTTTTGTTAATGTTGATTTTAGGAGATGTGTATCTTCTCACAGTAAATTCACTGTCAGAGATTTTCTTTAACCGTTTTATCGGTTTATCCTGTAACACCGCCGGACCATACCAGAAATCAAACATGAATATTCCATCCGGTTTCAAATGTCTTTTTACAGTCTTTACAGCTGATAACAGATCATTATTACTTGTCTGATAATTCATTACATGAAAGAGTGAAACTATGACATCAAATTTTTTTTTTAATATCAAGTTTCTGATGTCAGCATTTATGTAGACAGGCGGATTTTCTTTACCTGAATAGTTTACACTGTTTCTCTCTGCAATTCTGTGCATATTTTCCGAAAGTTCAATACCTGTTGTTATATAACCTCTTTTATAAAATTCTTCATCATGCTTACCGGTTCCGCAGCCAAGATCGAGTATTGTCTTTGAATCCGGTTTAAACTTTCTTACAGTTCTGCAAATATAATCCGCCTCTGCACCGTAATTCTTATCAGAATAGATCAGATCATAGTACTTCGAATATATGTCAAATACTTTTTTATTCATTTATTTAATTAATGAAGATATTTTTCATGTTCTGTATTCTTAAAAAATTTTTCCACTTCCTTATAATTCTCAATTACGTCTTCAAGATTTTCTTTCGTAATTCTTTTTAAATCGGATTTTACGGGATAAGAATTTATTCCCAGGAAATTAAATACCATGTCAGCTGTTTTTTGAAAATTATTGTTGTCAAGCAGATCATCTTCATAAATTATTTTCATATGAGGTATATCTTTTAAATTCTCTTCTTCTGTTTTTTCGACTTCTTCTCCGTATTTGATTCCTTTCAGAAGCAGATTGCAGTCTATGATTATCTTTTTATTAAACTCTTTATCATTTTTTCTCAAATGAAAAATATTTGTCTGATATGTAATTATATTTGAGAGCTTATGTCTGAGAAAATTCATTCTTTTCAAATGTATGAATTTCCATCCCTTCTCATGAAGCGACATTAATAACTTGTCATAATCTTTATATTTATGTTCAAACCTGAGCTGTCCGATTTTTACTTTAAATCCATACACACTTTTGCCTGATGCGGATGCCCTTTTACTGCAGCTCTTTATATACAGCTCAGGAAATTTAATTGTTGATCCTGAATATATAAAATTAAATATCTCAACATCACAGTATATTGCAGGATGACAGTTTAACAGCTCAGTTAATAACGTGCTTCCCGTCCTGCCTCTTGTATAAATTACGAATTTTTTTACGGGATATTTAAATCTCGGATCAATTAAATTCCTGTACTTAAGATTCTTAATTAAACTCTTCAATAAAGTGCATAACTTTTCTTCATTGATAATGATATTCTTGTACTAAGATACAATCTTCCTTAATGTTTCAATAACATAGTTTATATCACTTTCATCCATCGGCACATATAAAGGTATCATAAAACTGTTATCGCATAGATCTTCTGAAACACTTAAATTTTTCTGATCTGCGGAATATTTATAAGCAGTTTCCCTATGTGATGTCATTACCCCTTTCCTGACTGATATTCCCGCAGCTAATAGTTTCTTCATCAACTCATTTCTGTTTACCGGAGAATTTTCCTTTAGATAAATTGCAAAAGACTGATAATTGGATTTTCTGTCTTCAGGTTCTGCCGGAAGTATTATACAGTCTATTCCGCTTAATCCGGTTAAATATTTTCCGGCAATTCTTCTTCTCTCATCTATAATCTTATCAAGCCTGTCAAGCTGCTTAATTCCTATCGCTGCCTGTATGTCTGTCATGCGGTAATTGTATCCGGTTTCAAGGTGATCTTCAAATGAAAGATTTTTTGAATTATGTCTTTCCTTTCCTGATATAGAAATGGCGTGCTGTCTCAGAAGCTTTAATCTTTTATAATATTCTTTATTATATGTTGTTATCATCCCGCCCTCGCCCGTTGTAATTACTTTTCTCGGATGAAAAGAAAAGCATACAATCTCAGAATGAACACCGATTTTTTCTCCTTTATATTCAGAACCAATCGCGCAGGCAGCATCTTCAATAAGTTTTATATTATTTTCTTTACAAATTTTTTGAAATGTTTCAATGTCAGCCGGCATCCCGATCTGATGAACCAGCAGTATCGCTTTAGTTTTTTTTGTAATTAACTTCACTACATTTTCCGGATCAAGATTATAATCATGTTGGGATACATCAGCAAACACAGGTTTAGCGCCTGTGTATACTATTGAATTTGCAGTTGCAATATAACTCATCGAAGGACAGATCACTTCATCTCCTGTCTTTATCCCGGACACGATCATCGCAAGATGTAATGCATTTGTGCAGTTTGAAACTGCAACGGAATACTTCGCTCCGGTATATTCACAGAATTTTTTTTCAAACTCCTCAACTCTTTCGCCCTGCGCCACCCATCCTGACAGGACTGTATTATAAGCGCTTTGCGCTTCCTCTTTTCCTAAAAATGGTTTTGCTATTGGTATCAAAAAATTCTTTTAAATTAAACTTTTACTTCCGCGCCTTTATCTTTTATTGACCTTTGTGATGCTTCAAGTATCTTTAATACTTCAAGCCCCGAATATTTATCAGATAAGGGACTGTTTCCTTTTTCAATTGCATTCTTAAAATCCATTGCCATCATAGCCAGCGCTTCTTTCGTTTCCAGCTTAGGTATAAAAATATCACCAGCTCTGTAATCTACAAGTATTCTTGTTTTGTCTTCGTCTGTCTTATGTTCATAACCTGTATCATAAACCTTTACTTTCTCCGTCGGCTCAAGATCATTGAAAACTATCATTCTCTTATCTCCGCCAATCAGCATCATTCTTATTTTTACAGGTGATGACCATGAGCAATTAAAGTGCGCGATAAATCCGGAATCATATTTTACAGTAAGATATGCAATGTTCTCAATTCCGTTTCCAGTATGGGATACTCCCGTCGCTTGCACACTGACCGGCTTTTCATCTATTAGATAATTCAATATTGAAATGTCATGTGTCGCAAGATCCCAAAGCACATTTACATCCGGCTGAAATAATCCGAGATTGATCCTTGTCGAATCAAAGTATTTTATATTTCCAATCTGATCCTGCTCTATTAGTTCTTTCATTTTTCTTACTGCTCCGGTATAAAGATAAGTATGATCTACCATTAGAACTTTCCCGGTCCTCACTGAAATGTTTATCAGCTCTTCCGCCTGTTTCCGGTCTGATGCCATTGGCTTTTCAACCAAGACATGCTTTCCGTTTTCAAGGGATCTCTTTGCAAATTCATAATGTGTAAAAACCGGCGTCGCTATTACAACAGCATCAATTTCTTTATCATCTGTTATTCCGGCCGGATCAGTACAGAATTCAGCTTTCGGACAAAGCTTATCTAGGTATTGTTTTCTCTCTGCTCTCTGATCAGATACTTTGACTAATTCCGCTCCGCTTAAATTTGCAAAATTTCTGACTAAGTTTGTTCCCCAGTAACCGAAACCTATTATTCCGATCTTCATAAAATGTAAAATATTATTTGAGTATTTCTTTTAATTGTTCCGACACTCTGTTGATCTGTTCATCAGTAACGCCAAGACCGCTTGGTATATAAAATCCGTAATCTCCCAGATAGTCAGAGACTGGATATTCTTCATTATTAAAAAGACCCGCTTTCTTAAATACCGGCTGTTTGTGCATCGGGTAAAAAAATGGTCTTGTGCCGATCTTTCTGTCCGCAAGTATTTTCATTATTTCTTCCGAATTCATTCCCGCCTCTTTCTTAAGTAGTATCCCGTAAACCCAGTAAATATTTCTCGAATAATCCGTTTCTTCTAAAGGGATCTGTATGCAATCTATTTCTTTAAGTTCCTCAGTATACCTTCTTCCTATATATTTTTTCTTCTCCATAAAATTATCGATCTGCTCAAACTGTGCGACTCCCAGCGCTGCCTGTAAATTAGTCATCCGGAAATTATATCCTAGCTCATCGTGTACAAATCTTTTTCCCGGCTTAAAACAAAGATTTCTTAATGACCTGCACTTTTCTGCTGTCACTGCATCATCCGTCAGTATCATTCCGCCTTCACCTGTCGTGATGTGCTTGTTGGGATAAAAGCTGAATGTACTCACATTTCCGAAACTTCCGCACATTTTTCCTTTATATGTCTGACCGATCAGTTCAGCAGCGTCCTCAATAACTTTTAATCCATATTCATCGGCGATCTTCAGTACCGGATCCATATCAACCGGCAACCCGTAGATGTGTACTGCCATTATAGCTTTCGTACGTGAAGTAATTTTTTTTCTTACTTCATCCGGATTCATATTCCAGGTATGGGGATCCGAATCAGTCAGGACCGGCGTTCCTCCGGCTCTGATTATTGCTGATGCGCATGATATAATAGTAAATGAAGGCATTATTACTTCATCGTCTTTTTTAAGATCGAGAGAGATCATAGCGGCTTCAAGAGCAGCGGTTCCGTTACAAACTGCTACTCCATATTTTCGCCCGCAGTAAGCAGCAAACTTTTTTTCAAACTCATTTACAAACGGACCTTCTGAGGATATCCATCCTGTATCAATACACTCATTAAGATATTTCTTTTCATTGCCCGAAAGGAGCGGTTCATTTACCGGTATAAATTCCAATTTATTTTATCCTGATTTTATCTTCCTTAATTGATTCGAATCTTGTCTTGTCCGCATCACCTGCATAAGGACCCTGTTTTACTTCTATCATTTCAATTTCTTCAAGTACTTCAAAGCCGTGCCCTCCAGTTGCAAGAAGTATTACATCACCCGCCCGGAGTATCCTGCTCTCCAGATAATTCTGATCATCATCATAGAAATCTACTCTGAGTTTTCCGCTTTTCAGGAAAAGGACTTCCTGTGTGTATTGCACTTGCCTCTCCACCGGATTATGAACATGCGGTTCGATTATTTTACCGGCAGGATGATGCATATATGCGAGCTGCTGTGAAAGATCATTCGATGTAAAAAAATGAATTCCGTCTTGTCTGAATTCAGTTGGAATTATTATTGCTAAAAGTCTCTCTTTATATTTTATATATTCAATCATAATTTTTATTTAGCTTCAGGTTCAAATTTGGTAAAATAACTTTCTTTTAATATCCCGCTCAGATCTTTCATGAGATTATCATAATTATAATTTGCTAAAATGTACTCCTGCCCTCTCTTTGCTATTTCTTCTCTTTCTGCATCATTACTTAGAAAATATTTTATTTTTTCTTTGCAGTCTTCATCGCTTCCGAATGTTACAAATACATTCTCCGGAAAATTTTTTTTGAGTGTATCCGATTGTCTTGTCAGTAACAGCGAACCTACGCCCATTACTTCAAATATTCTTTGATTAACCCCTTCTCCGTCAGCAATATCTCCGTAATCATTTACAACTAGTTTGGAATCTTTATATATCTGCAGCATATCCAGTCCGGATGTAATACCCTGCCATGCTTTCATTATTAAACTGTCTTTCGGGAACTCATCCTCCAGATACCCCCACCATTTAAAATTATCCATCTCTGAAAGTTTTTCAATAAGCTTAGTTCTTTTCTTCCAGAATCTTTTCCCGGCTCCGCCTATAAAAGTTACATCAAATTTCTTTTCACTGGCTTTAAGTTCGTCAAGTATTCTAAAATCAAATCCATTATGGTTTATAATGGATCTTACATTGTTTATTTCAAAAAATTTTTTATAAACCCTTGTGGAGGTCAGAATTATATCCCAGTCCGAAGGAGCCCACTTATAAGGTAGAGGCGCTGCTAATCTGGATACTATCAAAGAATGCTTGCCCGAATTTTTCCAGTGATTACTGGGAATTCCCGTATGTTCCCGGACCAGTATTACATCAGGTTTGTATGACTTTATGTAGTCTGATATTAAATTCAGTTTTCGCCTGTTCTTTACTGGTCTTAACATATCCTTTACTTTGTCTGACAAATTTATAATCCCTATTTTATTCCCGTATAATTCATCAGCTACTTTCTGCATATAAATATCTGTCACAAAAAATTCTTCTGCTTCCCATCCGTGCTTTCTGAAATAATATGTATAAAAATCCGAGAAATTTGAACGAAGCGATATGATCCAGTCAAGCGTTTCCTTTCGTCCCATTTTTTCGATCTTATCTTTGTTACTTATTATCTTTGTCTTTAAATATGCTTGAGGATTTATTGTGTCAAATTTCAGCAGTCTTAGTTTCAATTATTT
>Ga0138256_10000516_pt1 | contig 42270 bp, 33 predicted proteins | sample KNB2016incub_MG_FD_105486 | JGI IMG/M metagenome (GOLD analysis project Ga0138256, IMG submission 105486) | Active sludge microbial communities from wastewater in Klosterneuburg, Austria - KNB2014incub_MG | ecosystem: Engineered > WWTP > Activated sludge > Unclassified | place: Austria... | reverse complement strand
GGGAATGCGCAGCCTGTAACCTTGCGGCGCCTACCTTGCTATGATCGGATGGCCTGACTTGAACCTATCAATAACGATTGAAATATAGGATTCGAGGCTTGGGCGCGTGGGTTAACGCCCATGGGTTTGCACCCTTGGGTGTTTTGAGGTGTCGATGAACAAGAACACTTCCAGCGGCGACAGCAAGAACACGCTGTATTGCTCGTTCTGCGGCAAGTCCCAGCACGAGGTCAAAAAGCTGATCGCAGGCCCAACCGTATTCATCTGCGATGAATGCGTCGAACTCTGCATGGACATTATCCGCGAGGAGTCGAAGACGGCTCTCGTGAAGTCGCGCGACGGCGTCCCCACGCCGCGCGAAATCTGCGACGTGCTCGACGACTACGTGATCGGCCAGTTCAAGGCCAAGCGCGTGCTCTCGGTGGCCGTCCACAACCACTACAAGCGTCTCAACCACTCCGCGAAAAATTCGGATGTTGAGCTCGCCAAATCAAACATCCTCCTGATCGGCCCCACCGGCTGCGGCAAGACGCTGCTCGCGCAGACGCTCGCGCGCATCATCGACGTCCCATTCACGATGGCCGACGCCACGACGCTGACCGAAGCCGGTTACGTCGGCGAAGATGTCGAGAACATCATCCTCAAATTACTCCAGGCTTCCGACTACAACGTTGAACGGGCGCAGCGCGGCATCGTCTACATCGACGAGATCGACAAAATTTCCCGCAAGTCCGACAACCCGTCCATCACCCGCGACGTGTCAGGCGAGGGCGTGCAGCAGGCTCTGCTGAAGATCATGGAAGGCACTGTCGCGTCGGTCCCGCCGCAAGGCGGCCGTAAGCATCCGCAACAAGAGTTCCTTCAGGTCGATACGACCAACATGCTCTTCATCTGCGGCGGCGCGTTCTCGGGCCTCGACAAGGTCATCTCGGATCGCGGCCGTGGTACGTCGATCGGCTTCGGCGCCACTGTCGTCGACCCGGAGGACCGTCGCACCGGCAAGATCCTGGAAGGCTGCGAGCCGGAAGACCTCGTGAAATTCGGCCTCATCCCCGAATTCATCGGCCGTTTGCCCGTCATCGCCACACTGGAAGATCTCGACGAGAAAGCCCTCATCGAGATCCTCACCGAACCGAAGAACGCCCTGCTCAAGCAGTACCAGCGCCTCTTCGAGATGGAGAACGTTACGCTCACCTTCACGGAAGACGCACTCGCCGCCGTCGCTCGCCGCGCCATCCAGCGCAAGACGGGCGCCCGCGGCCTCCGCTCCATCATGGAAGCCATCCTGCTCGACACCATGTTCGAGCTGCCCAACCTGCGCGGCGTCGAAGAAGTTGCGATCAACGCCGAAGTGGTCGAAGGCCGGGCCCGCCCGCTCTACGTCCACGGCTCGGAAAGCCAGTCGGCCAGCGCGTCGTAGACGACTCAACCTGATCAATCCGGGAAGACCCGCTTAAAAAGGCGGGTCTTCTTGCATTCTACGTCCGTCATTCTCTCGCGTCGCCCCTATGGCGGCCGCAACGACTCACTTGGCGTTGCTTTGATGAACTGTGGACAACAGACAAAACCGCACCACATCGCTCAGTGAGGCGCAAATACCTCTGTAAAATCATGCGTCACTGGCGTGGGTTGAACCTAGGGTCATGACGGGCCACTTTGATCTTCAAGTGAATGTCCGGACCGATCTTTTGGCATGGCCCGGCCTTCCTCCCGCTCCCGCGCTTCACCGAAGGCGAGGGCGGCGATGAAAGGAGAAAGACTAGATATGGCAAACATCCTCCCAGTCCTGCCGCTGCGCGATATCGTGGTGTTCCCACGCATGGTCGCGCCGCTGTTCGTGGGACGCGACAAATCTGTTCGCGCCCTCGAAGAAGTTGAGAAAGGCGGCGGCGAAATTCTGCTCGTCGCCCAGAAGGAAGCCGGCGTCGATGACCCGGCCGAAGAAGATCTCTATTCCGTCGGCGTGGTCGCGACGATCCTGCAACTCCTGAAGCTGCCGGACGGCACCGTGAAGGTGCTCGTCGAAGGCAAGCATCGCTCGCGCCTGGAAAAGCTCATCGACAAGGGCGACTACTACGCCGCCGAGCATTCGAAGATCGACGAGAAAACCGCCGATGGCGAAGAGTCCGCCGCGCTCATGCGCGCGGTCATCGAGCAGTTCGACGGCTACGTTAAACTGAACCGCAAGATCCCGTCCGAAACTGTTGGCACGGTCAGCGCGATCACCGACCCCGGCCATCTGGCCGATGCGGTCGCGGCGCAACTCTCGATCAAGCTCGAGGACAAAGAGCAGCTGCTCGAACTCATCGATGTGACCGAGCGTCTGGAGAAAGTCTTCTCGCTGATGGAAGGCGAGATTGGCATGCTCCAGATGGAGCGTAAGATCCGCAACCGCGTGAAACGGCAGATGGAGAAGACGCAGCGCGAGTACTACCTCAACGAGCAGATGAAGGCGATCCAGCGCGAGCTTGGGGACGGTGACTCCGGCGGCGAGCGTGACGAGATCGGCGAGCTCGAAGAGAAGATCGCCAACACTCCGATGTCGGACGAGGCTCGCGCCAAGGCCGAACAGGAAGTGAAGAAGCTGCGCCAGATGTCTCCCATGTCTGCGGAGTCCACGGTCGTCCGCAACTATCTCGACTGGATGGTCTCGCTCCCCTGGGGCAAGAAGAAGGAAGTCGTCAAAGATCTTCAGGTCGCTGAAGACATCCTCAACGCAGACCATTACGGCCTGGAGAAAGTCAAAGAGCGGATCCTCGAATACCTCGCGGTGCAGACGCGCGCCGACAAGGTTCGCGGGCCCATCCTCTGCCTCGTCGGCCCTCCGGGCGTCGGCAAGACCTCGCTCGGCAAGTCCATCGCTAAGGCCACGAACCGTGACTTCGTTCGCGTGTCGCTCGGCGGCGTGCGTGACGAAGCCGAGATTCGCGGTCACCGCCGCACATACATCGGCTCCATGCCGGGCCGTATCATCCAGTCGATGAAGAAGGCGAAGACGGGAAACCCGCTCTTCCTGCTCGACGAGATCGACAAGCTCGGCCAGGACTATCGTGGCGACCCGTCATCCGCTTTGCTGGAGGTCCTCGACCCCGAGCAGAACGTCAACTTCAACGACCACTATCTCGAAGTCGACTACGACCTGTCGGACGTGATGTTCATCACCACGGCCAACAGCCTCAACATGCCTCAGCCCCTTCTCGACCGGATGGAGATCATCCGTCTCGAAGGCTACACCGAGGATGAGAAGGTCGAGATCGCCAAGCGCCACCTCGTGCCGAAAGTCGTCGAGAACCACTCGCTGAAAGAAGGCGAATGGAATGTCGAAGACTCGGCCTTGCGTGATTTGGTCCGCTACTACACCCGCGAAAGCGGCGTCCGCTCGCTCGAGCGCGAGATCGCGAAACTGGCTCGCAAGGCCGTCCGCGAGATCGAACTCAAGAAAGCGACGACTGTCACTGTCAACGCTGAAAACCTCGACAAGTATGCCGGCGTCCGGAAATACCGGTACGGCATGGCTGATCGCGAGGATCAGGTCGGCGTCGTCACAGGACTTGCATGGACCGAAGTCGGCGGCGAATTGCTCACTGTCGAAGCCGTCCAGATGTCGGGCCGCGGCCGCACCACGGTCACGGGCAACCTGAAAGACGTGATGAAGGAATCCATCTCGGCCGCGCAGAGCCTCGTTCGCTCGCGCGCTGTCCAGTATGGCATCCGTCCGCCTGTCTTCGACATGACGGACATCCACGTCCACGTGCCCGAAGGCGCAACACCGAAGGATGGCCCGTCGGCGGGTATCGCAATGACGACTGCAATCGTCTCGCTGCTCACCGGCAACCCGATCTCGAAAGACGTCGCCATGACGGGTGAGATCACCCTGCGCGGCCGTGTCCTGCCGATCGGCGGCCTGAAGGAGAAACTGCTCGCGGCTCTGCGTGGCGGCATCAAAACGGTGTTGATCCCCGAAGAGAACGAGAAGGATCTTGTGGACCTGCCGGAAAGCGTGAAACAGGGCCTCACCATAGTGCCCGTCTCCACTATCGACCAGGTCCTCGCGCGCGCCCTCGTGCGCCCGCTGACCCCGATCCAGTGGAGCGAGTCCGATGAAGCCGCCTACCGCAACGAACTACTCGGCCGCGGCGGCCCCAAAGGCTCCGAAGCCCCGCTTCAACACTGATATAAACGGGTGAATAGAAAGGCCCGCCGAGTAATCGGCGGGCCTTTTGCTTTCGGGTCGCGTCCGAGGGGCGTCCCCCCACAAGGCCGCGCTCTAAGCGCTCCAAAAAGCAAACCCACCCAACTCATCCACAAGAGCGCGCTCTCAGGCCCGCGGGGCAAAAACGCGAACCGTTATTCCCTCCACCACGACATCATCCCGCACTCGCGTCCCGCCACCACGCGCCACCGATGCAAGACATCGCGGATACAGAACATGCTCCGCCTTTAACACTCGCGCCGCCAACGTCACTTCGGTGTCTCCGGGAGCAACATCTACCTCGGCTGATCCAATCACCGGCCCCTCATCAACCCCCGCCGTCACCTGATGCACGGTGCAGCCATGCACCAGATCGCCCGCCGCCAGCGCCCGGTTATGCGTATCCACCCCGGGATATTTCGGCAGCAACGCCGGGTGGATATTGATCAGCCGCCCCGCCCATTGGTTCACGAACCACGGCGTCAGCACCCGCATGAATCCCGCCAGCGCGATCAATTCGACGCCCTCGGCTTCGAGCGTCTCATTCATCGCCCGGTCAAACGCCTCGCGATTCTTGCCAAAAATCTTGTGATCGATAGCCACGGCCTTCACGCCAAACCCGCGCGCCTTCTCAAGCCCGCCAGCATCCGGCTTGTTTGCCAGCACCAGCACCGGCTCGCAGGGCCAAGCCGGATCCTGCGCCGCCTTAAGCAGCGCCTCCATGTTGGAGCCCCGTCCCGAGATCAGAATGCCAAGCCGCTTCCGGCTCACGCTGGCGCCAGCTCGCCAATCACGAAGGGCGCTTCGCCTTCGTTGAACAGTCGCTCGATCAGCGGCTCAACCACCGCCGGCTCAACCGCCATCACTATGCCGACGCCGCAGTTGAATGTGCGCCGCATCTCTTCATCCGAAACCGATCCCGCCCGCTGCAGCCAGTCGAAAACGGGCGGCAATTGCCAAGCCGCATAGTCGATCTTCGGAGCTAGATGATCCGGGCACATTCGCGGCGCATTCTCGGTCAGCCCGCCGCCCGTAATGTGCGCCAGCCCCTTGATACGCTTCAGCCGGATAAGCTGCAGAAGCGACTTCACATAGATTTTCGTGGGCGCCAGCAGCGCCTCGCCAAGCTTCCGCTTCTCATCGAACGGCGCGCAGTCGTCCCACTTCAGCCCGGTCCGTTCCACAATCCGGCGGACCAGAGAATATCCATTCGAATGTGGTCCCGAAGAGGGCAGGGCGACCAGCACGTCGCCGGCTTTCATCTCGCCCGTGCGCGGCAGCAAATCCGTCCGCTCGACCGCGCCAACCACGAAGCCCGCGAGATCATAATGCCCCGCCGAATACATGCCCGGCATCTCGGCCGTCTCGCCGCCCACCAGCGTACAGCCTGCCTGACGGCAGCCTTCCGCAATGCCGGAAATCACCTTCGCAGCCGTGCCCGTCTCAAGCTTTCCGGTCGCGAAATAATCCAGGAAGAAAAGCGGCTCCGCCCCCTGCGCCAGAACATCGTTCACGCACATGGCTACGAGATCGATCCCGATCGTCTCGTGCCGTCCCGTTGCGAAGGCCAGCATTAGCTTGGTGCCAACTCCGTCCGTACCCGAAACAAGCACGGGGTCCTTGAACCCGGCCGCCTTCAGGTCGAACAGGCCGCCGAACCCGCCCAGCGCACCATCTGCGCCGACGCGCCGTGTCGAGGCCGCCATCGGTTTGATCGCATCCACCAGAGCTTCGCCTGCGTCGATATCGACGCCGGCGTCGCGATAGGTCATGGGCTTGCTTGAATCTGATCCGCTCATGAGGCGGCAGTTAACACGCTGAGGAAGGCCGGACCAGCGTGACCAAGCGTTCATGCACAACCTGCCTTACAATGGCCGGACGGCGCTGCTAGTTTTCGCCCCCATGAGACAAATCACCAGATTCGCAGCCGTTTTTGCCGCTTCGCTGGCGCTCGCCGGGACGGCGCTTGCGCAGTCGCCGGTCTATTCGGTCAAGGATCTGCCAATCGACAAGACGGCGCCTTCCGCCGCCGAAGCGACCAACCAAGGCCGCGCCGAGGCTCGCGTCATCGGGGCGCAGCGCCTGATCGATCGCCTGACCCTGCCGGAAGACCGTTCCGCCGCGCGCCAGCCGATCGATGCGGCGACCGTTGCCCGCTCCTATCGCAGCGTGCAGTCGCAGGGCGAGAAATCGTCCTCCGTCGCCGGCGGCATCCGCGCCACGGGCTTCGTCACCTGGAGCTATCGCGAGGCCGAGGTTCGCGCCTATCTGGACTCGCTCGGCGTGCCCTATGTCGACAGTCAGGCAGGCCTAGCCATGGTCGTGCCTGTCGCTGCAGCCGGCGTTGATCCAGCTCAGTGGGGCGCCCAGTGGACTGCGACCGTGAATGGCCAGATAGCTGGCAAATCCGACGACACCGTTCTGACGCCCTATATTGGCTCCATCGAAAGCTGGAACCGCCGGCCGGCATGGTCCGAAGTACAGGAAGAACTCACGCGCGTCCGTGCAGACCATGGCGTGATTGCCGAAGCCTACCAGCAAGGCCCGCAATACTATGTTCGCCTCGTTGATATGCGCACAAACATTCCAACCCCGGATATAGGCGTCGCCGGTCCGTTCGTGAGTCTCCAGTCGGCGCAGGCTGGCGCGGTCACGGAATTGGAGCGCGCGTGGAAAGCGGCCTCGATCGTGCGCGGCTCTGGTGCGACCAACCTCACGCTGGTTGCGGCGTTCAATGACATTCAGGAATGGGTGAAGATCCGCAAGGGTCTGGAGACCTCGCGTCTGGTGCGTCAGCTCAATATCGAGTCACTCTCGACCGTCGGCGCCGACATCAGCTTTGCCTATTCGGGACGCCCGGATCAGCTTGCGGCTGACCTGCGTTCTAAGGGCGTAGATCTCAGCGGCTCCGAAGGCAGCTGGATGCTGCGGGTTTCCGCCCCGCAATGACGCCATCCGGCGGCCAGCTATTCCTCGACTTCCCCCGCATCGACCCCGTCGAGCGACCGCTGATCGAAACCGGCTCCTATGCAGCCGCTGTTGGCGCGATCCGCCGCTGGAGGCATTGGCCTGGCGGCCAGCTGGCGCTGGTGGGTGAAGCCTGCGCCGGCAAGACCCGCCTCGTGCGGTTCTGGGCCTCCGATGCCGGCGCCGCCCTTGTGACGGGGGAGGCGCTTGCACATGCAGAGATGGACGAGATCGCGAAGCTCTCAGTCTTAGCCCTGGCGATTGACGATGCCGACCATCCGGCAGCGGCCTTGGGCCTATTGGCCGCTCTTAACCTTTGCCGCGACCGAGGCGCGCCGGTCCTGGTGTCGGGCCGGATCGACCCGGCCGGCTGGCACAGCCGGCCGCTGGACCTGAAATCCCGTCTGGCGGCGATGCCGGTCGCACATATTGAGCTACCAGACGATGAAACGCTGGCCTTCCGTTTGCGGGAAGAATGCGCCCTCAGGCATCTTATTTTACCTGACGAATCCGTCGTTTACCTTGCCCGGCGCGTGGAGCGTTCCTGGGCTGCTGTCGGGCAGGTGGCAGACCAGATCGAGCGAACGCCCGGCAGGGCCGAAAGCCTCCGTTCGGCCCGAGCGGTTCTGACTGGCCTAGGCATGGATCCCGGTTAATCCCACCAGACGCCGAAAAAGTTCCGTAATATATGGATGGTAAGCAGGATTTCAGGATCGGCGTCAGACCGCTCCAAACCTGGGTGTTGAAGTGGACCAAGCGGATATGGCCGATCGCAGCGAACGCGCGCGCGACCCCTCGCCTAAAGGCAAGGAAGCAGCAGCTGTGACGGCAATTGCCGCGCAGCTGGCGCAGTCGCCGGAGCGCTTCTTCAACCGCGAATTGTCGTGGCTCAAGTTCAACACGCGCGTTCTTGAAGAAGCGGAAAACAGGCGCCATCCGCTGCTCGAACGCCTGCGTTTCATCTCGATTTCAGCCACCAACCTCGACGAATTCTACTCGGTTCGCGTCGCCGGCCTTCGCCAGCAGGCACGAACCGGCATCACGCGCGTCTCGCAGGATGGGCTGACGCCGCAACAACAGCTCGACCGTATCGCTGTCGACGCCGGCATATTGATGGCCGAGCAACAGCGCATCTGGAACGAGATCCGCAGCGAGATGAAGCGGGCAGGGCTTGCCGTCGTCGATGAAGATGATCTCAACGATGCCGATTGCGAATGGCTGCGCGCGCGCTTTCTTGAGCGGGTCTTCCCGGTTCTCACTCCGCTGGCGATCGACCCGTCGCATCCGTTTCCATTCCTGCCGAACCAGGGCTTTGCCGTCGGCTTCACTCTGAAGCGGTCAAGCGATGGCGAAAAGCTGCGTGCGCTTGTACCGATCCCGACCCATGTCGAACGCTTCATCGAACTGCTGCCCGGGCCTAAGGGCCGCCGTTTCATCGCGCTTGAAGACGTGATCACGCTGTTCCTCGACACGCTGTTCCCGGACTGCGTCTCGAAAGGACGTTGCGTGCTGCGCATCATCCGCGACAGCGACATCGAGATCGAGGAAGAGGCGGAAGATCTTGTCCGTGAGTTCGAAATCCTGCTGAAGCAGCGCCGCCGCGGCCGTATTGTGCGCCTCAAGATTGACCGGGGTGCGCCTGAAGACCTGAAGGCTTTCTTCATCGAAGAAATCGGCGCAGAGCCGGCCGATATCGTCGAAATCGACGGCCTCATGGGCCTTGGGCAGCTCAAGGAGCTGATCGTCGAGGGCCGCCCGGATCTTGTCTTCAAACCGTTCGAGTCGCGCTTTCCCGAGCGTATTCGCGAACATAACGGCGATATCTTCGCGGCCATCCGGGTGAAGGACATTCTCGTCCACCATCCCTATGAGTCTTTCGACGTCGTCGCGCAGTTCCTGCGCCAGGCTGCACGCGATCCGGAAGTCGTGGCGGTGAAGCAGACACTGTACCGCACTTCGAAGAATTCGCCGATTGTTGCTGCGCTGATCGAAGCGGCTGAGGCCGGCAAGAACGTCACAGCACTGGTCGAACTGAAAGCGCGTTTCGACGAGGAGGCCAACCTGCGCCTCGCGCGCGACCTCGAGCGCGCCGGCGTGCAGGTCGTCTATGGATTTATTGAACTCAAGACGCATGCGAAGGTCAGCCTTGTCATCCGCCGCGAGCAGGGTTCGCTACGTGCCTATACGCACATCGGCACGGGCAACTACCACCCGATTACCGCGCGGATCTATGACGACCTGTCGCTATTCACGGCCGACGAAAAGATCGGCCGCGATGCGGGGCGCTTGTTCAACTACGTGACCGGTTATTCGAAGCCCAAGGAGATGGAGGCCATGGCCATCTCCCCGCTGACCATGAAGCCCACGCTGATCGCGCTGATCGAGGACGAGATTGCTCACGCGAAAGCCGGTCGTCCTGCGCAGATCTGGGCCAAGCTCAATGCGCTGGTCGACGAAGCGATCATCGACACGCTCTACAAGGCCAGTCAGGCCGGCGTGCAGATCCAGCTGATCGTACGCGGCATCTGCTGCCTGCGGCCTGGTGTCCCCGGACTGTCGGATAATATCGAGGTGCGCTCGATTGTCGGGCGATTCCTAGAGCATTCACGTATTGTCTGCTTTGGTGCGGGCGCGGGCCTGCCGTCGGACGAGGCCAAGGTTTTCATCGCCTCGGCCGACTGGATGCAGCGGAATCTCGACCGGCGCGTTGAAACGCTAGCTCCGATCAAGAACCCGACTGTGCATAACCAGGTGCTCGACCAGATCATGCTGGCGAACCTCAACGACCGCGCACAAAGCTGGACGTTGCGCCCCGATGGACGCTATGTCCGTAACGCGCCGACCAAGGGTCGCCAGCCCTTCTCGGCGCACGAGTACTTCCTGGAAAACCCCAGCCTGTCGGGTCGGGGCAATGCACTGCGGCTCACCACGCCGCCGCAGCTCAAGCCAAGAGGCTGATCCATCAGGATGCGCCTCGGGGCCAGTTACGGACCAGAGGCCAGCGTATGACGGCAACTTCGGCAACGCGATCCAGGGCAAGCAGCAAGTCAGCTCGCTGGAAACGGATCGGCGTTATGGATGTTGGTTCGAACTCTGTTCGTCTGGTCGTCTACGATGTTCGCGGTCGCGCGATGCAGCCGCGCTTCAATGAGAAAGTGCTCGCCGGTCTTGGCCGGGGACTCAACTCAACCGGCAAGCTCAACAAGGAAGGCGTCGAGATCGCGATCGCGGCGCTTGCGCGGTTTGCGTCGATCACCCGCGCGCAGAAAGTCGAAGCGCTATTTCCCTTCGCTACGGCGGCTGTGCGCGAGGCCAGTGATGGGAAGGAATTCGCGGAGCGGGTGAAGAAGGAAACAGGCATCACGCTGCGTATCCTTTCTGGCAATGACGAGGCGCGCTTCGCCGCTGAAGGTGTGCTGGCAGGTACGCCTGGCGTCGATGGCGTTGCAGGCGATCTGGGGGGCTCAAGCCTCGAACTCGCGAGATTGACGAATGGCCGTTATGAGATCGGCTCCACCTATCCTTTGGGGCCGCTTGCGCTAGACTCAGGCGGAGCGTTCAACGAGGACAAGGTGCTTGCCAAGGTGAGGGACGTGCTTTCCGGCGCGTCTGAACTCAAGAAGTCGGGCGACACCTTCTTCGCCGTCGGCGGCGCCTGGCGCGCGATCGGCACGCTGCATATGGAGTTAACGCGGGCGCCGCTTCACATGCTGCAGAACTATGAGATGGATGTGGCCGAGCTATCCAAGCTCCTCGGCGAAATTCTTGGCGGCAAGAAACATGTCGAATTGCTGCTCGAAGTTGCGAAACGCCGCGCCGTGACAATTCCCTACGCCGCCGCCGTCCTGAAAACGCTGCTCGAGATCGGCAAATTCAAGAGCGTGATGATCTCGTCGTATGGCGTACGCGAGGGCATCATTTTCGACAGCCTTGACGATGCTGAGCGCGCAGAAGATCCGCTAGATGCGGGCATCGAGGCCCTCATCGCCGACGAGCAGGCCGCCGAATTCGGTCGGGCGCTTGCCGATTGGGCAAGTGAAGCTGCCCCCTATACGTTGAACGCACGGCTCAGTTCAGCGGCCTGCCGGCTCGTGGATATCGGTGCGCTACTTCACCCCGATCACCGCGCCGACCTCGCCTTTGATCTTGTTGCGCGCGCGCCCTTGCCCGGCCTGAGCCATCGCGACCGCGCCGCGTTAGCACTGGCTGTCGCCTCGCGCTTCAAGAAGGGCCTACGCAACGACGTCAGTGAGAAGCTGCTGGACATTCACACCGCTGGAAAGGCGAGGGCGCTCGGCGCTCTCATGCGTCTTGCCGCCGACTTCTCCGGCCGGTCCGCCGACCTGCTCAAGCACGCGCGTCTGACATGCGATGGGGACACGCTGTCTCTGAAGGTCGCCTCGCCCTATCGCGCGCTGGTTTCGGAATCGGTGGAGCGTCGGCTCGAACAGGCGGCTGATGAGCTAGACATGGACTACGCGCTAACGACGTAGTCTTTTAGACTTCGACGATCTTCACGCCCTTGGGCGAGGCCGCTAAGGCGACCTTGCCGCTCTTAAGCCGCAGCGCCATTTCGCCGAAGACCTCACGGCGCCAGCCTTTCAGGGCTGCGATATCGGGGTTGTCGTCGCGAGCAAGTTTCTCGAGATCCGCTGCGTTCGCAATCAGGCGTGTCGCCACGCCGGCTTCGTCCGAAACCTGCTTGAGCAGAACCTTCAGCAGTTCGCCCACGGCGCCAGGCGGCGGACCAGCTGACTCAGGTCGCTCCACGTCCGGCGCATATTTGTCCGGATCATCCAGAGCCTGATTGATGGCGTGGATCAGGCCTTGTCCATGTTTCGATTTCGCAAAGCCATTCGGCACGGCGCGCATGCGTTCGAGCGCGTCAGCCGTTCGCGGCTTCTGCTGGGCTATTTCCTGGATGGCGTCGTCCTTCAGAATGCGACCACGCGGCTTGTCGGTTTCCTGCGCAACACGCTCGCGCCAGGCGGAGACATTGGCGAGCACGGCGAGGTAATCGCTTTTGTATTTGCGGATCTTCTGTCGCTTCCAGGCGGTCTCGGGATCGAACGCATAGATCTCAGGATCAAGCAGGGCGTCGTGCTCGTCCGCGATCCAGTCGGTGCGGTTCTGCTTCGCGAGCTTTTCACTGAGAATGCGGTAGATCTTGCGCAGATAGACGACGTCGCCACGCGCATAGCGGAGCTGCTTTTCCGAAAGCGGGCGGCGCGCCCAATCGGTGAATTGCGAAGATTTGTCGACCGTGCCCTTGAGCACGCGACTGACGAGGTTCTCGTAGCTGATCGAGTCGCCCAGCCCGCACGCCATGGCGGCGATCTGCGTGTCGAAGATCGGCGCGGGGGTATGCCCGATCAGGCGGGTGAAAATCTCGAGATCCTGCCGAGCGGCGTGGAACACCTTAACCTTCGAAATGTCGGCCAGCAGCTTGAGCATGGGGGAAAGATCGATCCCCTTGGCGATCGGATCGACCAGCACGTCGTAATCGGCGTTCGCCACCTGGATCAGGCAGACCTGCGGCCAGTAAGTTGTTTCACGGTGGAATTCGGTGTCCACAGCGAGAAAATCGCCCTCGGACAGGCGTTTGCAGGCATCGACCAGCGCATCCGTATCGGTGATCAGCCGGATCTCGCCGGTCTCGTCGTCGTTCAAAATTACAGGCTCCCGAATCGACGGCCAGCCGATATTGACAAGCTTGACGGCGACATGCGCTTGTCCGCCCGATCTATCAAGCCAAATCCCCCGTTTTTGGCGGGAAAAGCAGGAGTTTTGCCCCCATGCATGCATACAGGACGCATAGCTGCGGCCAGCTGCGCGCGGGTGACGTGGGCAATAGCGTTCGCATTTCAGGCTGGGTTCACCGCAAGCGCGACCATGGCGGTCTGCTTTTCGTGGACCTGCGGGATCATTACGGCCTAACCCAGTGCGTCATTACGCCGTCGAACCCCAATTTCGCGCGTCTGGAGCGTATCCGGGTCGAGTCCGTCATTACGGTCACAGGCGAGGTTGTCGCTCGGGAAGCCTCCACGGTGAACTCGGGTCTGCCGACCGGGGCGATTGAGCTGAAGGTCGCTGAGCTAGGTGTGATTTCTGAAGCCGACGAGTTGCCGCTGCCAGTGTTTGCAGAGCCGGAATATCCCGAAGACGTCCGCCTGAAATATCGCTTCCTCGACCTGCGCCGCGAGACGCTGCACGCCAACATCGTGAAGCGCACGCAGGTGATTTCCTCCATGCGCCGGCGCATGGCCGATATGGGCTTTACGGAGTATTCGACGCCAATCTTGACGGCTTCGTCGCCGGAAGGCGCGCGCGACTTCCTCGTGCCGAGCCGCATTCATCAGGGGAAGTTCTTCGCGCTGCCGCAGGCGCCGCAGCAGTACAAGCAGCTGCTGATGGTGGCGGGCTTCGATCGCTACTTCCAGATCGCGCCGTGCTTCCGCGACGAAGACCCGCGCGCCGACCGTCTGCCCGGCGAATTTTACCAACTCGATCTGGAGATGAGCTTCGTCACGCAGGAAGACGTCTGGGACACGATGGAGCCCGTGCTGCGCGGCGTGTTCGAGGAGTTCTCGAACGGCAAGCCCGTTACCCAGAGATTCCCGCGCATTCCCTATGACACCGCGGTCCGCAAATACGGCTCAGACAAACCGGATTTGCGCAACCCGATCGAGATGGGGAATGTCTCGGACCACTTCCGTGGCTCCGGCTTCAAGGTCTTCGCCGGCATGCTGGAGAAGGACGCCAAGATCGAGGTCTGGGGCATTCCCGCATCGGGCGGCGGCAGCCGTGCGTTCTGCGACAAGATGAATTCCTGGGCGCAGCAACAGGGCCAGCCGGGTCTCGGGTACATCTTCTGGCGCGAAGGCGAAGAGGGCGGAGCAGGCCCTGTCGCCAAGAACATCGGCCCGGAGCGCACCGAAGCCATTCGCAAACAGTTCGGCCTCAAGGTCGGAGATGCGATCTTCTTCGTCGCCGGTCAGCCAACAAACTTCTACAAGTTCGCGGGTGAGGCGCGGAGCCGCGTGGGCTCCGAACTTAACCTGACGCAACTCGACCAATTCGCGTGCTGCTGGATCGTCGATTTCCCGTTCTATGAATGGAATGAGGACGAGAAGCGAATCGACTTCGCGCACAACCCGTTCTCTATGCCTCAGGGCGGGATGGAAGCTCTCAGCGGCGCGCAGGATCCGCTGACGCTCAAGGCATTCCAATACGACATGGTCTGCAACGGCTTCGAGATCGCCTCCGGCTCGATCCGTAATCATCACCCCGCGACCATGGTGAAGGCGTTCGAACTCACCGGCCTCTCCAAGGCGCAGGTCGAGGAACAGTTCGGCGGCCTCTATCGGGCGTTCCAGTTCGGCGCACCGCCCCACGGCGGTATGGCGGCGGGCGTGGACCGGATTGTCATGCTGGTCTGCGGCGTCCAGAACCTGCGCGAAATCACGCTATTCCCGATGAACCAGCAGGCGCAGGACCTGTTGATGAACGCGCCAAGCGAGGCGACAACCAAGCAGCTTCGCGAGCTGGGCATTCGTGTTGTTGCTCAGGAAAAGAAGTAAATCTTCGAGGGCGTGGTCCGCCGCTAACGATGCTTGCGGCGCTGACATAAACCTTGAAACCGCCAGCGGCGGCGGGCTCTTTTTAGGCTCGCCGCCATAGTTGTGTTTACATTCATTCCCCTTAACGTTGCCCTGCAAATCGTAACCATCGCGATAGGCGCGCGCTAAAGCGGTGACCTTCACCCTGCATGTGTCCCAGAGCCGCGCCTTGCGCCGGCGCCGGGACTCAGGGCCGGGAGAGGGTAATGACTGACGGCGTTCGGGTTGTGGTCTTCGCGTCCCAGAAGGGCGGGTCGGGAAAGACAACCCTGTCTGGCCACATTGCGGTGGAGGCCGAGCGGGCGGGCGATGGACCTGTCGCGCTGATCGATACCGATCCGCAGGGGTCGCTGGCAAAATGGTGGAACGCGCGGGCAGCTTCCACCCCGGCGTTCGCCCAAGCGTCGCTCGAAGAACTGGATGCCTGTCTCGATCATCTGAAGAGTATCGGGTTCAAGCTGATCGTTATCGACACTCCGCCAGCCGTCACCCAGACGATCGCTCATGTCGTCAAGCGCGCTGACCTTGTCGTCGTGCCGACACGTCCCAGTCCACACGACTTGCGCGCAGTTGGCCCGACGGTTGATATCGCGGACAGTCTCGGCAAGGCCCTGGTGTTCGTTGTCAACTCCGCAACACCGCGCGCCCGCATCACGTCTGAGACGGCCGTGGCGCTATCGCAGCATGGCGTCGTCGCGCCGGTGACGCTCCATCACCGGGTAGACTTCGCCGCCTCGATGATCGACGGCCGCACGGTTGGCGATATCCAGCCGGAATCGAAGTCCGCGCTCGAGGTTTCGGCGCTGTGGATGTATCTGCGTGGCCGCCTCGCCAAGCTCTATGGCGGCGCGGACGTGCATTGGGCCGAGAAGGCCCGGGCTGACTTCTCCACCGCCGTGCTGACGCCAGAAACCCCTATGCAGGCGCCGCCCGCCGTGCTGGGTGAGGACGAAGAAGACGACTGGGACTTGGACCTGCCCGCTTGGGCCAACATTGCGGTCGCCAACGCCACGGCCGATCGCCGCAAGAGTGGCGGCCAGCCACGCTCTCCCGCTCAGGGGCCGGCTCCCGCGCGTATGGCGCCGGGCATGGTGCTGGAGGCTATGCGCCCAGCCGAGACCAATCAGCTGGAGCGTCGCCGGGCCGATCGCGGACCACCGACTGGCCAGCCTGACCGCCGCCAGGCGCGCAGTTTTGGCCGCCGGCCGACGCACTGAGGGCAGGCCCAATGTCAGCATCCCCATTCGCTTCCCTGAGCGCTGGCCTGCTTGCCCGTAAGGGCGAGGCGAAGCCCTCGCAGGAACCCACTTTCGGATCGAAGCCGTGGCTGCCGCCGGTCGTTCCGGTTGCGACCATCTCCCCACCGGCCAGGTCGCAGGCCGTGCCCCACGCGCCTGCCACGGGTTCGAACGCGCCCGACATCGCCGAGATGAAGGTGTGTCTGAACGAGGTTGCCGCCGTATGGCCGCAGGCAAAGCCGCATCACGCGAGGGACCTGGATAGTTCGGGCTGGGTTGCGACCCGCGGCCATAATCCTGCGCCGATCGTCCATGGCCAGCCGATCAAGACCACGATCCGGCTGACACATGCTCAGGCTCGGGCTGTCAAGTTGGCCGCGCTGGTGCTGGACAAGCCGCAGCAGGAGATCCTGACAGCTGGGCTGTTGGGACGGCTCGAAGCGCTGGCCTGCTCGGACCTGTCGAGTTGCTCGTGCTTCAAGGCGGTGCTGGAAGGGCTCAAAATGCCAGAGGCGATGGAAATGCCGCTCGCCTACTAGCTGCAGCTAGTTCTTACAGGCCGGCAGCTTGAGGCCCTTGGGCAACTTCGTGGAAGCGTCGCCGCAGGCGATATTGAGCTGTATCTGCGTCAGCCCTTTGGCCGTCTCGAAGTCCGACCCGGAAAGGTTGGCATTGTCGAACTTGGCGGACGTGAAATCGGATCCGCCAAACCAGCCACCGACGAGCGACGCGTCCGCAAAATCAACCTTCCAGAAATCCGCGCCTTCGGCGCGCAGGCCAAACCCGTTCACGATGGACATGTTGGCGCCAGCGAACTTGGCTTTGTCGAATGTGGAGAGGCTTAGATCGGCTTGGCGCAGGCGGGCGCCGGAAAGGTCGATGCCGGAAAAGTCCTGGTAAGATAAGTCAACCTGGAACAGGTCGCATCCCGAACAGCCTTTCTCGCCCTCGATTAGCCTTTCGGCTGTCGCTTTGCGCGAAGCCTCGTTCTGCTCAGGCGTTTGCGCCAGCGCAGCAAGACCCATTGCGCCAATGGCGACGATGGCAATCAGGATGCGAAGGAGCATGAATTGAGGGGAGCCTTAAGCGAGAACAGAAAGGCTCATCAGGCCGATAGCGACAACCGCGATGAAGATGCGCTGTACCATTTAAGTCAGGGTCCCATGTGCAGTTAAGCGGCGGCAGTCGCCGGGTGAGCAACGTTCGCGCCAAGAAACAGTTCAATCGGGGCGGTTTGCAGGCGGCTTTTTGTACGTTCGGCGGTGTTTAGGTGAGCGAATTGTCAGAATTACCGAAGCCGCGTTACCGAATTACCAACAAAGCTGGATCCTGTCGCAGTTGCTACGCATTACATCTTGTTGGGAATTCCACGCGCCTTGATGGTCGGCAGTTTTTGCCGAGCACTGCGTCAGTGCGACGCTGGCGCCGCATCCGTCGGATCGACTTAGGCCGTCTGCACGGTGGCTCCACAAGCCTCACAAACAGCGACCCCATCATCGGGTCGTAGCGTGAAGTGTCCGCAGGTCGGGCAGGCGTCAGACAGGTAATCCGGCGAGCGCGGTGGCGTGACGCCCGCGCTCTCGGTTTCCTCGAGTCGCTCGGCAAGCCTCCGGGCGGTAAAAGGAACTATATTGTCCGGCATGACGCCGCGACTGAAGCCGCGCGAGATCAGTTGCTCGGGGCGCACCGGCGCAACAGGAACGGTCGGCTCTTCGCCTTCATTCGCGCCTGAGCCGAGGCCGTCATGGCTGACATTCTCGATCTCGGCGAGGTCATCGCGCCCGAGATAGGACACGGCGAGTTCGCGGAAAATGTAGTCGAGAATGGACGTCGCTTTGCGAATGGAGTCGTTGCCAGTGACTTCGCCCGCCGGCTCGAAACGAGTGAAAACGAAGGCGTCGACGAACTCCTCTAGCGGCACGCCGTATTGCAGGCCTATCGAGATCGCGATGGCGAAATTGTTCATCAGCGAGCGGAAGGCGGCGCCTTCCTTGTGCATGTCGATGAAGATCTCGCCGAGTTCGCCATCGTCGAACTCACCGGTGTGCAGATAGACCTTGTGGCCACCCACGGTGGCTTTCTGGATGTACCCCTTGCGGCGATCCGGCAGCCGACGGCGCTCGGCGACGTAGGCTTCGTCATGATCATGCGCGTGCGAATGGACCGGCGCGACAGGTTGCCGCTCGAATGTGGGCGCCTGCGTCTCGCTTGCCATCGGCGCGCGGGCGCGGCGTTTGGCTTCCGCGATCCGGTGCTGCAGCTCGCCATCAACTGCGGGACGCCCAGCCTCGATCCTGACACCCACTCCGGCGCCCATGGCGGCGCGGACAGAGGCGTGCACGGTCATGCGTGTCGTGTCGGACTGCTCGCCGGTCGCGATTGTGACCACGGGCTGTCGCGACAGGAAGGGCGCAATCGCTTTGGCAATGCGCACGCGCGCCTCCGGCGTTACGCCGTCGGCGCGGGCGAGTATGCGGGCGAGTGGCGATTTGGGGTTCGACACAGGACGACGACGGCCCTGGACGGCGATGCGGGCTTCATCGATCTCCCGCGGTGAGATGCCCAGCGCGCGCAGAAGCGCCTCGCCGTCTGTGTCGTAGGCCTCTGGATCAAGACCGAGGCGCTTGCGGATCAGGTCGTCACCGACAACCCAGCGCGAGAATGCGGCCGAGAGGCTGAGACCTTCCTTCAGCGCTTGTTCGATCCGATCAAGCGCTTCTTCCGTTAGTCCCCGCGATTCAAGTCGGTGACGCTCCAGCCCGTCGATCTGGTCCAACGTCCGCGCCCCGAGAATGCGAAGACGTACATCCTCTGCTTCGGTTTTGGACGCCGTCGTGTTGAGCGCGGCAGTCACACAATCTGAAAGATCTGGAGTTTGCTCGTCCTCATGCGCCAGCAGCAGATCGACCGGATCGGCCCCACTGCTTTCAGCGGCAATCCAGCGGATGGCGGCAGGCGAGGCGTGCTCGACCGTTATTGTTCCAGCGGCATCCCTGGCCAGGCTGCAGATCTTCGCTGCAGCTGCAATGCCCGGCTCGCTGTCATAAGCAAGGCCACGCGACATCACAGCTGCTGCGAGGCCGGCAAGCCGCACAGCACAGCCTGACGCAATCGTCCTGAGGGCTTGGAGGTCAGCGGTCATGACCGCGAGATCATCCGCAGCTGCATAGCGCGCCACGTTGACGGCGACCGCGGCGGCGTTTGCATCAGACGCGGCCTCGCCGATCCCGATCTCGACAGCCAGGCGCGTGCGGCTCACGCGTTCGATAGCGGACGCAGCTTCGTTGGCCTCGACGCCCGTCCATGATGGGATCACATAGGTCTGCCGTGCAGGTTCGCGTGCGCCGGTGGCCTGACGCCGAAGCGTAATGGCGGCTGCACGGGGTCCGCCCGGCGTGCACAGGGCGATCTCCACCAGTTCGGCATCCGCGCCCGCACGGAATGCGTCGATGAGCGCCGATGTCGTCGGCCGGCCCTGCTCATCCGTTTCAATGGTCAGCGCTTCGAGCGCATCAGCGACGGCAACAAAGGCTTGCGTCGCTACTGCGCGGGCAGAAGCGACTGCGGTTGCGTCCGCAATGGCCGACAGAAGTTGGGACGCCTCGAGCGACGTCCCCCGCGAACTTTCGATCAGGCTGGTGGGAGCGATAGGCGACATCCGGCGCGCCCGAATGGCTTCGCATAGCGCCTCGGCCGCCTCGCTCTCGCCCCCTAGCGTCCGGATTGCCGCGAAGTGCGCATTGAGCAGCCGGGCAGGCGGCGCATCAGCGTCGCCATGCCCGATCAGCGCTGCGCCGGTCTCCAGCACGCGCGCCAGATGGCGGCTGTTTGATTTGGTCCGGGATTCGGCCATTGGTATGCTCCCGCGTACGTCCAACGGTCACCAATGCGGCGCCTGTCGCGAATCGACCACATGATGGGGTGGTTCGCTCCGCCCTGCACACAGGAATTTGTCGCAGGGCCAAGGGTTTTGGCCTTCTGGACCCATTAATTCGCGGGCGCCATATTCGCGCCGTTGAAGTCGTGCCTATGTAACTGAATTCCTTGCGGAGCCGAGATGCTGAAGTCGATCTTCACCTGGTGGAACGGGGCTACGATCGGCGCCCGGTTCGACATTGGCCGCAGGGCTGTCTTTGTCGGCAAGGACGATGTCGGAAACAAATATTACGAGGAGCGCAAGGTGAGCCTAGAAGGCCGCAAGCGCCGGTACGTGATCTATAATGGATACGCAGAACCTACCAAAGTCCCGGCGGACTGGCATGGCTGGTTGCATCACACCTTCGAAAAACCGCCTACCGAGCAACCGCTGCTTCGCAGGGCTTGGGAAATCGATCACAAGCCAAACATGACCGGCACGCTTGAAGCTTACCGCCCGAAAGGCAGCCTTGCTGAGGGCGGCGAACGCGCGAAGAGTTCTGGCGATTATGAAGCCTGGAAGCCTTGATGCGTGAATCGCTGTTTGAAGCCCTGGTCGGTCTCGTTGTTGTTGCGGTCGCGGGGTTCTTCCTCGTGTTCTCGCTCTCGCAGCGCAGCGACGCCTCGACCGGCGACAGCTATGACCTGATCGCGAAGTTCGACCGGGCGGATGGCGTTTCCCCTGGCACGGACGTGCGGGTCGCCGGCGTGAAGGTCGGCACAGTGCGCTCCGTGAAACTCGACCAGACCACGTTCAAGGCCGAGGCCAGGCTGGCGATCAAGAAGGACGTCCAGATCCCCGAAGAGTCTGCTGCCCAGATCCAGTCCGACAGCCTTCTGGGCGGCAGCTATATCCATATCCAGATAAGCGGAATGCCGGACAACATGCAGCCCGGCTCCAAGTTCGAATACACGCGCGGCAGCATGGATATCCTAGGCATTCTTCTCGAAGCCGTGGGTGGCCTGGGCGGCGGCGAAAGCACGGGTGATACCGGGGGCGGTTCCGAGGAGGCTCTCCCATGACACGCTTCATTCGCTTTACACTCGCAACTGCCGCCGTCGCGTTGGCTGCGTCGGGCGCCAATGCGCTTGAGCCGCGCACAGGCGTGAAACTGCGCGCTCTCGACAAGATCACCGGAAACTCGACCGATATCAGCGCAAAGGTTGGCGAGACGCTCACCTTCGGACGGCTGAAGGTTACGGTGAAAGCCTGCTTCCAGGCTCCGCCGGAAGATGCGCCGGAATCGGCCGCGTTCCTTGAGGTTCACGCGACAGCGGTTGCTGGCAAGGGAACGGGCGACACGGCTGCCGAAACGGTGCGGATGCATCGCGGACCGCAGCCAATTGGACCGGACGGTCTATTGTTTTCGGGGTGGATGTTCGCGTCTTCGCCAGGGCTCAGCGCGCTTGAGCACCCGACTTACGACGTCTGGGTGATCAGCTGCAACACGTCTGCGCCGGCCCAGCCGGCTCCGGTAGCGCCAACTCCGGCTGCCGAGCCAAACTGAGCATCGACTTCCAGTGCCGCGGCAAGTCTTCTCTGAAATTCCTCTCGCCCGATTTCCTCGACGCCGAAGCTTCTCAGATGCTCGGTGATGAACTGCGTGTCGAGCAACACATAGCCATCGTTCTTCAAACGAGCGACCAGATGCGCGAGAGCGACTTTGGAAGCGTCTGTCACGCGCGAGAACATGCTCTCGCCGAAGAAGGCGCCTTTCAGGCTCACGCCATAAAGCCCGCCGATAAGCTCACCATCAAGCCACGACTCGACACTGTGTGCGTGACCCAAGCGATGAAGGGCGCTGTAGAGATTGAGGATCGGCGAGTTGATCCAGGTGCTAGGTCGGTCTGGCGCGGCTTCTGCGCAACGCTCCATCACGCGCGAGAACGCCGTGTTGAAGCGTACCTCGAAGGTGTCCTTGCGGATCGTCTTACGCAGGCTTTTCGAGACGTGGAAATTATTGAGCGGAAGCACGCCGCGCAGATCGGGATCGACGAGAAAAAGACGTGGATCGTCGCGATCATCCGCCATCGGAAATACGCCGCGGCGGTAGCAGTCGAGCAGATCCTTCGGGCCGAAAACCCGGCTCAACGCGCTATCCCTTCTTCGTGTCCTTGGGCGACTTCAGGAAACCTTCCAGCCAATGGATGTCGTAATTGCCGGCCTGAATGTCCTTGTTGTCGACGAGGCGCATGTGCAGCGGCAACGTCGTTTCAACGCCGCCAACTACGGTTTCGCCCAGGGCGCGACGCAGCCGCGCGATTGCTTCTGCGCGCGTAGGCGCGTGCACAATCAGCTTGCCGATCAGACTGTCGTAATGCGGGGGTACGCGATAGCCAGAATAGACGGCGCTATCGAGCCGAACGCCGAGACCGCCCGGTGCGTGGAAGTCTGTTATCAGGCCGGGAGACGGCGCAAACGTTTCGGGGTTCTCCGCGTTGATGCGGCATTCGATGGCGTGGCCGCTAATCACCACATCTTTCTGCGTCAGCGACAGTTTTTCCCCGGCGGCGATGCGGATCTGTTCCTGCACGAGATCGACGCCCGTGATCATCTCGGTCACCGGGTGTTCGACCTGCAGGCGCGTGTTCATTTCGATGAAGTAGAACTCTCCATTCTCGTAGAGGAATTCGATTGTCCCGACGCCGAGATAGCCAAGCTTCTTGATCGCGGTGGTGACTGTCTTGCCGATCTTCGCGCGCGCGTCCGCGTCGATGACCGGGGAGGGCGCCTCTTCGAAGACCTTCTGGTGGCGGCGCTGTAGCGAACAGTCGCGTTCGCCAAGATGGATAACGTTGCCATGGCCATCGGCCACGATCTGAATTTCGATGTGACGCGGTTTCTGGAGATACTTCTCCATGTACACGGCGTCATTGCCGAAAGCGGCCTTGGCTTCGCTCCGCGCCGTCTGGAAAGCGACTTCGAGTTCATCAGGCGTGGCTGCGACCTTCATGCCGCGTCCGCCGCCGCCGGCCGTCGCCTTGATCAGCACGGGATAGCCGATCCGCTTGGCCGCCGCCGTGGCGTCTTCAACCGTGGGCAGGCCGCCGTCAGAACCCGGAACGACGGGCACGCCTGCCGTCTGGATCGCTTCCTTGGCGGTGATCTTGTCGCCCATCATCCGGATATGTTCCGGCTTGGGTCCGATGAAGGTGATGCCGCTCTTCTCGACGATCTCGGCGAATTTGGCGTTCTCGGAAAGGAAGCCATAGCCCGGATGGATCGCCTGCGCGCCGGTAATCTTTGCAGCGGTTATGATTGCAGGGATGTTGAGATAGGATTTGGCCGCCGAAGCCGGGCCCACGCAGACGCTCTCGTCGGCGAGGCGCACGTGCATGGCGTTGCGGTCGGCTTCGGAATGGATCGCCACAGTGTGGATGCCCATCTCCTTGCATGCACGGTGCACGCGCAGAGCGATCTCACCTCGGTTCGCTATGAGGATTTTGTCGAACATCGCGGCCTGCGCTATTCGATGATGACGAGGGGCTCGCCGAACTCGACCGGCTGCTGGTTCTCGATGAGAATCTGCGTGACCTTGCCGGCGCGCGGAGCGATGACCGGGTTGAATGTCTTCATGGCCTCGACCAGTAGCAGCGTCTGACCGACAGCGACCGTCGCGCCGACCGTGACGAACTTTGCGGCGCCTTCTTCCGCTTGTAGATACACGGTGCCCACCATCGGCGATTTCACAGCGCCGGGATGATCGCGCAGTGAGGCCTTGGTCACAGGCGCGGCTGCGACGGGCGGTGCAGCGGCCGCTGGCGCGGTCGGCGCAGGCGCATAGGCTTGCGCCATATGCACGGCCTTCGCCTCAGGCTTTACGACCTTGATGCGCAGGCCGCCTTGCTCGATCTCGATTTCGCCGAGATCGGCTTCACGCAGGATGGCCGCGAGTTCGCGGATCAAACCGGTGTCGAACCTGCCATTCTTGTCGGAAGGCTTGTCGGCCATGGTCGTCAAACTCTCTTCTGGTCAGCAAGGGCCGCCGCAGCCTCAATGGCCAAGCGGTATCCAAGGGCGCCGAAGCCGGCGATGACGCCGGAAGCGGCAGGCGAAACCAGGCTGTTGTGCCTGAATCCTTCCCGAATTCCGGGATTGCTGAGATGCACTTCCACGACGGGAATGGTCAACACCTTGAGCGCGTCGTGGAGCGCGACCGAGGTGTGGGTATAGCCGCCCGCGTTTATGACCACCGCTGCGGCCTGTCTACGTGCTTCCTGCACCCAATCCACAAGCTCGCCTTCATGGTTGGATTGGCGGAAAACCAGCGTTGCCCCAACCGCTGCGGCAGCTTCGTGCGACAGTTTTTCCAAGTCCGCGAGCGTCGCCTTGCCATAGATGGCGGGCTCGCGCTCACCGAGGAGGTTGAGGTTTGGACCGTTCAGGCAGTAGATGGTCAAGCTCATGGACGACCTTTACCTGAGACCAGTTCGCAACGCCAAAAGACATCCATAGAATCTGGCGCGGCGGAGCGAATGAATAGGCGAATCCCGAGCCGGATCAAATGCCTGAGACGACGAAATGAACGTATTCCTTAACGGCGAACCGGCCAGCGCGCCTGACGTCGTCACTGTGGCGGCCTTCCTCGAAAGCCTGGGAATGCCCCTGAAGGGTGTTGCAGTGGAAAGGAACCGCGAAATCGTGCCCAAGTCCATGTATGGATCGGTCCGGCTCACCGAGGGCGACCGGATTGAGATCGTCCAGTTTGTGGGAGGGGGCTGATGCCCGACACGTCAGTCGCGACAGGCGACCAGTTGATAATTGCCGGCAAGGCCTATTCCTCCCGCCTTATCGTCGGGACAGGCAAGTACGCAAACTACGCCCAGAACGCCGCAGCCGCTGAAGCGGCGGGCGCCGAGGTCGTTACGGTGGCGCTGCGGCGTGTGAATGTCGCCGACAAAGGCTCGGACCGGCTGGTCGATCATCTCGACCCGAAGCGCTTCACCTATCTGCCCAACACGGCAGGCTGCTTCACGGCGGATGATGCTGTGCGCACGCTTCGCCTCGCGCGCGAAGCCGGCGGATGGTCGTTGGTGAAGCTCGAAGTGCTGGCCGACCAGAAGACGCTCTACCCTGATATGCAAGAGACGCTGATCGCTGCGAAGGCGTTGATCGCCGATGGCTTCGACGTCATGGTCTATTGCTCGGACGATCCGGTCTACGCACGCAAGCTGGAAGACGTTGGCTGTTGCGCGATCATGCCACTCGGCTCGCTCATCGGCTCCGGGCTTGGCATCCAGAACCCCGTGAACATTCGCTTGATCGTCGAGCAGGCGAGGGTGCCGGTAATCGTCGATGCAGGCGTCGGCACGGCGTCGGACGCGACCATCGCGATGGAACTCGGTGTCGATGGCGTCCTGGTGAACACGGCGATTGCCGCAGCCAGAGATCCAATTCGCATGGCGCGTGCGATGAAGCACGCTGTCATCGCTGGCCGGGAATCCTACCTGGCGGGACGCATGCCGAAGAAGCGCTATGCCGACCCATCCAGCCCGCTGGCCGGGCTGATCTAGGGCTTCACCTTGTCGCGCGCCGCCTTGACGATGTCGTTGAGGTGCTGCTCGCCGAACCCGCCAACGTAAGTCCCGTTGATGAAGAAGCTGGGCGTCCCTTCAAGGCCGACCTTCTCGTAGTCCTCGACCGAGGCCCGCACCTTATCCTTGATCACCTTCGAATTCATGTCCTGCTTCATGCGCGCGATATCGAGGCCGATCGACTTGCCAACCGTCTCGATAATCTCCGGCGTATAGGCGTTCGCCGGCACCTTCATCAGCGCAATGTGCATTTCGCGATACTTGCCCTGGTTCTTCGCTGCGAGAGCGGCCGCCGCCGCCATCTCCGAATTGACGCCGCGGACAGCCGACTCCTTGATCACAACACGAATGTCGCCGCGGCGATCATCGACCTGGTTCATCACCCACGACGTCGCCAGCTTGCAGTAGCCGCAATTGTAGTCCGTGAACTCGACGATCGTTATCGGCGCATCGGCTGGGCCGAGCACCGGATCATCCTTGGCCAGCGTGACCTTTGACCAGGCCGCCTCGGTTGCAGCGACCTTCTGCTCTTCTTCGCGACGTTGAAGCTCGCCAAACGCCTCCGCGAGAACGATAGGCTCCCGCATCAGGTATTCCTTTACGATCGCCTCGATCTGCGCCTTGGACAGCTCGCCGACGGCGTCAGGAGCGTTCACGGCGCCCTGGCCGGAGCAGGCTGTAGAAGCGAATGCGGCGGCGATGGCGGTTATGAGCTTATAGCGCATCGAGCAGGTCCTTTCGGGCCATTGTGCCCGGCTGTTCTGAAGAGAATATGGTCCGGTTCGTTCGGATTCCATCATCAATGTTGGGTGTTCAGGGCAGTTCCGGCAAAACCGGGGCGGGCGCCGCGAGGCCGGTTGCGTGGGTCCGAAAGCGCCATGATGTCATCGGCGCGCTGGCCATTAGGGGTGTCTAGTTTCAGCTTGTCGCGGGCCCGGCTGGCGAATACATGCGCTCGGCTCATATTACCAACCTGATAGGCTTCCTCAGCTGTCGCTAGGTCAGCATCCCCGATCCGGCCCTGGCTTGCATACACAACGGCCAGCTGGTTCCAGGCAAAGGCATTATCCGGCTCAAGCGCCAGTGCATCAATCAGCAGGCCCTCAGCTTCTTTGATGTTGTCCTCGGACTTGGTTCCGATCAGCGACCGGGCAAGGTTCACTTTCAATAGTGCGTGCTGAGGCGCCAGCTCGACTGACCGGCGATGCGGCCCGACGGATTCTGTCGATTTGCCACTCTCGAAAAGGATCTGGCCCTTCAATTCCTCAAAGTACGGATTGGTTGGTTCAGCGTCGATCAGTTCTTGTGTCAGCCTGAGCGCAGCCTTGATGTCGACCGCTCTGTATGCGGCAATGGCGCGCGCGTATTTTGCCGGCATCGACTGGTCGCTGGCCGGATAGCGCGATGCAACGCGATTGGCCGGTCCGATGAAGCCGACAAGCTTCGCCTTCATCATGGCTAACTGATCGATCGTCTCCTGGCTTTGCGGTTTGGACTTGGCCGTGATGGAAGCTGCACGGCGCGTGAGCGCCGAGATGCGATCGCTGGAAATCGGGTGCGAGCGGAAATACGGATCGCGACGGCTTTCCGACATCAGCTCTTCATAGCGGAAATGCTCCATGAAGGAGGGCAGGCCGTCGGCTGATTGACCAGTCTTCTCGAGGAAGTCGAGGCCATACTGGTCGGCAGAGCTTTCCTCTGCACGCGTGAATTTGAAGATTGTCATCATGCCAAACTGCCCAGCGCTGCCGAACAGCGCCATGGCCGCGTCGGGAGCTCCCGCGAACAGAGCAAGAGCGCCCAGACCCATCGTGATGAGCGACGTGCCGCTAGCGGCGCCCATCGCAGCATCACGCGTAACGTTGTGACCGCCCGCAATGTGTCCTGTCTCGTGCGCGATAACGCCCTTGAGTTCTTCGGGCGTCTTGGTCTCCATGATGAGGCCTGTGTGAAGGAACAGGTTCTGACCCGCTGCAACAAACGCATTCAGGGTATTGTCCTGGACGATGTAAATGTTGACGTCGGCTGGCTTAAGCCCAGCGGCTTCAAACAGCGGATCCGCATAGTCGCGAAGGATGTGCTCGATCTCGGCATCGCGGATCAGTCCCTGTGCCGATGCCGTGAAAGGCATGGCCAGCGCCAGTGCGGGACCAGCAATGGCCCGCGCAATCCGGTTGACTACGCCCATCCGAACGCCTCCTTCAGTCCCGTCCTCCCGGCGGCAAACTATCTCCCGGCATGGGAGAAGCAAATCCACCCGGCAGTTCAGCTGCTGCTGATCCGGTCTCAGCCCGTTTTGCGGCGGTTCCACCATCCCGCTTTGCGGGGGGCTTTGTCAGACACGGGCTCGGGTTCCTCCGGCGTGCCGTGAATGGCATGGCGGCGGGCTTCGGCCTGCGCTGACTCGGCGGCGGTTTGCTCCACACTTGCATCGACTTCGGGAGCTTCCGGCTCGGTTGCGGCGATTTCGTGGTCGCGAGCCTGGATTTCGACGCGCTCGGCCTGGGGCTGTGGCAGATCAGGTTCGCTTTCTGTGGGAGCTTCGAAGACGGGCACGGCTTCCAATGGCGCGGCATCAAGCGGCTTTTCAGCGCTGGCTGCCTGTTCGCCAGACTGCTCCGGTGGGGCTCCTGTCTCGTCATCCTGAGGCGGCGCTGCGACCACAAGGAATGGCGCTGAAGCAATGGCGTCGAGCATCTCGCCGCCGTCTGCGGCGATATCCGGCGTCCGGTTGCGCTCGCCGCGATCGCGGTCACGATCGCGTCCGCCGCGACGTCGGCGGCGTCCGCCGCGGCCACGACCGTCGTCACGTCCGCTATCCTCGCGGACAGCGACAGGCGCCGTCTCATCAGACGGTTCAACGATCTCCATGCCCGACGTTTCGCGCTCACGGTCGCGTCCGCCACGACGGCGCCGTCCACCGCGACGACCGCGACGTCCGGACGACCGATCCTCGTCGTCATCGTCTTTCTCGGCGTCGGAGCTTGCTTCCTCTTCGCCATCCTCGTCTTCATCGTCGTGATCGTGACCTTCGTGGTCGTCGGACTCCTCGTCCGAATCCTCAATGATCTCTTCGTCCTCGTCCTCGATCTCATCCGGCGCTGGCGCGGGCAGGGGCTTGAGCTTGCGAAGGTCAATCGGCGGCGCGGGCCGATACGAGACTGTCTCGCCGCTCGCACGGCCTTCGATCTTGAATTCGCCGGTCTTCAGGTCCTCGTCCGCCTCGATGCGCACGGCCACATGGCAATCAGCTTCGATATTGGCGATAGAGGCGCGTTTCTCATTGAGAAGATAAAGCGCAACTTCGCTGGCCGCTTCGACATGAACCGTTTCGACGCGGTCATCCGCGGCGCGGGCTTCAACCATGCGGAGCAGCTGTATCGCGGCGCTCTCGATCGAACGCATGCGGCCCGTGCCGCCGCAATGATCACACGGCTCGGACGACAGTTCGAGCACGCCAGCGCGGCGACGTTGCCGCGAGATTTCGAACAAGCCAAACTGCGAGATACGGCCGGTCTGCACACGCGCCCGGTCGATCTTTAGGCAGTCCTTCATTTTCCGTTCGACGGCGCGGTTGTTCTTGTTGTCCTCCATGTCGATGAAATCGATCACGATGAGGCCGGCAAGATCACGCAGGCGCATCTGGCGGCAGGCTTCCGCCGCAGCTTCCATGTTGGTTTTCAGGGCTGTTGCCTCGACATTGCGCTCGCGCGTCGCCTTGCCGGAGTTCACGTCGATCGCCACCAGCGCTTCAGTCTGGTTGATCACGATATAACCGCCCGAAGGCAGCTGAACCGTGGGCGAGTAGATGCCTTCGAGCTGGTCCTCGATGCCCGTCATCACGAACAGCGGGCCATTGTCCTCATGCTGGACAACCTTTCGCGTGTGGGACGGCATCAGCATTTTCACGAAGGTGCGGGCCTCGTTATAGGCCTCGTCGCCTTCCACGATGATGCGCTCGACATCCTTGTCGTAGAGATCGCGGACGGCGCGAAGGACGAGATGGCCTTCCTCATGGATGAGCGCAGGCGCCATCGACTCCATCGTCTTGCCAACGATCTGCTGCCAGAGCTTGGTCAGGTATTCGAAGTCGCGCCGTACTTCGTTCTTGGTGCGCTTCGCGCCCGCGGTGCGGACAATCAGGCCGGCGCCGCGCGGAACTTCGAACTCGGACGTGATCGCTTTGAGGCGCTTGCGATCGGACGCATTTGTAATCTTGCGGGAGATGCCGCCGCCGCGCGACGTGTTGGGCATCAGCACGCAGTAGCGGCCAGCGAGCGAGAGATAGGTGGTAAGGGCTGCGCCCTTGTTGCCGCGCTCTTCTTTGACCACTTGCACCAGCATTACCTGCCGGCGGCGGATGACTTCCTGGATCTTGTACTTGCGCTGGAAGAGGGCGTTGCGCCGGTTCTGCTTCCGCTCGGCTTCTTCCTCGGCCTCTTCATCGTCTTCCTCATCGCCATCGGCGGAGGATTCGCCATCATCTTCCTCGTCAGCTTCCGCGAGCAGGGCTTCGCGGTCTTCCTTGGGTATCTGGTAGTAATCCGGATGAATCTCGGAGAAGGCAAGAAAGCCGTGACGGTTGCCGCCATAATCGACGAACGCCGCCTGCAGCGACGGTTCGACCCGGGTCACTTTCGCAAGGTAGATGTTGCCCCGGAGCTGTCTCTTGTTCCGGGCTTCGAAGTCAAAGTCTTCGATTTGGCCATTCGCTACGACGGCCACCCGGGTTTCCTCCGGGTGGGTAGCGTCGATCAGCATGAGCTTGCTCATGTAGTAGAACCTCTTTGTCAGGAATGCAGGCGGCGCGCGTAAGCGCGGCTTCAGCCTGCGAAACGGTTGAATATTCAGGTGACGAGGGGGCTCGGCGTCCGGTCAGGCTGACTGAATCTCGCGAAGTCGCGTTCATAATTGCCCTGGCCATGGAGGCAGCGTAACCGCGGACCTCCGATACACGCACGAAACCGGCTAACGCCCTCAACGACATAGGTATTTCGGAAATCCGTCGCCAAGGCGCGAAAGGTTGGCCACAAGAGCCATCCTTGGGACTCAGCTATGCACCCATTACGCACCGAGGGGAAGGGCGCAGCGCCCCTCTCCTCGGTTATCCACAGACTGTGATGCCTAGGTCTTAATCTACGTCATTGAATTTTTTAAGTCTTTCGCCCGCGAGACTCTAACTCGACCCGCAGGGTCGGCTCTGCCCGACAACACCCACCCGCTTGACCTTCCCCTGGCCGTTATCGACGTCGAAATAGATGTTCCCGTAGTCGTAAACGGTCGTTTCGGCGCGGGTCTCGACGCAACGGGGTTTGCCAAAACTTGCCCTTGCGAAAATCTGCTCCACGCCGGGCCGCACCCCGGAACTTGTGTGGAAGCGAGCGTCTTCGGCGATGATCCAATAGACCTCGTCCTTGGCCCCTACAGTGAGCCCGTCGGGAAAGGTGTAGGTAGTGGCGTCGGTGCCGCTGATCGGGGACGTCGTGAGCGGATTGCCTTTGACCGCCAATAGGGTCGCCAGCGGCATCCCGATCTGCACCTCTCCAATGCGAGAGCCTGGCACGACCAGATTGTCGTCCAACGTCAGAGGGCCGGTCACGCAGCCGGCGAGAAAAAGGGGAAGCAGGGCGGTCTTCAGACACGCAACGTTCATGGCGGAGAGCTCTCGATCACGCGCCCCGCCAGCCGTGTTGAGCGCAGATCAGCTGAAATCCCCTCGGAAGTCGAGCCGCACTATCGATTCCAACGAACAGTTAACGCGAGCCCTGTCTCGCCGCTGCAAGCCGCTGCGCCTTCCGCTTCTTGAACGCCCTACAGTTGTCCAGCTAACGCTACGGAATTCAAAAAATTGAACAGACGGTGCGCGTCATCGTTCGCGGCCATGGAATTAGCGTGCTAACTCTAGACTTAGAATTCGCATCGGTGTCGGCGTCCGCATAACAAAGCCGCATCCAGTGACGCGAACGTAAATCAACGGAGGAGCCCGCAGTGAGATATTCGTCGATCCTGGCCTCAGTTTTATGCGTCCTTTCAGTAGCGCCGACAGCCTTCGCGCAAGGTGAGCCAAAGTACACTCCGCCCAAGACCAGCTGGGGTGCGCCGGACATCCAAGGTTTCTTCAGCAGCGCTTCGCTCACGAGCATGCAGCGTCCTGCTGGCGCTACTGGTCTGATTGTCAGCGAAGAGGAAAGGGCGAAGCTGTTCGATCGCAACATCTATACTCGCGTTGCAAAGGAAGAAGCCGGCGCCTCCAAGGTCGATGAGAAGTCTTCCAAAGAACTTCTCGCCGACAAGAATCCCGATCGTGGATACAATCGCTTCTGGATGGAGCCGGGCGCCGACCTCGGCAAGATCAACGGGCAGTATCGTTCGTCATGGATTGTCGAACCCGCCAATGGCCAGATTCCCTATATCAATGCTACGGCCAATCGCGGAGGCGCCGGTTCCACGTCGGAAGAAGAGTTTGCGGACCGTGGCAGCGACAACCCTGAAGATCGCGGTATTTCGGAGCGGTGCATCTGGTTCGGCAGCAGTGCCGGGCCGGTGCTGAGCAACGGGATGTACAACAACAACATGCAGATCGTTCAGACCCCGGATCACGTGATGATCCTGGGCGAGATGATCCACGACGTGCGGATCATCTCGCTCAGGGGTACGCGCAATCCCGCGAACATTCCCAAGTGGGGTGGGGATTCGATCGGGCGATATGAAGGCAACACGCTCGTGGTCGAAACGACGAATGTCGAGCCCAAGCAGGGCAGCTTCATTTCGGACAAGGGCAAGGTGACCGAGCGCTTCACGCGCGTGAACGATGGCCAAGTTCTCTATCAATACACGGTCGAAGATCCGAGCCGTTACACCCAGCCATGGAAAGGCGAGATGCCGTTGAACGCGCAGCCGGAAGGCCTTTACGAATATGCCTGCCTCGAAGGCAATTACAGCATGTTCAACCTGCTATCGGGCGCCCGCCAGATGGAGCGTGAAGGCCGCAAGAATGGTACACGGAAGGCTATTTTCGCCGGGGTCGAATAAGTCGCGCTTTCCGGAATCTGTATGAGGGCAAATGCGATGTTGTCGGGCTGAATCCCGGCGCATCGCTTTGTCTGCTCATGCTAACGAACAGTTAACGCCGCATAGGTAAGGCTCGCTAAGGGTCAGAAGGCCCGTGAAGCATCCTGAAGGGCGCTGGCGAACGTGCGCGTGTGGTTCCTGACATTTCTGTCGGCGCTGGGCTTTGGCGCGTTAGCGACTTCCGCGGCGTTGGCGGATCCGCCAACAGGACGCGTCCTGTCTGTGAAATTCGGCGGCGAGGGTGGGGCCACGCGGGTCGTCGTGGAGTCCGATGTCGCTCTAAAATACCATGTTTTTGTCCTGGCGGCGGGCGCGCAGCGGGTCGTGATCGACCTGCCGCGGGTGCGCTGGTCCATCAACGGCCTGACTTCGGAAGCCGGTTCCGGCAGGGGCGCTGGAGTCGTGGTCGGGTACCGCTACGCTCAGAACACGGCGACAACATCGCGATTGGTGCTGGACCTGGCAAAACCTGCATTGGTTACACGCGAATTCGTGCTGGCGCCCAAGAAGAAGGACGAGAACCACCGCATCGTTCTCGACCTCGATCCGACGACCGCCGCGGCGTTCGCGGAGGCGGCGGGCGGCGAGCAGTCCGGGCCGCAGCCAGTCGCGAAACAGGTTTCCCGAAAGCCCCTTATTGTGATTGATCCCGGCCACGGCGGTAAAGACCCTGGGGCTAGCTCGAAGACGGGCGTGCGGGAAAAGGACGTGGTGCTCGATGCCGCCAAGGCGTTGCGCGAGGAGTTGCTGGCCTCGCAGCGCTATGATGTCGCCCTCACGCGCTCGACTGACGTGTTCATAGAGCTGGAAGATCGCGTGACGAAGGCGCGGAATTTGGGCGCCGACCTCTTCATCGCGCTGCATGCTGATGCCGGATCGAATTCCGAGACCAGCGGGGCCTCCGTCTACACTCTTTCGCCCGAGGGCGAAAAACGTGTCGATGGCGCGCGCAAGCAGAATGACTGGATCCTTGACGTTGAGGTGGATTCCAGCCGGCCTGAGGTCGTGAACCAGATTCTTGCAGACCTCGTGCAGCGCGAAACCAAGAACCAGTCGGCCCGGTTTGCGCAGATGCTGGCGGTTTCAATCGGCGAACATGGTTGGCCGACACTTGAAAATACGCATCGGAAGAAGGGCCTATTCGTCCTGTTGAGCCCTGATGTGCCGGCGGCGCTCCTGGAAATGGGCTTTATTACCAATGACGACGATGTCGCGGCCATGACGTCCGATCCGAGGCGCAAGAAGCTGGTGCAGGGCGTCGCCCACGCAATTGACCAGTTCTTTGACAGCCAGACGCGGATCGTTGCAGTCAGGTAGCGACCGGTGCGTACCGGCTGGTTCGGATGCCGCGTAGGGCAATACCGACGCGACGCCGGGCCGCACCACTACACAAGGCCTTCACGAAGATGGGCTGAGTTTAACCCGTTGTGACCCTGTCACCGGCGGAATCGACGCCATAAAGTCACCTCAAAGAGCGGTGATTCCGGGGCCTACGCTTTGCGACGGCTTTGCCGTTGCCAGTTCAGCGCCGGATGGCGCGCAGCCGGTGAGATATGCAGCTTCAGATGTCCTCGTGGAACTGGAAGACCATCCTGATCAGCACGGCCGCTGTGATCGGCGCTGTGTTCCTCGGTGTGGTGGTGTGGTTCTTCATTGTGACCCAGAACCTGCCGTCCGAGGACGAACTCGCGAACTACGAGCCGCCGATCATGAGCCGCGTTCATGCGGGCGACGGAAAACTGGTGGCCGAGTTCGCGACGCAACATCGTGTCTACGTTCCTTCCGAGGAACTGCCTGACCAGCTGGTGCAGGCCTTCATTTCGGCCGAGGACAAGACGTTCTTCGAACACTCTGGCATCGACTTGTGGGGCATGTTCCGTGGGACCGTGCTGAACGCGCTGCAGGGCAAGCGGATGACCGGCGGGTCGACCATCACCCAGCAAGTGGTCAAGAACATGCTCACGGGCGACGAGCGCTCGGTTGATCGCAAGGTGCGCGAGGCCGTGCTCGCCATGCGCATCGAGAAAAAGCTTTCGAAAGAGCAGATCCTCGAACTCTATATGAACGAGATCTATCTCGGTGGACGCTCTTATGGTGTTGGCGCCGCGGCGCTTAACTACTTTGGCAAGTCACTCGGTCAGCTCACGCTGGCTGAATGCGCCATGCTGGCCGGTCTGCCGCAAGCGCCGGGAAAGGTGAATCCGTATACCAATCCTGAAGCGGCAATCGACCGCCGCAATTACGTGCTCGGTCGCATGGTTGCGAATGGCTATGTGGAAAAGGCCGTCGGCGACAGGGCGATCGCCGAGCCATTGAAGGTGGTCAATCGTCTCGACACTGACGAGAACCAGGCTGCGGCCTATTATGTCGAAGAGCTGCGCAAGGAGATCCTCGCGCTCGGCGATCAGAAGAAGCTGACGGGTATCGACAGCAAGAGCGCGGCTGAGAAGGCTTTCCTTGAGGGCGGTCTCTCGATCCGTTCGACGCTCGACTCCAACCTCCAGCTGATCGCTCAGACCGCGCTGCGAGCCGGCCTTGAAACCTATGATCGTCGTCATGGCTGGCGTGGTCCGGTTGGCAAGATCGAGGTCAGTGACGAATTCGAACAGACCTTGAAGGATTTCGCGAATAACAAGGACAACAAGGCCAAGGTCGCTGGCGGCGGCAACACCTGGCAGCTGGCGGTAGTTCGCTCTGTTGCGAAAGACGCGGTGCGCCTCGGCTTAGCGAGCGGCGATACCGGCACGTTGCAGGCTGAAGATGCGAAATGGGCCGCGCCTCTGAAACGCGATGGCGGCGGTACGGGGCTGAAGGTTGGCGACGTTATACAAGTGTCGCGTGAAGCGCCCCCCGATGTTTCAACGCAGCTGATCACTGACTATGGCGTTCCGAAAAAGGTCGCCAACAATGCGCCGTGGCGTTTGCGCCAGATTCCCGCCCTGCAGGGCGCGCTGGTGGCGATGGATCCACATACCGGCCGCGTGCTCGCGATGGCTGGCGGCTATTCGTTCGAGCGCAGCCAGTTCAACCGCGCCATCCAGGCCAAGCGGCAGCCCGGATCTTCGTTCAAGCCGTTCGTCTATGCGGCGGCGATGGAGCAAGTCGACCCGGTGACGGGCGGCTATAAATGGACGCCTTCCTATCGCGTGCCGGATATTCCCTACGTCTCGTGCGACCCGAACCAGGAGAAATGCTACAAGCCGACCAACTATTCAGAGCAGTTCTATGGTCTGACCACGTTGCGCGTCGGCGTCGAGAAATCGCGGAACGCAATGACTGTGCGTCTCGCCAGCGAGATCGGTTTCGACAAGGTCTCGGCCGTCGGCGAACGCATGGGCATCTACGACAAGCTGCCGCCTTACGAGTCAATGGCGCTTGGCGCCGGCGACACAACGCTCATGCGCATGGCGATCGCCTATGCCGAGCTGGTCAATGGCGGCAAGCAGGTCTCTCCGATGATGTTCGACCGCATCCAGAACCGTTATGGCGAAAGCGTCTACAAGACGGATCAGCGGCCGTGCACGGGCTGCATCACGGAATGGAAAGCCGGCATGCAGCCGCCAGTTCTGCCTGACGAGCGCAAGCAAGTGATGGACCCGATCACGGCCTATCAGACTGTTTCGATCCTCGAAGGCGTCGTCCAGCGTGGCACCGGCACGATCATCCGATCGGTCGGAAAGCCGGTCGCCGCCAAGACGGGCACGACTAACGATCAGTTCGATGCTTGGACAATGGGTTTCAGCCCTGACCTCGTCACAGGCGTGTGGGTCGGTTTCGATAGTCCGCGAAACATGGGCGAGGGCGAAAGCGGCGGCCGTGTCGCCGCCCCCATTTTCCGCGACTTCATGCTCGCCGCGCTCAAGGATCGCCCAGCGGTGACATTCCGCATTCCGGATGGCGTCGAGCTGGTCGAAGTTGACGCCGACAGCGGTTGCCAGCCTGCGCCGGATACGCGCCTCATCATCACCGAGGCGTTCCGTCCGGGCTCTGCTCCGGCCGATCGTTGCGAAGTGCCCGTTGGGGCCGATGGCTACAAGGTCGATTACAGCAAGATGGGTGCGGGCGACGAGGCCGTTTCCGCGACGCGTGATGGCCAGGTCGTCGCAACGCCTGGTACAGATGCGGTCACCACAAGCAACCCCACCAATCCGACCGATCCGAACCAGCCCCAGCAGCCCAGTGACCCGAGCAAACCTCAGGAAGTGTTGACACTCAAGGACGGCACCTTCTAGACGGCCCGTCTGGACAAGCCTTTCTCAAGCCTCCCGAGCAAGCGATGACGCCCGAACTCGAAAACATGATCGAGACTATCCGGCAGTCCATTGGCCTGCTCAGGAGGCGTCTTTGACTGGGGCGTCGCCGAGAAACGTCTCGCGGAGCTGAACGCTCTCTCTGAGCGTCCCGATTTCTGGAACGATCCCGTCAAGGCTCAGCCGATGATGCGCGAACGCACGCGTATAGAGTCGGCCATGAACGATATCCGCACACTCGAGCGCGAGGCGGATGACGCTGAGACGCTGTGGGAGATGGCTGAAGCTGAAGCCGACAAGGGTACGTTGGCCGAGGTTGAAGCGAGCATCCGCGCCGCTGTTGAGAAGGCCAAGCAGGCCGAGTTGAAGGCGCTCCTTTCTGGCGAGGTCGACGCGAACGACTGCTATATCGAAGTCAACGCGGGCGCGGGCGGCACGGAGAGCCAGGACTGGGCGTCGATGCTGCGCCGCATGTATGTGCGTTACGCCAACGCGCACGGGATGAAGGTTGAGGAGATAGACGAGCATGCTGGCGAGACCGCCGGCATCAAGTCGGCCACCATGCTGATTAAGGGCGAGAACGCCTATGGCTGGCTGAAGAGTGAGAGCGGCGTGCACCGGCTCGTGCGGATTTCGCCTTATGACTCCAACGCGCGGCGGCACACTAGCTTTGCGTCCGTTTGGGTCTATCCGGTGATCGACGACACGATCGAAGTGAACATCCAGGACAAGGACGTGCGGACGGATACCTATCGTGCGTCGGGCGCCGGCGGTCAGCACATCAACAAGACCGACTCCGCCGTCCGCCTCACGCACATCCCGACCGGCATCGTAGTCGCCGTGCAGGCTGAGCGGTCACAACACAAGAACCGCGCTCAGGCGTGGGACATGCTGCGTGCCCGGATCTACGAGATGGAGCTGAAGAGGCGTGAAGCCGTGGCCCAGGCCGAAGCTGATTCGAAAACAGAAATCGGTTGGGGGAGGCAAATCCGCTCCTATGTGCTGCAACCTTATCAGATGGTGAAAGACTTGCGGACGGGCGTTGAGACGTCGGATACCGCCGGCGTTCTCGACGGTGATCTAGATGAGTTTCTCGCGGCGTCCCTATCGCAGAAACTGGGTCCGGAAACGGTGGTTGAGGATCTCGACTAGGCGGCGGCAATCACCGCTTGCGGCAGTCTAATTTATCGATTATCGATAAATCCGGGTCAGGCGACGATTCACGTCCCCTGTATGCGGAGACGCAGATGTCGAACTACTATTCTATTAGTTTTGCGTCAATTCTAGTCGTTGCGGTGGCGGCGCCGGCCGTGGCGCAGGTCGAGCCTGAAACGGTGGCGGACCGACAGGGTGTGATCTCCTATACGCCTGCAGACTTCGCGGCGGCGCGGCCGAATACGGCGCTGGACATGGTCAACCGGCTGCCGGGCTTCCTGCTGCTCAGTGGCGACAAGGTGCGGGGATTTGCCGGCGCCGCCGGCAACATTCTGCTCGACGGGCAGCGGCCGACGATCAAGACTGAGTCTCTGTCTGACACGCTGTCGCGCATTCCTATCGACCAGGTCGAGCGCATTGATTTGATCCGCGGCAGTGCGTCGGGCATCGATATGCAGGGTCAGACGGTTGTGGCCAACGTAGTCCGCAAGCGCGTCGACACTTTCCAGCAGACGATCAACGCATCTAGCTTTATCTTCGCCGACACTGGCAAGACGATGCCCGGCTGGAACTATCAGGCGACGCGTCGCTCCGGAGAGCACCAGTTCGACTTCCAGCTTTCGCGTGGCGTCTCGATGGACGACTCGGTAGGCCAGCAGGGCTGGCGCACTGCGGTTGACGCCCAGACCGGCGATGGCCAGTTCCAGAATGCACAGACGGAGGCCGACGGTCCGGTGCATAGCGCGCGCGCCAACTACAAAGGGCCGATCGCCGGCGGCGTGTTCAGCGCCAACGGCCTCGTCAGCACCGATGAAATGAAGGAAGAGTCGCGCTTCTTCAGCGCGGCCACCGACGAACGCTATATGAGCCGCACGGCCAACGATAAAGGCGAAATCGGACTGAACTACACGCACGCGATCGTTCCCGGCCTGGAGGTGGAGCTGATCGGACTCTCGAAGCTGACCCTTGGTTCCGGGGATGCGACAGGCGCGTCAGGCGCCTCCCTCTCCCGCTTCGAGATCGATTCCGATGCAGGTGAAACGATCGGCCGATCCGTTTTCCGTTATGCATATTCGCCCGAGCTGCAGTTCGAAGGCGGCGGTGAGATCGCGTTCAACTATCGCGAGCAGCAGATTGCATTAAATATCGACGGCGCTCCCATTGCCTTGCCCGCGGCGGATGTCCGGGTCGAAGAACTGCGCAGCGAAATCTTCGCACAGGGAACATGGCGCGCCACGCCGCAGCTCTCGCTCGAAGCGGGTGTGCGTTCGGAGCGCTCAAAGATAACGGAGTCCGGCGACATTTCGCTTGAGCGCTCCTTTGTCTACCCGAAACCACGCGTTGTTGCGACGTGGTCGCCTACTGCAGACGATCAGCTCCGTTTCCGCGTCGAGCGGGAGGTGGGCCAGCTGAATTTCGAAGACTTCATCTCCAACGTGAACCTGACCACGACCGTTCTCAGCGCTGGAAACGCCGAACTCAGACCCAGCAAGTCATGGGTCTACGAGGCTGCTTTGGAAAAGCGCTTCTGGGAAAATGGCGCCGCCGTTCTGACACTGCGACACCAGGATATTTCCGATGCCCTGGATGAATTCCCATTCGCCGTTCTGGTCGATGCAAACAGCGATGGCGTTCCTGACGACGACGATCTGGACGGCCAACCCGACGAACAACTCGTAAACGGCGCCGGTAACATCGGCGACGGGACGAACGACGTGATTCAGCTGAACGTTACGCTCCCGCTTGAAAAGCTGGGCGTGGAAGGCGGAGAGCTGAAGCTCGAGTCAACCTGGGAGAACAGCAAGGTCACTGACCCGCTGACAGGCAAGAGGCGACGCATATCCGGCCAGCGGCCTGACAATATCGAACTCAAGTATCGTCAGGATATGCCGGAAATGAAACTGTCATTCGGCTTCAGCTGGTTTGCCGGCTGGAGCGAGCGATATTACCTGCTCGAGGAAGTTCAGAGCCTCAAGCTTCGCAACTTCTATGGCTCTTTCATTGAGTGGAAGCCGACCTCCAACTTCACGTTAAGGGCCGAGTTGAACAATCTCGACCCCTACAGGTTCAACATCGAGCGTCGCGTTTTCGACGGACCGCGCAACACCAGCGACCTCGACTTCGTCGAACTCGAGCGCCGCAATTCTCAGGTAATAGGGCTGATCCGTGCGCGCTGGTCGTTGGGTTGATACAAGGGCATCTGCACAAGCCAAATGCGCCCTGGAACCCGCTTATCGGGCGCCAATTCTAGGATCGAAGTGTCGCAGCACCAAACTCGACGAAAACCCCCGTAAAAGCGGGCTTCTGGCTTGTGGATCAACCGCCCGAAACGTTTGTGTCGCGGTGCGCAAATGGGCTAGAAAGAGCGATCGAATCCCGGCGGCGCGGCCGCCCTCTTTCCGGACGTTTTTTGCTTGACCGATACTCCCGATAAACCGGCTTCCGCAGGGGCTAACGGCGCGGGCGAAATCGCGCCCATTTCGATCACCACTGAGCTGAAGAAATCGTACCTCGATTACGCTATGAGCGTGATCGTTTCGCGCGCCCTTCCGGATGTGCGCGATGGCCTGAAGCCGGTTCACCGCCGCATCCTGTATTCGATGTTCGACATCGGCATGACGCCGGACAAGTCGTACTCGAAGTCCGCGCGCGCCGTCGGCGATGTGCTGGCCCGCTTCCACCCGCATGGTGATCAGTCAGTCTATGATGCGCTCGTGCGCATGGCGCAGCCATTCTCGATGGGCCTGCCGCTGATCGACGGGCAGGGCAATTTCGGCTCGATCGACAACGATCCGCCAGCCGCCATGCGCTACACGGAATGCCGCATGACCAAGGCCGCGATGGGCCTGGTTGCTAACATTCGCGAAGACTCTGTTGACTTCATCGACAACTATGATGGCAAGGAAAAAGAGCCAAGCGTCATGCCGGCGCTGTTCCCAAACCTTCTGGTTAACGGTGCGGGCGGGATCGCCGTCGGCATGGCGACGAACATTCCGCCGCATAACCTTGGCGAGATCATCGAGGCGACGATTTCGCTGATCGAGAACCCGGCTGTCGAGGATGTCGCATTGCTGGACATGGTTCCAGGACCGGACTTTCCAACGGGCGGCCAGATCATCGGGCGGGCGGGATCGCGCAATGGTCTCTTGACCGGCCGTGGCTCGGTCATCATGCGCGCCAAGACCGATATCGAAACGGTGAAGGGCGGGCGCGAGGCGATCATCGTCAGCGAAGTGCCGTTCCAAGTGAACAAGGCCGCGATGGTCGAGAAGATCGCCGAACTGGTGCGCGAGAAGAAGATCGAAGGCATTGCCGACTTACGCGATGAGAGCGATCGCAACGGCATCCGCATGGTGATCGAGATCAAGCGCGACAGCTCAGCCGATATCGTTCTGAACAACCTCTATCGTCTGACGCCAATGCAGACCTCGTTCGGCGTGAACATGCTGGCGTTGAATGGCGGCCGGCCGGAGCTGATGACGCTGCGCGGTATGCTGCAGGCGTTCATCCGTTTTCGTGAAGAGGTCGTCGCGCGCCGGACGAAATTCCAGCTTAACAAGGCGCGCGACCGTGCGCACGTCTTGATCGGCCTTGCGCTGGCCGTCGCCAACATCGACGAGATCATCCGAATCATCAGATATTCATCTGATCCGGAAGCTGCACGTGTGGCGCTGCTCGATCGGGCCTGGCCAGCGATGGATATGGGTCCTCTGATCAGCTTGATCGCAGATCGCCGCACTGTCATCAACGAGAAAGGCGAGATACGGCTGTCTGACGAGCAGGCGCGCGCCATCCTTGCGCTGCAGCTGTCGCGCCTCACCAATCTGGGACGTGACGAGATCGGCAAGGAAGCCTCCGGGCTAGCCGATGCGATCAAGGATTTCCTTGCAATCCTCGGTTCACGTCCGCGCGTGCTGGAGATCATCACGAAGGAACTGACCGAGTTCCGCGACAAGTACGCCGTCCCGCGCCGTTCGGAGTTCGTTGAAGCCGACCTAGATCTTGAAGACGAAGCCTTTATCGAGAAGGAAGACATGGTCGTCATGGTCACCCATGGCGGCTATGTGAAGCGCACGGCGCTGTCGGCCTATCGCACCCAGAACCGTGGCGGCAAAGGTCGCGGCGGCATGGAGACCAAGGAGGACGATTTCGTCGTCCGCCTGTTCGCGGCTGACACGCACACGGAGATCCTGTTCTTCTCCTCCACCGGCATGGCCTACAAGCAGAAGGTGTGGCGCCTTCCTCTCGGAGCGCCGCAGGCGCGGGGCAAGGCGCTGATCAACATTCTTCCGTTGAAGGCGGGCGAGCGCATCACGTCGGTGATGCCT
>Ga0138256_10000515_pt1 | contig 42345 bp, 34 predicted proteins | sample KNB2016incub_MG_FD_105486 | JGI IMG/M metagenome (GOLD analysis project Ga0138256, IMG submission 105486) | Active sludge microbial communities from wastewater in Klosterneuburg, Austria - KNB2014incub_MG | ecosystem: Engineered > WWTP > Activated sludge > Unclassified | place: Austria... | reverse complement strand
TGGCAGCCATCCAAAAATGAAAGGCATCATAAGTTTTAACTTTGTGTGATAAGCCAGGCATTTGTAAAGCAACAATGCCAGCCCATGCAATTTTATCTGAAGGGATTGTTCCACCAAGTGGTGATTCTTCATAGCCATTATCATCGGTACCGTATGCAAGTTGTAAATTTGGATCGTAATAATGACGATCATCATCAAATCCGATTCCAGAATAAAATTGTGGAATGAAACTAAAGTCTGCATGAATTGCAGCACGTAAATCTGTAATCGGAGCTGTTCCAATATTTCTTATGATATAAACCCAAACAATAAAATCTTCATACAATGTTCCTTCCCAGGCCATTCCTCTAATAATCATTTGTGTTTTTAAAAAATTTGGATGTGCTGTTGAAGATGTTAATTGATCAGTTCCACCCCAAGCTTCTACAACAGAAAAAGTTTCCTGATCAGCAAGTTGTTTGCCATTTGGCCCAAATCCAGGCCAGCCAGTTTCTGAATCAAATTTAATTGAATCATTTAATACAGGATATAAACTTGGCCAAGTTGTAGGCCAGGTTGTTGTATCTGTACTTAAAATTGCTTTTGGTGAATTAACAAATTCCGGGTATGGAAAAAAATGTTCTTCATCCCAATACGCTGCCGGGCCTTCATCAAGAGTTGCATCGCAAAAAGCTGAGTAATTATTTTGTGGATCAGGATATCCACCAATTACTCCAGGATCTTGATTGATTGGTGCGCCTAACATAACACCAATTCCTGTTCCCCAGCTAAATCCGCTACCAGCGGGATATTCAAATGAAGGTTCTCGTGCAAGTGATTCAGACTGTTGATTTCCGTTACACAACAATCCTGTATTATTAAATTCAGTTCTTACTTTGTTGATGTTAAAAATATTCCAGCGCTGATAATTCATTGGATTATTTTGAGCAGATATAAAAACTGAAAATAAAATTATAATCAATAGAATTTTTTTCATTATAAAACCTTATTCATTAACTATAGATTAAATAAAAGTGAGAATTGATTTAGTGATCCAAAATCACCAAAATCCAAAAAGACATAATCTAACTTTAATTTGTAGTCTATAATGTTTTTAAAATCTAATCCTAAACCGATTGTGTATTTTACTTCATCATAATTAAACTTATAGCCGCCTCTTAAGAAAACCATTTTATATAATCCAATTTCAGTTCCAATATTATGTCTAACTTCATAATCTCTGCTATCCAGTATATCATAAGCTACAAGTAACGACACATCTTCATTTTCTATAAAGTAGTTTGAAACTCCGAATCTTAATAGTAACGGAATATCCCAATCGATTGTAGATAATTCCGCTGGAATCTGTTTGTTACCCGGATTATCCGGAATGTTATATGTTACTGATAAATCTCTTCCAGTAAATTTTAATTTTGTTCCAAAGTTTGATAGCGATGCAGCAAATCTTAATTTGTTATCAAAAAATGAAGTTTGAAAAACTGCACCTAAATCAACAGCAAACGCACTGCCTGTAGCATCAGCAATTGTTTGATTAATGTATTTTAGTTTGACACCGAAAGAAAATCTATCTGTTAATTCTCTTGCGTAGCCTAATCCAATTACCATATCACTTGCAGATAAAAATCTACCGGTACCATCTTGATCATACACAGTTGTTTCTTCAATTCTTCCATAATCAAGATATTGTAAATCAATTCCGAAACTTCCTACACCATCAAATTTGTACGCAGCAGCTAAGTAAGAATTTCGTGATTCAACTAACCAATCCATTGATGAAACTGCAAAAGAAAACTCATCATCTATTCTTGTTAAAGCTGCAACGTTCCAATAAAGTGCTTCAGGAGAATTTATTGAAGCAATTGCTGCATCACCCATAGCCATTGGTCTTGCGCCAACACCTATTTTTAAAAAGTTTGCTGCAGATGTACCTGAGTAATCAACTTGCTGAGCAAACGTTTCTTGATTTTGTAGTGTGATTAATGAGAATAAAATTACTAAATAAATTCTCTTTGATTTCCAGTTAAATAAAAAATGCTTCATAACTTATTCCTGTTAAAGAATTACAAAAAATTTACCTGTTGTTGTTCCGATCGGTGTATTTATATGATAAAAATATACACCTGGAGCAACTTGTTGTTCATATTCGTTTTTTAAATTCCATTCTAAAATGCTGGAATCATTTTCTTTATTTAAAGTTTTTATCAATTCGCCACTTGAGTTAAAGATTTTAATTGTAGCTTGATTTGATAAACCAGTAAACTGAAGTAAATGTTCGTTCCAACTTGTTTCCCACAAAGCAGAAATTATATATGGGTTTGGAATCACTCTAACATTACCAAGCTTATCTTCTGCAAGTGGAAGTTCCGGGCGAACGCTAACCGTGTTATTAAATTCATTTGGCTTGGATGATGCAGAATTTTCTAACGGACCAATGATTCCATTACCTGAATCGTAAGCTGAAATGTAATATCTATACTCAACACCATTTAATACAGTTCTATCAACATAAACATTTACTGTATCGCCATCTTCAAAATATGTTAGTTTATGATTTCCTAAATCAAATCCTTCTAACGAATCACCTTTAACAACAAATCGTAAAGTGTTCCATTTGTCATCCCCTAAATAATACCAAGCATATTCCGGTAAAGATTGATAGTAACCTTTTAAACCGTTTTCCAAATCATATTGTGCAAGTGGTATGTAATGTATTCCACCTTGAAAATCGGCAAAGCTTTCTGATCCCCAACTTTGACCGTTGTCTTGAGAACGATATACTTTATATCCTTCAAACTTTGGATCATTTTCACTGTCAGTTCCCCAAATTAAAGTTACTTTTTTATCATTAGTAAATGACTCAACAATTGGTGCAGGCGGAGCTTTTATCGGTTTCCAATTGTTTTTAAAAAGTGTTAGCGCTCTTTGAGAATTAGTTTTTATTTCTTCTTCTGTTGCACCAAAAACAGTAGCAAAAAGTAAAGTATCCATTTCACCAGGTTGCAATGTAAATTTATCAGATCCAATTACTTGAAGTCCATCTGCACCTGTTCCAACAAAATATCCAATCCCACCTTCTTGTGCATCAGGAACTCCGTTCTTATCAAAATCATCATCAACACCATCACCATTACTATCGTGCGGATCATCTTCATTTAATAAATTCCATTTGTAATACATCTCAGGATCACCACCACTACCAGAGTTTGAAGTTTGACCTTCCCAAAAATGTGCTGCATCATAAGTTTTAACTTTACCATCGCCACCGGGCATCTTTAATGCTAACACACCAGCCCATGCAATTTCTTCTCCACTTATTCCACCACCACCAATTGGATTTTCTTCATAATCATTATCATCCCATCCATAAGCAAGTTGTAGATTCGCATCATAATAATGTCTGTCATCATCCTGCCCAATACCAGGGATGAATGATGGAAAGAAACCAAAATCAGCATGCACACCTAAAGACATATCAACAATAGGTTTATCAGTAGGATTTCGAACTATGAACATCCACACGATAAAGCTTTCATAAAGCGATCCTTCCCAAGCCATACTTCGCACCATCATTTGTGTGCGGAGCCATCTTGTTTGGCTATTGCCAGAACCAATTTGATCTGTACCACCCCAGCCGAACATAAAACTTAAGGATTCCTGATCAGCTAACGTTTTACCATCTGATCCAGCACCGGGCCAACCTGTTTCAGGATCAAATAAGATTGGAATAGTTGGTAGATTATTATTTGTAATTACATCTGCTGATATTCCATTTACAGGATAATAATTTGGTAATGAGGTTGGCCAGGTTTGTGGCCATGAATTTGGATCAGTACTTATACAAGCACTTGTTGGATTTGTAAATTCTTGATAAGGTGCAAAGTGTTCTTCATTCCAAAAATCTGCCGGCCCTTCATCCATTGTTCCATCTAAATAAGGATAATTGTTTGGATTTACTCCACCAACAACATCAGGATCTTGTGGATACGGTGCACCAACAACTACAGCAATACAGGTTCCATAATCTTTTCCGCTGCCTTGTGGATATTGAAATGATGGTGATCTAGCAAGATTGGAATTTTGATTATTACCATCACACAACATTCCTGCATTGTTAAATACAGTAGCAACTTTATTAATATCAAGTTTATTCCATCTTGTAAAATCCATTGGATTATTAACTTGTGGTTTTAAGGATGAAATCAAAAATAAACTGATAATTAAAATTGATTTTGTTAATTGAATTTTCATTTTAAAGATCATCATATTAATTCCACAATTTTATACCAAGTCTTATCGTCCTTCCCGGACCATACATACTTGGATTATTTGTGTAGTCATAAGAAGTTGCTTCACTTGCATCAGCACCGGCAACACCAGAATCAGCATAAACCCACCAAACATTTCTATCATTTGTAAGATTTAATACCTGGATAAATATCTGTTGTTTAAATCCAAATATTTCTAAGTTCTTAAAAATGTTCATATCAATTTGATGAATTGAAGGTGAACGTTCTCCGTTTGGATTGAATGTTGATCGTGTGTATGGAAATCCAGAAGAAATACTTCCGTATAAAGAAAGTCCAAAACCATTATTCATTTCAAAATGAACATTACCCTGAAAAACATGCGGCTGATCCCAATTAGCCGGAAATGTTCGTGATTCATCTGTTGGTCGTTCAAAAAGAATTGAAGTGCTTACAAGTGTATTTGATAAAGTATAATTTAAGAATGCAGAAAAATTATCTGAGAAATGTTTTTTAAGTGATAACTCAATTCCTTTAACCGTTGCAAAATCAATATTACCCATTTCCTGGAATCGCTTGCCTTCACTCGTTTCGTTTAGCAACACACCAATTAAATTACTTGTCTTTCTATAAAAAGCCGTAACATCAAGTGAAACTTTTTCACTTAACAATGTTTGAAGCCCAAACTCATAATTAACAGTTTTTTCTGGTTCGATTGATGACGATGCAACAGGTGTATTTTCCAATTGTGGATTTGGTCTGTACTCTCCTGTCGCTTCTATCATATAAGTTCCCTGAAAAACTTTGTAATAATTCGGGAACTGAAAATAATGACCGTATCCAAATCTTATTGCCGCGGTTTGTGCTATAGGAAAACTAATCCCAAGTCTTGGTGTTATATAAAATTCAGATTTCGCTTCTTCAACCGGGGCTTGGGGATCAGAAATTTGTGTGATGTCTTTTAACACCAACCTGTTGGAATTTATATAATCGAACCTTGCACCAAGATTAACTATTAAACCCATATCTTCAAATTCCATTTTTTCATTTACATAACCATCAATCTGGTATGGTCTAAATGCATATTGTTCTAATGCTAAACCTCCATCAGGATTTCTTCTTATCAAATCTGTTTTTAATTGTTGAAAGGTTGAACCAACAGAGAGATTATGAATTTTACTAATCTGCCAAACGTAATCAACACTAACTTCTTTTCTATTGAAGTATGTATCAAAGAAAACCCAATCTTCACCAACAATAGAAAATTCAGCAGAACCATTTTGAGGAACTATATTGTAGAAAGTAATATCATCAAATACTGTTGATTTAAAACCACGCTCATAATTAGCAACTGAAAAATCTAAGTAACTGTTTTCATTTATAAGATAATTTAATTTTAAGTAAGCTAAATTATCTTCTAATCTAACTCGTGGAGTGCCAAAGGGATTATATTTAAAGTAATGATTGTAAACACCTTTGTTGGATTTAGAAATAAATCCGCCAAGACTTACTTTAAGACTTTGGGAGGCTTGCCAGATAATTTTTCCAAAATTAAATTCAGTATCATTATACTGCATAGGGATTTCTTTTGGTGTGCCGCTTTTATCCATACCTTCACTATTTACATACTCAGGATAAATGTATCCGTTGATATAACCATCAGTACTAAATGTTCTATGTGAAAAAACAAATCCAAGATTATTGTAAAATGGCAATGGTGATGACACTACTAATTCATAACTATAAGTATTATCAGATACAGCATCAAATCCAAAATTGTCTGTAAATGATTTAAAAGAAAATTTTGGCTGAGTTGTTATTTCATTTAAACTGGATATTCGAACAATGCCTGACATAGCTTCGCCATACTGTGGAGCAAATGTTCCGGTAAAGGTTTCCATAGAGCTAATTAATAATTCGCCCATCTGATCCACATTAAAATCTCCCCACAGAGCATCAGCAACATTAATACCATCAAGCAAATAACTTGCTTCGTTTTCTCTTCCACCTCTAAAATGTAACCCATCTGATGGTACAGTTGCAAATTGACCAAACACAGGCAAACTTGAAATTGGTTGTGTTCTGATTTGCTGTGTTACACCAGCCTGTTGAATTAAAATATCTTTTACAGTTGTAATAGGTATTTGTGAAATTTCTTCACCAGTTCGACCCTGTAATTTACTTGTTAAATCTTTTTGCACTGGCGGAATTTTGTAAGATGTTACTTTAACTTCCTGCAACTCAATTGTCTCAGTGTTCATTTTAAAATCCAGAGTAATTGTTAAACCGGATGATATTTTAACACCTTCAATAACCTGACTATTATAACCTACCATTTGTGCTTTAACATTATATGTTCCCGGCGATACATTAAGTATCAAGTAATTTCCATCTTTATCTGTTGCATCACCAAGCATTAAGTTTTCAATAAAAACGCTGCTACCAATTAATGGTTGTCCGTTTGTAGCATCAGTAACAGAACCAACAATTTTTCCACCAGACTGTGCAACAATTTGAAATGTTAATGATAATAGATAAGCACAAATAATTAAAATGTATTTATTCATGAGATAACCAATAGTTTAAAGTGCTTTTAATAATTATTATTTGTTATTGCCAGATACTTTAGATTACCATTTACTTTTGTACTGGTAATTTTATTCATTGTTTTTGTTTCAATCACCTGAACTGTTGAATCAATTGGTGTAACTGCATATAGTAATTCTTCAGCACCAGTTAATTTTAATTGATCAACCTGGTATCCCCATTCAAGATGTCCAACAATTGTATTAGTATTTATATCAATTTTTAAAACTCCGCCGATATCATCACCACCGGTGCCTCTATAATAAGCCACATAGTAAAAATTTGTTCCCATAATTCCGTCAGTTAGATATTGAAATCCAAAATCAAGAATTACTGATGTTTCAGTTTCAACATCAAATACAGAAATGATACTTGAGTTTGTACCAAGTATATAAATGTATCTTCCATTTTTACTTATTTCTATATCTGTAGGTTTTGTACTTAAACCAGATGAAATGAGGTGAGAATCATTAAAATCATTTGCATTAACAACTTTTAGTTCTGAGTTAGTTGTATTGTAAAAGTATAATTTATTTTTTAATGAACTGAATGAAACATCTTTTGGTCTAAAAGCATCAGGAAAAATAAAAGTCGATTCAGTTGTAAGTGAATTTAAATCGATAACAGAAAAAGATTTTGCAGAAGAATTTGTTACATAACCTTTTTGGCTGCTAAACTCAATATTAGTTGGCCCTAATCCCACAGGAAGTTGGTTAACAACTGTAAAAGTATTTGGATCAACTATTGTAACCTGACCATCGGTTAATTTTAGATTAACAATAAAAAGTTTATCAGAATTTGGTTCAACCTCTAATGCGGATGTTTGATAATCAATTGAACCAGGTAAAATTAGGCTATCAAGAAAAACATTTAACTCGCCCACTCTGTAAATTTTATTTCTATTTGATTTATCTCTTATAAAAGAAAATGGAAAACCGCTGTTTGAATATTCTCCACTAGTAAAAAACCAACTTGTAACTGGAACATCTTCTTCATTTGGTGAGATCATTGAGTTGCCGTGTTTATCTCTTACTCCACCTTTTAAAGAAACAGTATAATACTCTGCTGGTTTATAATTTGTAATTGGAGTAAAGATAACTATTGTATCAGATTCACCGTACGAAAATGCACCTTCAATTTTTCCACTAACACTTTCAACAACAACATTTGCTGGAAAGCTGTTTAAATCCATTGGCTCATTAAAGTACATTTTTATTTGATGGTTTAGGGCAAAATTTAAATTTGATTCACCAAGTTCTAACAATGCAAAACCTGGCCGTTCAATTTCAGTTGGAGCTGAAGGCATTCTATCTGGAATACATGAGTAAAAAATTATTGCAGAAATAAAAATCCAGAAGAAACCAATAGTAATCCTATTCATTTTTTATCACCAATAAATTTTCTTAGAATAAAGCAGGCATAACAATGTTATGCCTGCTAATAATTTTATTTCAATAACATCATTTTATTACTTACACTAAATTTACCAGAGCTAATTCTGTAAATGTATGTTCCGCTTACCATTTGAACGCCTTTATCATTCTTACCATTCCATACTAATCTTTTTTGTCCAGCGCTTAATTCCTGATTATCAATTAGAGTTGATACTTTACTTCCTAAAATATCATACACTTCAACTTTAACTAAACTTTGTTCAGGTAAAGTAAATTCAATTGTAGTTGTTGGATTAAAAGGATTTGGATAATTCGAAACTAATCCAAAACCTTCAACTGTTGAGTTATTATATTCATCATCAACAGATGTAATTGAATTATCACCGAGTCTGCGAACTGAAGAACCGCTTATAAAGTTATAATTAACAGCATAATATTCACCTTCAGCACCACCCCAGCCTTCTCTGATTGGATTAGGAACATACTCCTCATCTGTCCAAATCTGATCACCAACTATATATAACCAAGGTCTTATATCTGTGCCTGCGTTAATTTTAGAACGAGGTATTGCTATTTCAACGACATTGTCTTCAGTATTTTTTGCAAACGATATAACTGCGCCCTCAATATCTATATATACCTCAGATGAACCATTATAATCCCCAACAAATTTTTTAACAAGTACTTCGTTTCCAGATGAATCAGGATGTAATGCAGCGCTTAAGTCAATCAAATAATCAACCGGCAATTTATAGAAACCACCCCATCCAAGACCTGTTGTGTCGCCCCAATTAATATCAAAGTATAATTGAAAAACTGGAGGATTAGAATAATTGTACATTCCTGCAAAAGTAGCATTAGGATCGATATCCACTCTTACGTAAAGATAGGTTGAATCACTTGTTAAATAATAATCCTTAACATCAAATGATGGCCCTGTTAAAATATCACCTAATTCTTCTGCACATTCATCAACATCTGCAGGTTGAATTCCGGCAGAAACCCAATCAAGTAAATCTCCATCAATTGAAATATCAGAAACAATTTGAGTTCCTTGATGTTGATAAACTGATCCACCATACCAGAAATCATACTTCAACATTGTAGTTCCACCTTCTAAAGGTAATTGAGCTGCACCAGTTGCCCATTGAAAATCACCAACAGAATAAACCCAAGGTCTAAATTCACTACCAAAATTTATTAGATTTCGCGGAACAGAAAATTCAAGCTGATTATTTTCACTACTTATTGCCATAGGAACAAGAGCTAATAAAACAAATTCACCAGTTACATAAGTTGGCATTCTGCCGCCGGTGTAAAGATATAACTCAGCATGTTTATTTAAAGAATCAGGATGCAAAGTAGGAGCTAAGTTGATATAATACTTGTAAGCATTGTTCCACCAACCCCAATCAAATCCTGTTGTATCACCAATTTCAGTATCAAAATAAACTTCAAAAACCGGTGGGTTTGAATAATTATAAAAATTATTAAAATTAGCAGTAGCATCAAGATCAAGCCTACAGTAAACATTTGCAGTATCATGAGTTATATAAATATGCTGCACATTAAAATCTGAGTACTGAAGATCCGTGACAAAACCATAACTTTCAGTTGGTAAACCTGTATCAAGTGGATCAATTCCAGCCCAATCTAACATATCACCATCGATAGAGATTTGAGCGTAAGCAGTTCCAAGCACGGAAATAAAGCACAATAACGTTAAGATTTTTTTCATAGCCTACTCCTTTTGTTATATGATGAATTATTTAAGTAACAATAATTTCTTTGTGTACAAATTTTCTTTTGTTCTAAGTGTAAACAGGTATAATCCGCTGCTTAGTTCTTTTGATTTTCTATCAGCGGTGTTCCAGATAATTTTTTTATTGCTGTACTCTCCAGGTTCAAAACTTTTAATTAACCTGCCAATGCTATCATAAATTAGTGCTTCAATAATTTCTTGTGGATTGAAATTAAACACTATTGTTGTTGTACCATTAAATGGATTTGGATATGCATCCACATTATAATTTTTTGGATTAATCGGTTCCTCTATTTCAACATCTGAAACACCATTATACAATTCAAAATAATTTGAGCCTGTATAGGTTGAGCCATTTGCATTCAAAGTTATTTTGATCTGATGATTGAGTGAGTTATAACCAGTAGAATCTTCCCACAAATTATTATTTGCTAATCTAATTGCATAGCTTGGATTATCATGAAGTCTGTATTCAGGATCTGCTAAAAATATAAACGCACTATAATCGCCTTCAATCATATTATCAGGAATTCCACCAACAACATTTACAAACATTGTATCACCAGCCATCCAAAATCGAGGATCAACATCAGTAACCAATCTGTATTTTTGATTACTAATATTATTTCTTAAAATAATTTCTAAATTTCTTGGATTAAACGGACTTGCAAATCCTTTGTTGGTGATTTGAAAATTAAGATTGAATGTTCCTGTTGGTTTTATACTATCCGAAATTGAAGCCTGTAATAATTCTAATCGATAACCGAGTCTTCGTTTTACTTCATCCATACAACCTTCAGTTGTCCATCTGCTCAAAACACTTGGATGATAATCTTTGTTTAATAAAGAATATCTCATACGCGCTAAATCAATTAATGAATTTGGACAGCCAGCATATCCACAATCGCAACAAGTTTCGCCACCTTGAGGAACAAATCTATTATCCTGATTCAAATAATTTTTATCTCCTTCAATGTCATTCCAAACATAAGTACCGTAGTCTGTTGCATCGGCAAGAAAACAATCGTTATGTGCGCCAACCCTTGAGCGTTTTGTACCTGAAAAAGCCTCAATAGAATCTAATGGTGTATCTATTTGAAAAATATTTCTTTTATATTCTGGTGTTCTTAACACAACATTTCGATTTAATGGAAGAGCATCAAGCAAAGCATATGTTACAGTCCTTCTACTATTTGTGTTATTTAAGTTGTGCGTTGAATAATACCACTCGCCCCATGCGCCGATAAAACCGGCTTCAACGTATGCAATTACATCATAATTTTCCTGTAAGATTGGAGTAAGCTGATTGATGTGCAGCAGTATAGTATCAAGTGCAGCGTCTGCTCCATTTTGATTATCCGTGTATGAAAATCTTGGAATAACTTTTACACCACCAGTACGGGCAGTATTAAAATCAGCTTGAACAGTATTTAAAAATGATTGCGGCAACGGTACATCATTGTATTGTGGTATAGTATAAATTCTTTGTATAACAGAAACGTTTATTGCTTTAAGTGAGTTTATAAAACTTATTGTAATTGGATTACTTCGATATGCTGTAAATCCTCTTTCTGGATTAAAGAATATTTCATCAGTGTTTTGATATGTTACTATACTTTGCGGTAACAACTGTAAAGTAAAAACCGTTAGAACTATAAATGTTTTAAATATATTTCTCATTTTTATTTCCAATTTCTTTTTAATGCAAAAGCCTTAGCTCCGCTTGATCAAAATTACCATACCTCTTTCGACTTCAGGAATGATAAAATTTATTTCACTACCAAGTTTTTTTGTTTTAATTTTTTCTTTATCACCTAAAAATGGAATCGCAAAAACTTCTTGGCTACCAACTGAGTTGCTATAACTAATTTTTATATCTTTTAAAGTTTTAACATTAGATTCACAAGCTTCACAAATTCCTTTTATGTTCGTTAAGAATAAATAAATATAATTTTCATCAACACTTGTTGTTGTAATCAATTCAATTGGAGCATCAATTTTAATTTTTGGCACATAAGAAGTTTTATCCAATAAATCAGAAATAAAGAGATTTCTGGTTTCTAACATTTTACTTGTGTTTGCATTTTGAGAATTGAAATAATTATTAAGCTCAACTTTCATATTCTCTGTATACGATTTGCCAGGACAATCTTTTAATATTTTGCTGTCGTTTAAAGTAATTGAATTCTGATCTTCCCTGTTTTCATTATAGGCTGCAAATTCTCCGGATATAATAAAATTTGTTCCATTTTCATTTAAAGTCCGAATCGAGTTTATTTCAGCATTACTTAAACATTTAACATCCGGAAGAATTAATATTTTTGGCGATAATTTATCAATGGTTCGTGAAGTAACAATCTGGTATGGCAAATGAGAATGCATTAACATACTAACAATCCCACGAAAACTACTAATGAATTCTTCGCTAAAATAATTTCTTGTAATATCAGAGAAATAAACACTGATTGGTTCTAATGGAATTCTTGAAGTGTAAAAAATATCTTCATTTTCTGAAACCCATTTATACACTTCCGATCTTATTTTCATATCATTTGTTGAAGACATTACATAGCCTTCAACATCCCACATATTTGTTCCGGAGAAAATTTGTGAAGCGAATAAACTTTTCATCGCATCGGATGGAGTAACATTTTTATTATCCAACCATGAATAACTTAACATCCAGGAAGCCTTGCCTTCTGCAAATGCTCTGAACGTTTGCATTCCTATTATGTAATTATACCAATCATACGCTGCTCTATCTGAAGCATAATATTCACCCTCACTGTACTCATGAGCAATTACATCAACAACATCATACATTTTATAAACATCTGCTCCAACTCTCACAACTTCTTCAGAAATTCCAGGATATATTTCTGCTATTGTTTTACAATCAGGATTAATCTCTTTAATGTTTTTGTTAATCTCATCCATAAAATCGGTTAACGTTTGCATCCTAAAATTAATCCACTTAATAAATCCAGCATCCTTATAATTTCCTAATTCAATTTCTGATTTAGCATCTAGACGAGTTTGCTTTTTAAATTCGGCAACGGTGTAATCATCAAAACTTGCCCAGGTATTTTCCCAACCTTCAAAATGCGTCATCCAATATGGAATATCAACATAGATTCCATCAATTCCAGTAGCAGCAATTTCTCTTACTCTTTGCATAAAAAGTTTTCGCCATTCCAAAGCATAAGGACTAATCCAAACATCTTCATCACCTTCTGAAATCCAGAAAGCATCTTTACTTCCGAATATTGCCGGTCGTCCATTTATATCTCTCTGCACCCAATCAGGATGATCTTTAATGAATGTATTTTTTTTACTATCAGCATTTGATGTTATACATTCTAATCCTGCTATATAAACAAAAGTTTTGTTATTGATTTTATGTGCTTCTTCTGTAACTCTTCTTATTGTTTCTAATTTCTCTGTGGGATTTAAAAAACTTTCATATCTGCCGGTGATGTCATTATCAACTTCAATTCCAAACACAAAACTTTCTTTAGCTTTATTGATGATAGATCCAATCTCATCATTTGAAAGAGGATTTCCAGCGATTCTTACTTTGTGCGCCCAATTTTGCTGTGCGGATAAATTGATAGTAACACAAATAAAAAGAATTAATGTGATAATATTTGTTTTTCTTAGTCTCATTCGTTTTTACTGAAATTAATCAATCATACTTACTATTTTAATTTTTTGTTCAATCATTTTTTGGATTTCATTTATAGCCAAAGGAAAAACATTTCGCAAATCAATATCATCCGAGTTTTTCATTATATCTTTTAATGATTTCATAAATAAATCTTTTGTATCTGTTGCAACATTAACTTTTGTAATTCCATTGCTTATTGCTTCTCTCAAAATATCTGCAGGAATTCCTGATGCGCCATGAAGGACTAAATAAGCATTTGTGATTTTTCTAATTTCTTTCAATCTAACAATATCAAGTTTCGGTTCACCTTTATAAAAACCATGTTTAGAACCTATTGCAATTGCTAATGATGTGATTCCAGTTTCTTCAGTAAATCTTTTTACATCAGCAGGTTCAGTAAATTTATCATTTTCTATTTCATTATTTGGCTTAGGTACATATCCTAATTCCGCTTCAACATTTACTTTATAACTTTCTGCAAGCTTAACAACTTGCCTGGTTATTAAAATATTATCATCAATATTTTTATCACTTGCATCAATCATAATCGAATCAAATCCTTCATCTAAACAAGATTTTACTAATACAATATCATTGCAATGATCGAGATGCAAATAAGTTAGTGCATTTTCCTCAATCGGAACATTTCTTGCAATACTTACTGCTGTTTTCAATCCCATATAACTTATCGAACCAGGTGTAAGTTGAAGAATTATTGGCTGATTTAATTTGCTGGATGCTTTAACTATTCCTTTACAAGTTTCAAGGTTGTAAAAATTTGCAGCAAGCAAAGCTTTATTTTGATTTTGAACTTGATTTAATACTTCAGTTAATTTCAATTTTTATATCCGAATTTTTCTTTACCGATTTTAATTATTTGTTCATAGTTTTCAAATGCTGTTGTTCCGCCTGCGGCTGTTGTGTTGATAGCTCCTGTTAAGTTGCCAAATATTTGGCATTCATCAATATCACAACCATTTATGAATTTAAAAATAAATCCTGCATTAAAACTATCTCCTGCTCCTATCGCATCAACAACTTTATCGTTTAAGAAAGATTTTATAAAATTACGTTTGTCTTTTGTAGCAGTGATTGAACCTTTGCTTCCAAGTTTTACAACTACATACTTTGAATGCTGAACCAATTTATTAATAGCGTTTTCTAATATGCTCTCATTTGTTAACAACAATGCTTCCTGTTCGTTGGGTAGAAAAACATCTACAAAAGGAAGAACTTCTTTGTAATTAAAATCCCACTTTTCATTTGGATCCCATTGAATATCAAGTGAAGTTGTTAATCCTTTTTCCTTAGTCATTTTAAAAAGTTTCGTTATATCTTTCTGAATTCCTGGTTGAAGAAAATAGGATGAAAAATGTAAATGTTTAGCAGTCGATATTACTTCTTCTGAAATATCATTCATAGTTAAATGCTCCATCGCTCCAGGATATGTAACCATCGCACGATCTTCTTCGTAATTAAGAACTATAGTTACACCAGTATTCCATTTATCACTTGTAATCAGCATATCTGTATTTACTTTTTTTGCTGATAAACTATCTTTAACAAGATTTCCAAAAGCATCATTACCAATCTTTCCAATAAAACCAACTTGTGCACCTAACGAACTTAAGTTACTTGCAAATATTGCTGATGAACTTCCTAAAGTAAGATTCATATTTTTTGCAATTTTTTCCTTTCCCATTTCTGGAAAAGAATCAATTGAGTTTAGAATTAAATCTACATTTAATTCCCCTACTACGATTACATCAAATTTTTTCTTTGTCATTAATTTTTACTAGTTGAAATTTCTGCTTGAGGTTCTTCGGGATTATCTTCAATCGCCATTAATAATATTGAAACTAACGCTAAAACTATTCCACCTACAATTACTGGATGCGGAATGACCTGATAAATAATAAGTGAAAGTATAATTGTGATTACAGGTGCAACTGCATTTGTCATAGGGCTAACTATAATTGCTTTTCCATATCTGAACGCATAAACAATTGTTAGCGCGCCAATTGAATTTAATATCTGAATTATAGCAGCTAAATAAGGGCCTTTAAATCCCCAATTTATTTCTTGTGAAAAATCTGTCATCAAAAGTGCGAATGGTATTAATAAAAGTCCCGTTGCCATCATATAAAAAAATATGCTTTCGGCTTTCATAGTTTGATTTGCAAATCTCATTATATAAGCTTGCAAACCCCAAGCAACAAAAACAATTAATGAAAGTATTATCCACAAATATCCTGAACTGTTTGCGTCATTTGGTGGTTGATATGATAAGAAGATAATTGCAATTAATGCTAACACTATTCCTATCCAACCTTTTTTTGATGCACGTTCTTTTAAGAAAACATAAGATAAAATAATTGTTATTACCGGTGATAATGATATGAATGGAAATACAAGATAAGCTGGTCCGGTTCTTAATGCCTGAAACAAAACTAATTGTCCCCCTGCGCCGGTTAATCCAATTAAGCATCCAAGCAAAATTGATTTTTTATCTAATTCTAATTTCCAATTAATTATTTTTAAAGCAACTAATGCTGGTGGAATCATAGTTAATGACCATACAACGTAACCAAGTGTTGCAGGAAATCCTGATTTTTGTGGAAGCTCAATCAGCGCGCCCCAAATGCCCCAAAAGGCAGTGGTCACGATTGCATAAATTAACCAGGGTCGAACTTTCACTGAGTACCTCCGTAAGTTGCATAGTTATAAATCCCAAGAACACTATCAATTTTATTCAAAATAATTTCTTCTGGATTTTCTGTGATAATATTTTCTTTAACAGCAAAATATTCAACAGGTAAATATTGGCTTAATAATGTATGTGGAATTTTATTGTTAGTAAGATTACTAATTAATCTTTGCAATGATTCGTTCACAAAATTATCTGTCCAGTAATATCTTATTCTATCACTGTAACTAAATTTTCTGCTAATTTTATTTTCTTCTTCAGAATAATCATAATACTTTTCCCAGTATTTTGGGTTTACAATCATTCTTTCTTCAATAACTTCAAATAAATTTGATAGCGTAATTCCTTTTTTATTTGAAAGTAGTTCTTTTTCAATTAATGATAAAGCAAAAACCGCTTCTCGAAATGCAAAAGTTAGCCACGGACCTACTTTCAATATTGCAAAATGATCTTCAACCATTTGTTTTAACAATTCTTTTTTTTGATAGTCGGTTGAATGTGCTTCATAAACAAGGTTTGATTTAGTTTCAATTACATCAACTAACTTTTTGGATTTTGTTCTTTCGTAATCAAAAACTATTGAATCGCCAAACTCAACTCCAGGTTGAACAACAACAGCTACAACTCGATTCCATGCATCAGATAAATTATATTTTTCAAATGCTTTTTTTGTAAGATCAATTGTTTCTTCAACTTCTTCAGCCGAAGTAACATTTATTTTATTGTGATGTTCTTTAGCTCCACCAGGCGGCGGAACATCAGTTCCAATAACATAAACTGGAGGTTCACCATCATTGCCATATTTAGTAAAAACATCCTCTGCGGCTTTGCATAAAATTGCAGATCTTTCTGCAATTACAAATGGATCTAATGGAATTTGCTCATCACCATCATCAGCGCATTTCATACTAGCATCTAAATGGATCTTTGTATAACCAGCAGAAACGTATGCAGCAATTTGATCCTTAGCTTTCTGCATTGCTGAATTTGAAATTTCATTCTGCCATCTATTCGGGCCAAGATGATCCCCACCAAGTATAATATTTTCAATCGGAAAATTAAGTGCGGTCGCTAGATCAAAAACTATTTTTCTAAATTGCTGCGGAGTTATTCCGGTATAACCCCCAAATTGATCAACTTGATTTGATGTTGATTCAATTAATAAAATCTGACTGTACTTTTTTGCATTTAGAATTGCTGCTTTAATAACATGTAAATTAGCAGAACATATCGAAGTAAGCCCAATAGCCTCTCCATGTTTATGTTTATTAACTAATTGTAATATTTTATTTTCTACAACAATCATTCTTTTCCATTATTGTATGGATAAACATTTACACCTTGCACAACTCTATGTATCATTCCGCTGTCTGAGGGGTAATCTGGTTTTAATCCCAAATCTAAGGACTTAAAAAAACCTAATAGTTGAGCAGGAAGAACTGAAACTACAGTAAGAAAATCTTCTTGAAGTTTTATCCCATTTTCTGAAAGCACAATTTTCAGATCAACATTAGCAGAATTTATTTCTTCTTCCATCACACCAATTGAAAACAAATTTTTTCTACCAGATGAAATTGTATTAACTAAATCCAGCTCATATAAACTTGCGTATTGATTATTAGAAAATAAATAAACCAGTAATGTATCTTCATCAATAACTGCTTTTGGACCATGACGGAACCCCATAAATGAATCATACTTACAAATAACTTTACCATCCGTAAGTTCTTGAAGTTTTAAATGTGATTCACGTGCAATTCCTTTTAACATTCCCGATCCAAGAAATACCGCACGTTTAAAATCCAAAGAAGCTACTTTTTGAATTTCTTTTAAATATCCATTTAAAATTTTATTTCCGTACTTATAAAGAATATTGAACTGCTCATCTAAACCATCATCATAATTAATTCTGGAAATCAGCAAACCTGCAAGAAGCATTGTTGTAAAACTGCCTGTCATTGCCAATCCTTTATCATCAGCTTCGGGAGGCATTAAAAATGTAAAATGATTTTTTGTTGAAATAGTTTTTGTTAATTCACTTTCTTTATTGCAGGTAATGATTATGTGATACACTTGTTTAGATAATTCTTCTGCTAAAAGAATTATCTGCGAACTCTCAGGGCTGTTGCCGGATCGAGCAAAAGAAATTAGTAGATATTTATTGCTTTTGTTAAAGTACAATTCTGGATGTGTGATCAGATCTGTAGTTGCAACAGCGCTAATTGGATTTGGAAAACTCTTGTTAAATATTCCAAGCAGCACATCCCCGATAAATGCTGAAGTGCCGGCACCAGTTAAAATTATCCTGATATCTTTGCTATTGAGAACACTATCTAAATATTTTTTTAGTTCGTAACTGGTTGATTGAAAGTCCTTCCAAAGTTTTAACCAAAGATCTGGCTGTCCAAAAATCTCTGATTCAGTAAAAGAATCTCTTTCAAGTAGATGATTATTACTCTTAATTTCTAACATTTCGAAACCTTATTATATATTTTCGAATCCTTACTATCGTTATTTAATACTTTTATTTTTTTTTGTCAAGCTTTTATTACCTTTTTTAAATAATTTTTTTATATTTCAAAAGCTTTCTAAATGATTTATTAATAATTTCATAGAGAAATTGATGAGCGAGATATTAACAATCGATCGTCGTGTGAAAATATTGGATTTGGTTAATTCACACGGCCAGGTTTCAGTAATTGAATTGAGCAAAAAATTCAATGTAAGTGAAGTTACAATTAGAAATGATCTTTCACATCTTGAAAAAAAAGGGTTGCTTATTAAATCCAGAGGCGGTGGATTAAAAACTCAGAGAGTTGGAATTGATCAGCAACTAAACGAAAAAGCAAGAATTAATTCTAAAGACAAACAGGCTATCGGCAAAAAAGCTGCAGAAATAATTAATGATAATGACACTATAATAATCGATTCTGGTACAACAACAGTCGAAGTTGCAAAAAATCTTGGTAGGATTAATAATCTAACCGTAATAACAAACGCACTTAATATTGCCAGTCAACTTATACGAGATGAGATCAAAGTTATTCTTTTGGGAGGAATTTTAAGAAGCACTTCTCTTTCTTTAATCGGTTCGATTTGTGAAAATAGTATAAAAAATTTTTACTGTGATAAATGCTTTATTGGTGTTGATGGAATTGATTCACAATCAGGAATTTTTACACCAAATCCAGAAGAGGCTCATCTTAACAAGTTAATGATTGAAGCTTCAAAGGAAGTTATCATTGTTACTGATTCAAGCAAGTTTAAAAGAAAAAGTTTTGCATTTATTGCTCCAATTTCTAAAGTAAATATGATAATTACAGATTCTAAGATCCCTGAAGATGAATTAAAAAATCTTCAGAGTATGGGAATAAAAGTAATTTTAGTTTAATAATTTTAATTCTTAAGGATATTTGATGAAGAATTTACTACTTCAAAGTTTAACAGTACTTTTCTGTTTTCATTTTATTATTAATTATGAATCAATTGCGCAAACAAAACCTGATAAACTTTTATTAAAAAATTTTAGACCAAAAAATATTTACAATGTACCAGTTACAAAAATTGTCAAAGCAAAATATCCAATAATCGATATACATTCACACGCTTATGCAAACAATAAGGAAGAACTTGAATTGTGGGTAAAGAATATGGATGAAGCCGGGATAATTAAAACTATACTACTTACTTATGCACACGGAAGTGAATTTGATTCATTGATTAATTTTTATTCAAAATATCCAGATAGGTTTGAACTTTGGTGTGGTTTTGATTTTACAGGATATGATAAACCAGGTTACGGTCCGGCTGCTGTAAGAGAGCTAGAAAGATGTTTTAACAAAGGTGCAAAAGGAGTCGGCGAACTTGGTGATAAAGGTAAAGGATTAGTTTATGGTAATCCGCCAGCATACGGAATGCATATTGATAATGAACGAATGAATTTATTATTGGACAAGTGTGCAGAATTAGGAATGCCAATAAATATTCATGTTGGTGAACCACAATGGTTTTATGATAAAATGGACTCAACAAATGACGGTTTAATGAATGCATATACCTGGAGATTAGACAATCAAGAAAATATTCTTAATCTTGATGATGTATTAAAGACTCTTGAGAATGCAGTTAAGAATCACCCAAAAACTATATTTGTTGCTTGTCATCTTGCAAATCAAAATACTGATTTAGTAAAACTTGGAAGACTTTTGGATTTATATCCTAATCTTTATGCTGATATAAGTGCAAGGTATGCTGAAAATGCACCTGTACCAAGATACACAAGTGCATTTTTTGAAAAGTATCAGGATAGACTTTTATACGGTACAGATATGGGATTTGAAAAGAGTATGTATGAAACAACATTTAGAATTTTAGAATCAAATGATGAACATTTTTATAATATTGAATTATTCGGATATCATTGGCCACTTTATGGTTTTGGATTAAATGATAAAGTTTTAGAAAAACTATATTCTATTAATGCAAAAAAAGTTTTGCTAAAAAAATAATTTAGATTACAAGTCGTGTATTAGATTAAAAAACAAATATCATTATAATGTTTGTTTTAATTGGATTGCTTTTTAGTTCTTAACCTTAAATAATAATCAATCTAATGAGCTTTTAAATATCTATAGTGTAAATAAAAGTAGTAATCTTGATTATTTTTAATTTTTTTTTCCTTCTTCACTTACATAATATGAGATGATATTTTTGCTTACATTAATGGCAATAAAAAAGCCGCTACAAAAGCGGCTTCTTTAAAAATGATTTACATTTTTTAATAAGTCTCTTCATCACCAAAAATATTCAACTTTCCATTTATATGTTTAGATTTATCAGTAATTGAATATACACCACCATTAATACTAACTTCATCTAAATGGCATGTTACGCAATTTGCATTTGGAGGATGTGTTCCACCTTCTGCTGGTGTCTTTGGCATTGGATTTCCAGTGGTTGGATCTCCATGACATGTACCACAGGCTGAACCCTCTGATTGGGCTGTAAATAAAACTACGTTATTTGTATTTCCATTTTTAAAGTAACCATGACAGTAAGTATTTGAACATGAACCTGCTTCAAAATTGAAGGAAGGATTTGGATTAAAGTCACCTAAGCTAGCATCATAACTGAAACCGGAAGGTATGTTTGTATTAAGTTTAGCAAAATCTCCAAATACAACTTCTGCACCTAATGTATTATCTATATGAATAGGATCAGAAAATCCATTAGGCATTGTGTGACATTCCGTACATTCTACAGCAACTCCCATAATATTATCACTTAGATGTTTTGAGTGTGCACCAACACCTCTTTCACTTGAAGATATTGCTCCATTCAATGCTCTTGGCGGTGCTTGTTTAAGAGGATTAACAAAATCACCATGACAAGTATTGCATGCTTCAGGACCACCAGGAAGTTTATGGCAATCATAACAACTTGCCTGAGCAGTTCCGCCATTGTAATTTGATGCGTGGCATTGTTGACACTGCTTCATATCCCAATTAGAATTTGCAATTAACTTACCATGAAAATCTGATGAGCCTGGAGTACTAAACCCTGATTTATGCAGTGTAATTTCAGGTGCTTGAGGCAAATCTTCACGAATCTCACTACAACTTACTATAATGAGTGTACTAAAAACAATTGTAAAAAATAAAAATAAACGCTTCATTATTTTTTCCATAAAATTTTCGAATTAATGTTCTACATTGCTGCTATGACAATAACCACAGAAACCTATTCCCGGTGCAGATTGTGGCGAGGAGCTTGTATGACAATTATAACATACAGATAGATTATTTTCGTGCCAATCTCCGTCTTCACTATCTCTCATAAAATCGGTTGCATGTGTCTTAGGATTTGTACCTTTAATACCATCTTGATCAACATGGCATGTTATACAAGTTGGATCAGCACCATTAACATCGTGGCAAGCAATACATCTTTCAATATCTCTTCTTGCTAAAGTTGCGTGATCACCACCGCCGGAGCCTACTCCAAATGTTGTAAAAGAACTTTTTAAATGTGTTGATGGTATTATTCCACTATAAGCAAAATCTTCATTATCAGCTTGATGACATTCTGCGCAAAATGTTTCTATTTGATGGCAAGTTTGACATTCTGATGTTTTGCCTCTTGAATCCATACCGTGCGAAAACCGGTAATTCAAATCATGTACACGATTGATTGCCTGAACTTTTGATCCATCTACAAAATTACTTGGATAATATGGTTGATAGAAATCTTTTAATGTATTTGTTTCAGTAACTCCAATTGTTGCAGTATGGCAATCTTCGCAGCTTTGATTATCATGACACATAATACAGTTTGCATTAAACTCTTGAGCCGCAAACTTATGTGTTTTAGCAAAGCTAACAACTTTATGATCTTGAGGAATTAGGTTTGCTGTTGAGATATGACAGGATTCACAAGCATTGGATGCTACTGTTTTATCATTATGGCAACTAAAACAAGTTTCCATAGATGGATTGGCACCAATAGCTTGCCAGCTATAATCAACTTCACTTAACCCTTGATGACAGGATTCACAGCTAACTTCTGAATTTGCAAGATGTAATTTATGATTAAATAATAATCCTGATTCTTCTTTACTTAGAGCTTCAAAGTTATCATCATAATGACAAGTGGAACATTCTTGATCATTATCAACTTCGTGACAGGTTGAGCAATTATCGTGATTTGGGAACAGTGAATTTTTTAAATCCACACTTTCTTTAACTTCTGAGTGACATGAAACGCAATCAACAACATCTTTATGAAGTGAGTGTGAAAATTTTATTTTGCCTTTATTAGAATTAACATAATCTTCTTTTGGTGAACCGATTGCTCCAATTAATAGAAAAGCAATAGTTCCCAAGAAGATAAACAGATATAAAACTTTTAATTTATACATAGTTTGAATTTTATAAGTTTAAGTTAAACCAGTAATTTAATTTGAAGAAAACCCTTAAATCATTTTTATAAATTTTATTGTCCATATACTGTCCTTGCAAATCAAATGAAAGTACACGGAATGGACGAACATTTGCACCAACTAACAATGTTGTAAGGCTGTTTGTTTCACTATCAGCACTAAGTTTGTAACTGGTATAAGAAACTCCGACTGATGGTGTGAAAAACCCTTCAAATAAAGTGTAAGCAGAGTACAATGAGACTGCATCCAGCTCACCTGCATAACCAAGTGTTTTTCTATATGTTAAAGATCCATAATTAGTATTAAAACCAAAACCGATCCTCTGAGAATTTTCTGTTTTATATTGTACATTTCCAAACTTACCAGAAACTGTAATCAATTTATTAATCTTATAATCTGCACCAAGTTCAATCTCGTGTGTATTACCATAATCAAATACAGCAAAAATTGAGTTATATCTAATTTTTGGTTGGCGATAATTGTAGTAAAGATTTAATGACCATTTTTCAACTGCATCAGTTCTTGCATCAAATTCAAATTTTGAAAGTTGTTTAAAATTAATATCATAGTCAGCGCGAGTATAAATCGAAACAAGATCTTTTTGTATAAAATTTAAATCACCAGTAATAAACTGATATTGATTTGATTTATTTTCAATTATTGTTTCAATAGTATTAAAGAGGCTATCTTCTCTAAGTGCGGTATATTTTTTTGGTTGAAAATTTTTGTTTACATATCCAACTCCTAACTGAACATTAGGAATAACTGTTGTAGTTAACTTTCCACCAAAAATTAAATTGTCTTCAAAATTTTCAATTAACTTAAACTCTTGATACGCAGGAACACTTCCGCCAGCATAAGCATTTAGTTTAAATTTATTGTGTTTAAGAGTTAAAGAAGCACCATCATAAATTCCACCTGCTACACTATTTATGATAGGCTGTCTTCCCAATTTAATTGTGGCAACATTTAACAAATCACGAGCTTCTAAATAAAGGTTATAAAATCTTAATCTAGGATCTGATTCCATTTTAGTCATCACATCAGTTTCAAAATTCATATACGATCTAACTGATACTTTTCCATAATTAAGATTAAGGTTAAGCATTTCGTACGCTCGCAAATAATTCTCTGATGAAATTTCAGAATTAAATCTTTGAAGTGTGTATAATGAGCTTGAGAATCTTCCATTTATATTTTGTGCAGAAATAAAAATGGTTGTACTCACACAAAAGAATAGTATTATTTTTTTCATTTAATTTTCTATAAAAATTGTTCTATAATAAAATTAATTTTTTGGAGAAGAATGTTTAATCTTCTGCCAAGCTTCTTCAATATTAATTTCTACAAAAGTTGGACTTTCAGAGTTATGACATCCGGTACAAAAAGTATCCAATTTATCATGAACAACTAATCCATTTTTTATGGATAGTTCTTTGTCTTTCATTACTTTCATATCTTTATAATCAGAGCCTGCACCGTGGCAGGTTTCGCATTGAACACCATCTTCAACTTTGAATTTTTTTCCAATTAATGATGCATCAACATTGTAACCACTTGCATGACATTTTAAACATTCTGGTGTTTCAACAGCTAAAGTATTAAATCCTTTTTCTTTAGCAATCTGATTTGCTTTTTCAGTCTTTAAAGTTTCATATGCCTTTGAGTGTTTGCTGTTTTGCCAAATGGAAAGTTGACTTCCCTGTTTTTCTGTTTTGTGGCACATTCCACAACCATCTGTTCCAATATATGAATGTGTATTTTGTGCAGAGATTGTTAAAATTGGAGTTAAGAACATAGCTAGCAATAAATAAAAAAAAGATCTCATAGAACCTCCAAAAGTGATTTGTTTTCTTATGCAATATTATAAGAATTATTAGCAAGAGCAATAATATCGACTACAAATAATTCTTATTCAGTAAGTTAAAATGTAAAAATTTTAACTGCATTGGTTTATTCTATCTACATCCAATGATTGTAAAAAATAGAATATGACCAAATCAATAGACAAATTAAAGACCAAAGAATAATAGCAATTTCAAACTTTTTCTATTAGCAACTATTAGCTCTTTCTTTGTTTTGAAAATTTTGTCAACTCTTCTCCCAAAAATGAAAAATTAAAACAACAATTAGAGGTTATTGAAAAATGAAATACTCAAAAACTTTATAGAGGAATAAAAAAAGTCTATTTTAGAATGTCATTAAAAAAAAAATTCAAACAAGTACCAAAGAAATTTTAAAATATGAATTTAGAAAAACTGACTGTTGAAAATTCTTCCGTTCATGGTTTAGGAATCTTTTCAAAATCCAGCTTTACCGAAGGAGAAGTTATTACTTTTATAAAAGGTGAAGTTATTAATGCTGATGAATGTGTTAGACGAGAAAATGAAGAAAACAATGTTTATATCTTTTACAAAAATGACGATGAATATATTGATGTGTCAAACAATCAATTATTAAAATATCTTAATCATGCTTGTGAATATAATTGCGATATTGATGAAGATGAAAATGGGAACCTAGTTTTATTTGCTGCTGCTGATATTCTACCAGGTGAGGAATTGACAATTGATTATGGGTATGATGAGATTTATGAATACTGCTCATGTACTGTCTGCGAAAATAAAGTAGAAGAAAAATCCTGATAGTTGTTACGTTATAATCTGTGTATTTAGTGCAATCTCCTCAAGTACAGATGAAACCTTTAAACATTGGTTTAATGGACCATTAAATACAATAGCTTTACCTTTTACGTGTACCTCAAAAGCAAAACCTCTCGCTTTATCATAGGTACATTCTGTTGCTTTTATTAATTGATTTATTACCTCATCAAAAGTATGCCAATCATCATTGTAAAGAACTACTCGAGAGGCAACTCCTATATCTATTTCCTCATCAGCAAGTAATTCTGTTGTTTGATTTTGTTTTGGTTCTATTTCCATAATTAAAAATAGCTAATAAAATTTTTTATTAAAAGATGTTTACTTAAAGGTATTAAAAGTTTTATATAGTCCAATATTTAATTGATTTTAGAACTTGTCATCTTTATATTTTTGCATCAAAAACTAAGAACTTTACGGAGGTTAAATGAAAATAGCAGTATGTGTCAGCCATGTACCAGACACTGCTACTCGTATTAAAATCGGAGCAGATAGAAAAGCAATTGATCCTGCTGGAGTAACATACATAATTAATCCTTATGATGAATTTGCTGTTGAAGAAGCACTAAAGACTAAAGAAAAAGTTGGTGGAGATTCTTTAGTTTATGTTATTACCGTAGGTGGTGAAGCTAATAAAGACACCATTCGCAAGGCCTTGGCAATGGGTGTTGATGAAGGAATACTTTTAAAAGATGATAATCAACGTGATTCATTTGGAATAGCTAAAGCCTTGGCAGATGAAATAAAATCTTTGGGTTGCGAAATAGTTTTTTGCGGTAAACAATCTGTTGATTATGATAATTCTATAACAGGACAAATTGTTGCTGAAATGCTTAATTACAATTGTGTTCCAGTTGTTGTTGATTTTAAAATAGATGGAAATAAAATTACTGCTGAGCGTGAAATCGAAGGCGGAAAAGAAGTTGTTGAAACAGAATTACCTGCAGTAATCACTACTCAAAAAGGATTAAATGAGCCAAGATATGCTTCACTAAAAGGAATAATGGCTGCAAAGAAAAAGACAATTACCGAAAAACCTGCGATACCATCAACCAATTTTGCAGAAGTTTTAGATATGAATTTACCGGCTACTAAACAACCTGGTAGAATTTTAGGATCAGATAGTTCCGCAGTTGCAGAATTAGTTAAACTTTTAAGAGAAGAAGCAAAGGTTATATAGGCAGAATTATGGCAAACAAAATTTTAGCAGTATTAGAACAAAGAGAAGGAACTATAAAAAAAGTTTCGTTTGAAGTTGCAAGCACGGCTGCAAAACTTTCTAAAGAATTAAATCTTGATGTTGAAGCTGTTGTTGCAGGCGCTGAGGTAAGTAACATAAATGAAGTTTCTAAATATGGGATTTCAAAATTAGTACATTTTAAAAATTCAGAATTAAATAATTACTCATCAAGTGCTTATGCTGATGTTTTTAGCGGCTACGCAAGTGAAGTTGGTGCAACATACATATTTGTTGGAAACACAGCATTTGGAAATGACCTAGCACCACGATTATCAGTTAAACTTAATTCTGGTTGTGTTGTTGATTGTATTAATTTAACTGTTGAATCTGGAGAAGTTATTGCAACTCGCCCCATATATGCAGGAAAATCTAATTTGAAAACTAAATTAAATTCTGATGTTAAAATATTTACGATCAGACCAAATATTTTTAAAGCTGAATTATCTGATGCTGGATCATTTTCGGTAGATGTAAAGGAAGTAAGCAATCCAAATTTAAAATCTAAAGTTGTAGCTTATAAAAAATCAGAAGGTAAATTAGATGTAGCTGAAGCAGATATTATTGTTTCTGGTGGAAGAGGAATGAAAGGACCTGAAAATTTCAATCTTCTTGAATCTTTAGCTGATGTTCTAGGTGCTGCTGTTGGCGCTTCTCGTGCAGTTGTTGATGCTGGATGGAGACCTCATCGTGAACAAGTTGGACAAACAGGAAAAACTGTCTCCCCTACTCTTTATGTTGCTTGTGGAATTTCTGGGGCAATACAACATTTAGCTGGAATGTCAACATCAAAATATATTGTGGCAATAAATAAAGATAAAGATGCACCAATATTTAGTGTTGCAGATTATGGAATTGCCGGTGATTTGTTTGAAGTTTTACCTGTTTTAACTGAAGAAATAAAAAAAATAAAATCATAAATTATTAGGTTAAAGGTTTGGATAAAGTTCAATGTGAAATTTTAGGATTGTCATCTAATCCATCTACTGGTGGAGCCTATGCAATTTTACTTAAAGAAGTTGAAGGCTCGCGTAGATTACCAATTATTATTGGTGCATTTGAAGCACAGGCAATTGCGCTTGAAATGGAAGGAATAAAACCACCCAGACCTTTAACCCATGATTTGTTAAAAACTATTGTAGATAATCTTGGCGCTAATGTAGTTGAGATACTTGTGAATGAATTAAAAGATAATACCTTTTATGCTAAAATTATTCTTGAAGTTTCAGGATTAACAAATGAAATTGATGCTAGACCAAGTGATGCAATTGCATTAGCAGTTAGAACTTTTGCTCCAATTTATATTGCTGAAAGTGTTATGCATTCTGCTGCGTTTATTCCATCGGATGAATCTGAGTTACCTGAGTTTGAAAATATCGGCGATTTGGAAACAGATAAAAAATACATTTCTAAAGAAGCACAAATAGCAGCTTTGCAGGATAAATTACGAGAGGCTTTGGAAAGTGAAGAGTTTGAACGTGCTGCAAAGTTACGTGATGATATTAAAAAACTGACTCAAAGTAATTAGTTAAAAATTTTTTTTCCTATTTCGCATTCTAAACATTTTTTCTTAATGCAGTAGTTTCTAAAAAGATCTATCATTCCCTGGTAATAAACACTTCTAAATTTTTCATTCTTTAACCCTAGTGTATCATTAACTTTATCTACAAGATGATTGCCTTCCTTCTGGTAGTAGTTTAAATATAGCTCCAATACTTTTTGAGATAATTCTTTTTTGTTATGAACCTCGAAGTAAACAGAAAAGATTGGAAGTATAATATTAATAATTATCTCATCAGCTCTTCCAAGCCCGATAAAATAATTAAGCTTAGTTTTGGTTGCTTTATTAAAATTGTAGTGTCCAGCCCAATAACCTTCCCCCTGAACAATAAATTCATTTCTAAGTTTAGTAACAAGTTTATTGTGATCCGTAAATTCTTGAAATAGATTAATTATCTTTATGAATTGTTCGTGTACAATCATCTTCTCTAATAATCTTGCACCAGCAGCTAATCTTATGGTCGGAAAATTATGTGGTCGTTGTTTAAAAAAGTTCCATTCATTTTTATCCAGAATTCCGGAATCATATTTATCCTTAACCTTTGTCCATATATCCAAACTTGTTCTCATATATTCTGATGTATCTTCATCCGCAATATTTGTTACTTCAGGAAACAATCCACTAATATGAAATAAAACACTCTCAATTTTTTCACGATCAAGATTGTTGATTGATTTAAAGTATTTTATATCAGTATAACGACTGAGCTTAATCATAATATCTTTATTTTTTGAATAACCGAGCGCTTCAAAAACCTGCTCATATAGCAATTGCTGCCAAAATATTATGTGAGCAAAATCTTTACTTTCAAACTCCCGACTACTTATTGTTTGATGAAAATCATGATAAACTTTTGGTTCCTTAACATTTAATTCATCTAAAACTATTAGTTCTTTAAGCCGCTCAAGATTTCGTTCACATTTTTTTTTAAATCTATGTAAACCTAAACTTTTGATATAATTAATTTTTTCAATTCTAGATACTTGATGATTAAGTTCAACACAAGGCATTTTAATATCATCGTCATCGTTAATGGAAACAATATCTTTAGTAATATTTTCTTTTACGGAAGCAGTTAAATAATTACTTAAATCAAGTGTTGGAACTTTTCTGCCGTTTTGTGTAACTACATAAGGATATGATGAATCGTTTGACAGGACAACGTGGAGAATAATTTTATTATAACGTTGATTTAGATTGTGTCCGTGTGATTTCCAATCGGAGTGTAAAGTATCAATCTCAACATCACCAGTAAATGTTATGTTTCCTATCCTAATTCGCGTATGATGATAATCAGGGCCAGCTTCATCAGTGTTTCTGGTACCTGGGTCAATAATTTCTATTTCAATTCCATCTGCAGTAGATAACTTAGAATCGAAGCGCTTCTCTTCCCAGATTTTATAGATAAGTTCTTCAGGAATTTTAGGATTATTTTTCAAATCATTATATCGATTTAATTAAAACTGCATTCCAGAGTTTCGGATTAAGGAATCTTATTAATTCTTAATTCAAATCTATTGTTTTTTTTGTACACTTAAAATGAATATTAAAATATTAGAGGAACAAACCAATATTAAAATAAAGTTAATTGATTAGTTGGAGAGGCTGAGTTTATTAAAATTTATTATTTCTTTTTGTGCAGCTTCCGCAAAATCTTCTTTATTGCTTTTGTAGATTATTCCCCTGCTAACATTAACTAAATAATTTTTACGTTGCATACTTTTAAATAGAGAACTTACTTCTTCAAAACTTCCGCCCTGCGCACCAACGCCTGGTAATAGAATTGAAAGTTTACCAAAACTAGTAATATCACATTTTAGATCATCAATTTTTGTTGCGCCAAAAACAATTCCGCAATTTTGTTTTTCATTCCAAATATTCACTTTCTCAAGAATATTTTGATAAACAAATTTTCCACTCTCCAATTTTAGTTTTTCAAAATCATTTGCACCAGGGTTTGAAGTAAGAACAAGAATATAATTCATCTTATCAGAATAATCCAAAAATGGTTGTAACGAATCTTTACCCATATATGGATGAAGTGTAACAGCATCAAATCCAAAATGATCATATATAGATTTAGCATACATTTCTGAAGTGTTACCAATATCACCTCGCTTTGCATCTGCAATAGATAAAGTATCTTCAGGGATTAATTCAACAGTTCTTTCAAGTTCATTTATTCCTTCAGAACCATTTCTTTCATAAAATGCAAAATTGATTTTGTATGCTGCTGCATAGTCTTTTGTTGCATCAATTATAGCTTTATTAAACTTATAAACACCATCAATATCATTCTTTAAAAAATCCGGGAGTTTTGTAATATCTGTATCCAATCCAACACAGATAAACTTTCCTCCATTATTCTTAGCAACTATTTTTTCTTGTGATGTCATAATTTTTTTAAGTATAATTTTTTCTGTTTCGATAAACATTAGCAATTATGCCAAGCATAAACATATTTACTAAAAGTGAACTTCCGCCATAACTAACAAATGGAAGTGGAATGCCAATTACTGGTAAAATACCTACAACCATTCCAATATTAATTAAGTAATGAATAATATATACTGAGAGAATTCCAATTAATGTTAAACTCAAAAATTCATCCTTTGTTGAAGCAGCAATTTTTAGTATTCTTAAAAAAAGAAAGAGAAATAAAATCAGTACAATTATAGATCCAATAAAACCAAACTCTTCACCAATTACACAATAAATAAAATCCGTCCATTGTTCAGGAATATATTGTAATTGTGTTTGATTGCCTTGCATAAATCCTTTACCAAATAAACCGCCAGAACCTATTGCAACTTTTGCTTGTATTGTGTTGTAGCCAGCTCCAAGTGGATCAGAATTTGGATCGATAAAAGATTGAATACGTTTTTGTTGATGTGGGCTAAGTGCATTGTATAATGATCCCGCAAAAAAACCGGATGCAAGGTTTAATGCAAAGATTGATCCACTAAAAAAAATATCCTTCCTGAACAATAACAACATTACTAAAATCAAAACGAGTGATCCGACAAAATAATAAACACCAAACAATGCTGATATTGCAACACCACCCGGAGATAGCACTACAAACAATCCAAATAAACTTATGCCTTTCCAAAATATTAAAATCAAAATCATACCAATAAAAACCATTGAAGTTCCCATATCAGGTTCAAGTAAAATCAGAAGTACTGGTAATAAACCTATTGATAAAGAAAACAGTATATCCTTAAACGAATCTATATCAGTGTTTTTTCTGCTAAGATATAGAGACATCGCAAGTATGGTTCCAATCTTACCAAACTCTGATGGCTGAAAACCAAATGGTCCGATATCCAACCAGCTTCTTGCACCTGATGTTTTTCTTCCTACAACTAATACTACAACTAGTAAAAGTAGTGAAAACAAATAAGTAGGGATTGAAATCATTTTAAAGGTGTTTGTAGGAAGTGAATATGTAATAAAGAAAACTATAAATGATGCAATACTAAAAATTAATTGCCTGTTAAAGTTTCCGCTCATTGTTGGATGATTGTATGTTGAACTAAATATTGCTGTTAGTCCAATTGCAATTAGTAATGATACAGGAATAAATATTCCCAAATCAAACTTGTCACTTAATTTATAATCAATCCTCAATATTTACTCCAGCAATCGGCTGTTTGATCTCTGTTTTCACAGAATCTTTTTTCAGTGTTTCTTTTTTTAGATAGGCTTTAATTAACGCCTCAGCAATTGGTGCGGCATAAGTTCCACCAAAACCAACATTTTCAACAACTATTGCAAACGCAATTTGTGGATTGTCTGATGGTGCAAAGCCAACAAAGAATGCATGATCTTTTCCATGCGGATTTTGTGCTGTTCCTGTTTTACCAGAAATTTTTATATCATCCATTTTAATATGTGTTGCGGTACCGGAACCATTAACAACAAGAAACATTCCTTCTTTAATAATATCAAAAACTTCTTTTTTAATTCCTGTTTTTATTTCTGGAAAATTATAAGGAATTATTTGTTTTGTTTTATTATCAAGATATCCCTTTACAATATGTGGCTGATATGAATTCCCATCATTTGCAATTAGAGAAACATATTTTGCAAGCTGTAATGGTGTAACACTTACTTCCCCCTGACCAATGCCTAGACTTGCCATAATACTTCTAGGCCACTTTTCACCATACATTTTTACATAATAATCTTCTCCCGGTATAAATCCTGTAGCTTCTTCACCAATATCAATTCCTGTTTTTGATGCGAACCCTAATTTAAGTGCATACTCTTTCCACTTATCCAATCCAATTTTATAAATCAAGTGATAGAAAAAACTGTTACAGGATTTTTCAATTGCGTGAACAACATTTATTGCACCATGATTTCCGTGGCACTTAAAAAATCTACCAAAAGTAAATCCACCGCCACAATATATTGTAGTTGTAGGCGTAATAATTCCCATATCAAGAGCAGCAATTGCGGCCAACATTTTAAATGTTGATCCTGGTGGTTTTAAAGACATTGTTGCACGATTAAAGGATGGTTTATCAGGATTGTTGTAAAGATCACGCAAAAACTCTTTTGATGTAACATAAGAAAATTGATTAAGATCATAATCTGGTGCACTTACTAAAGCTAAAACTTCTCCGGTTTTTGGTTCGATTGCAACAATTGCTCCACGTTTACCAATCATCTGTTCTTCAGCAACTTTTTGAACATCTGCATCATAAGATAGAACAAGATCTTTCCCTTTTATCGATATTTTATCTTGAGTTCCATCTTTGTATTTACCAATTTCTTTACGCTTAGAATTTACAAGAACATAATTAAAACCTTTTTTACCTCGTAATTCTTTTTCGTATTGTTTTTCTAAACCATTGTGTCCAACATAATCACCGGGGATGTAATAATCCTTTTCTTTGTTCAATTGATTTGGTGAAATCTCTTTTGTATAACCAAATGAATGTGAGCCTTTAATACCAAATGGATAACCGCGTTGCATTTCAACAATGTAATCAACACCGGGTAAATTTTCTTGATTTTCTTCTACCCATGAAACTGTTTCAAAACTAATTCCACGCTTAATTTTAAGCGGGATATATTTAGAATATATTTTATTTTTTTTTAATATTGATCCAACAAATCCTGAATCAGCATTAATCATTTTATCTATAAGCGAATTTAGTTTTGGATCGTAATCAGCAGGAGTAATTCTTAGAGTATAGGCAGGAATATTATCAACCATTATTTTTAAGTTACGATCATAAAAAACACCACGAAATGGAGTTTGCTCAATAGCTTTGATACTATTATCTGCTGACTTTTCTTCATAGGCTTGTTGATTTAATATCTGCATCTGAAAAAGTTTAAATGATAACACAGCAAACAGTAGTATTATAAAACCATAAATAAATGATTTTCTGCTAATCGAAGCAAAGTTTACAGATCTCAAAACATTTTCCTTTTAGGATAAAATATCATAACTGTTAGAGCTAATGCAGCAGTGTAGATTGCAGGAAGAATTGCATACTGGAAAAAGACTGTAAAAATATTTCCAGTAAGATTTATTGAAGTGAAAAATGCATTTATTGTGGAATCAATTAACGATGCGAACAAAACAATTAATGCAAAGTAATAAGGAATTAGATATTGATCTACTTTATTTTCAGATGAAAAATAACCAGCAGTAAATCCAGCTAAAGTTTTAGCAATCATTGCACTTCCTAAAGTTGTACCGGTAATTATATCAATTAGAAAACCATAAATAAAGCCAAGAACCGCCCCATAAATTTGTCCTTGTGTTATTGAATAATAGACTAGAAGTATGATGATTAAATCAGGAATTACAGTATCAATAGCTAATAAAGGAATAACTGTAGTTTGTATTAGTAAAAGTGGAAAGAATAAAACGAAAGAAATAATATGTTGTGTTCTCATTATTTATTCAAAGTATTAAATTCAATTTTATCAATTTCTTTATCCTTAACTATACCAAGAATAAATAAGTTTTCAACTTTTTGAAAATTTACAAATGATTGCACTTTAACTTCATTAAAAATTCCTTGCTGAACATTTCCAACTTCATAAACAATCCCGACAGGTAATGGAAAAGGAATACTGGAACTTATATCAGAAGTTACAATTCTATCACCTTTTTTTAAGTTGTAGGTTTTAGGAACATTAGTCATCACTAACCAATCGCCATTCCATTTCATAACAGCATTTTCTCTTGTACGCTCACTTTTAACAGTAATTTTCAAATCAACATTATTTAATGTTCTTGCAATTGAATAATTATCTGCGGTAGTGTATATAATTCCAACAAGTCCTTTATCAGTGATAACCGGCATTCCGGCTTTAACACCTTGATTGAGCCCAGCGTTTATAGTAATTGTTCCTTGAGATTTTGAAATTGATTTGGAAACAATTGTTGCAGAGATTAAAGGAAAGTTTGATGAATCTTTTAATGCTAATAATCCTTTTAAATCTTCATTAACAATTCCAAACTCTCTTAACCGGCTAAGTTGAAGCATAATTTCTGCATTAGTTCTTCGTAATTCTTCATTTTCTTTTTTAAGATTACTGATATTAAAGAAGTCCGTAAAAATAGAAGTAACAGATGCAAATGTACCAAATGCAACTGATCTTACACGTTGAATACCTTGAGTATTATTTTGCGAAAGCAAGATGAGACTGGCAGATAATAAAACAACTAATACAACATACTCTTTAAAATTTTCCCAAATCGAAACTAAAAATCTTATCATCAATATCTTCTATTACGTATTAATACCTTTGAATAATGATTGAGATTATCAATAACTTTACCCGCACCGCGTACAACTGCTGTCAATGGATCTTCTGCTACATGTACTGGTAAATTGGTTTCCATTCTGATTCTTTCATCTAACCCTTTTAACAATGCGCCACCACCTGTAATCATTACTCCACGATCTAAAATATCAGCAGAAAGTTCTGGTGGAGTTCTTTCAAGTGTTTGTCTTACAGCATTAACAATTTGTACAACTGCTTCATTTAATGCTTCACGAATTTCAACTGAACTTACTTCAGTAGTTTTTGGAATTCCGCCAACTAAATCTCTGCCTTTTACCTGAATTGTAATTTCTTCTTTAAGTGGAACTGCTGATCCTACTTCGCATTTAATTGCTTCAGCCGTTCTTTCACCAATTAAAATGTTATGATTTTTTTTGAAGAACTGCATAATTGCATAGTTCATTTCATCACCGGCAATACGAATTGATTCTTCATTTACAATTCCTGATAATGCAATAACAGCAATTTCAGTTGTACCACCACCAATATCAATAATCATACTACCCACAGGAGCTTCAACATCAATTCCAATTCCTATTGCAGCAGCCATCGGTTCTGCAATTAAGTGAACTTCCTTAGCACCGGCGTGTTCAGCACTATCTCTAACTGCTCTTTTCTCAACCTCTGTTACGCCGCTTGGCACAGCAACAATAACTCTTCTGCTAGCCATTGGTCCGCCACCGCGTACACGTTTAATAAAAGCACGAATCATACCTTCAGCAATTTCAAAATCAGCAATCACACCATCACGCATTGGGCGAGTAACTTTAATTTCTTTGTGTTCTCTTCCCTGCATTTCTTTAGCTTTATTTCCCAGAGCTATAATCCGTTTAGAATTTTTATCAAATGCAACTATGGATGGTTCATTTAAAACGATTCCCTTACCTTTAACGTGGATAAGAGTGTTTGCAGTTCCTAAATCAATTGCAATATCGTTTGAGAAAAAATCAAATAAGCCCATTGTTCCTCTTAATGTTTAAAGTGCCTTATTCCTGTTAGTACCATAGAAATTTTATTTTGATTTGCAGCGTCTATAACTTCTTGATCCCTGACAGAACCGCCAGGTTGAATAACTGAAACAGCGCCGCATTTTATTATTTCAAGTAAACCATCTGCAAAAGGAAAAAATGCATCTGATGCTGCAACCGAACCATTTAAATCCAAACCATGTTCTTTTGCTTTCATCACAGCAATTTTTGCAGAATCTATTCTGGACATTTGTCCAGCACCAACACCCAAAGTTGCTTTATCTTTTACATAAACTATTGCATTGGATTTTGTATGCTTAGCAATCTTCCATGCAAATTTTAAATCTTCTAATTCTTCTTTTGATGGTTTTTTATCTGTAACAAATTGTAATTCATTTTCATTTAATGAAACTGAATCAGAATCTTGGGTTAAAACTCCACCAGGTATAGAACGAAAAGTTTTTCCTTCGATCAAAACGGATTTTTTTTGCAATACCAATCTTCTATCTTTTTTCTTTTTTAGGATTTCTAATGCACCATCACTAAATGAAGGAGCAGAAATTATCTCTAAAAATATTTTATTTAATTCTGTGGCAGCAGCAATATCAACTTGTTTGTTAAAAGCTACAATACCACCAAAAGATGAAACCGGATCGCATTTTAATGCTCGAATATACGCTTCAAATGGATTCTTACCAATAGCTGCACCAGCAGGATTATTGTGTTTTATTATTGTGCAGGAAATTTCTCCAAGATCTTCGCAAAGCTCAACCGCAGCAACTAAATCTAAAATGTTATTGTATGATATTTCTTTACCATGAAAAACCTCAAAATAATCTTCAAAGTTTCCAAAAATATTAGCACTTTGATGCGGATTCTCTCCATAACGAAGTGAATCTGATAATTCTTCATTGATACGGATGTGTGTTGGTTCTAATGAAAATTTATTTTCTAAATAATTTGCAATATATGTATCGTAATTTGCTGTATGCGAATAAGCAGCCACAGCTAGTTGTTTTCTAGTTTCTTCTGAAATACTTCCGAGTGTCAACTCAGTTAAAAAAGAATCATACTGACTTGGATTTGTAAGTATTGAAACAAACTTATAATTTTTTGCAGAAGCACGAACTAAACTTGGTCCGCCTATATCAATATTCTCAATAACATCATCCAGAGTTGATTGTGGATTTGATGCAGTTTTAACAAATGGATATAGATTAACACATACTATATCAATTGCTTCAATCAAATTTTCTGCAACTTGTTTTAAATCTGAATCATTATCACGCCTGAAAAGTATTCCACCAAATATTTTGGGGTGTAAAGTTTTAACTCTTCCATCAAATATTTCCGGAAATCCTGTTATAGAACTTATTTCAGTTACAGATATTTTATTTTCCAAAAGTACTTTAGCTGTATTGCCTGTTGCGATAATTTGGTAACCATTTTTTACCAAACCTTTTGCAAACTCAACAATTTTGGTTTTATCAGAAACACTTAGTAAGGCTAATTTTTTCAAATTCATTTTCCTAAAAACGAGGAATAATTTTTCCTCAGTTTAAAACAATAACTCTATTGTCTTCAATAATTATTCTATCTTCAGCAAAAGCTTTTACAACCTCTGGTAAAATTTGGTGCTCAATTGTTAAAACTCTTTCAGCAATTTCTTCAGGTGATTTTACATCAGAAATATCAACACATTTCTGCGATATTATTTTTCCAGTATCATAACTTTTATCTACAAAATGTATTGTTGCACCGCTTACTTTAGCAGAAGAATTATAAACTGAACGATGTACATTCATTCCATACATTCCTTTTCCACCAAATGATGGAAGCAAAGCTGGATGAATATTAATTATTCTATTCTCAAAATTTTCAATCAACTTAAAAGGAATTAATTTTAGATAACCAGCCAATACAATTAACTCAACATTAAGTTTTTTTAGTATTGCTGTAATTTCATCCTGATGAATCATTCCCTCATTTTTACCAACAGTAAAAGTTTTAATATCAAATTCTTTGGCAATCTCAAAAGCTTTACAATCAATTTTATCACTTAAAACTGCAGCTACTTCAACAAAACTCTTTAAACCAGAATAATTTAAAATAGCATTTAGGTTAGAGCCTCTGCCGGATACAAAAACTGCAATTTTCAATTAAAAATACCTGAAATGTTGGTGAAAATTAGCTAATCGGTAAAAAAGAAACAATGACAGAAGTGCTAAAATAAATTATTTTTTACTATTCTTGGGTAATAATCTCTGCAAAGTATATATCTTATTCTCAAGCGAATTTCTAAAATCAAATTCACCTATTCCTTCAATCTGCAATAAGAAAAGTTCAGAATCAATAAATTTTTTCTGATTATAACTAATCCATGCACCAAAATAATGTGCATAAGCATGTACCCAACGTTCACGTTCAACAGTAGTTTTAATACACTCAACAGCGTATTCTAATGCCTTACCATATTGTCTTTGCTTATAAGTAACTTCACACAAATGAAAAATAGCTTCAGCTTTTTGATCGTTGTTAATTTTATTTTGCTCAATATAATTTTCTAATGAATCTTTAGCTGCATCAAGTTTATTTTGTTTTATTAGGTTCGTTATTTTTATAAGCCTCATATCATTTGAAGATAATTTTTTATCCTCAAGTTCTTTTCCTTTTCTTTCAGCATAAAGATCTTCTTCAATATCAGTGTTTCCATCATCAGATTTCTCATAATATTTAACAGCTTCTTTTCTGTTTCCATTTAATTCATAACATAGACCTATTCTAAAATTTGCGAAGCCTTTATAATCATCATTAATAGCGGTCTTAATATAGTTTTGATAATATACGCGCGCCGAATCAAATTGATTTCTTGCAAAGAAAACATTTCCTAAAAGATAATTTGAATTTGAACTTACAAAAGGATACAACTGATCATTTGAGTTAATTACAAATCTTATATGCTTTTCAGAATTGCTAAGTTCATTCAATTCAAACTCAACCCAGGCAAGAGAAAAATTGAATAATAAATTTTTAGGATATCGTCTAACAAGATTATTAAGTATTTCTTTTGCTGCAGGATGATCAACAATCACGCGGGCGTAAAGTTGTGATAAATAATATTGAGCATCAACCTTTGAAAGTTTTCCCTTAAGCGTTGTCTTCTTAACATAATCTAAACCAAGTTCTTTATCTGCGGTAATACCAACAAGATTTGCAGCCCATTCTAATGTTGATGGAATTTGTGACAAAGCAAAATTATAAAGTCCTAATCCTAAATAAGCATCATAAAAATCAGGTTTGATACTAACAGCATCTTCAAGATTAGATTTCATTTGATTGCTCGTCCACAAAGCCTGTAAATAATTTCCACTACGTGCTTCAGCAATGGATTTGTTGTAGTAAATCGAGCCTAACAAGTAACTTAATTCAGCTGAAGGTTTTTGCTTACCTTTAACTTCAGTAAGCTCAATCGCTTTGTCTGAGAAGTAGGTAAATGAGTCAAGATAAACTTCATTTAGATTGCCAAGATAATGCCATAAAAATATTATTGATTTATAATGATATCCTCTTGGGTCAGTTGGATTTTTTTTAATTATTGAATTGAAAATTCTAAAGCCTTCATCCCAATTAAAATTATATATCTTATCCAATCCAATCTGAATTTGCTTATCACTTGCTTGCTGAGAATAGTTATTAACGACAAAACTAAAAGAGATAAATGCAAATAATAAAAATTGTTTAAACATTTTTTAAGCTTTATTTGACAAAGATAATTTTAATGATGCTTTAACAAACTCTCTAAATAAAGGATGAGCTTTAGTTGCACGTGATTTTAACTCAGGATGAAATTGGCAAGCAACAAACCATCGTTTATCAGGCAATTCGATCATCTCAACCAATTCCCTATCTGGAGATAAACCTGAAAGTACCAATCCATTTTCAGTAAGTACATTTCTGTATTTGTTATTTACTTCATATCTGTGTCTGTGTCGTTCAGAGATATAAGTATTTTGATAAGCTTTAAACGCATGTGTCTTATCTTTAATGATACAAGGATACGCGCCTAACCTCATCGTTGCGCCCATATCCTTAATGTTTTTCTGATCGGGCATTAAATCTATAACACTAAATTTGTTCTTTTTAAACTCTGAACTATGAGCATTTTTAATTCCACAAACATTTCTTGCGTACTCAATTACAGCACATTGCATTCCTAAACAAATACCAAAAAATGGTATATCATTTTCTCGTGCATATTGAACAGCCTTGATCTTTCCTTCAATTCCACGTTCTCCAAAACCACCGGGTACTAAGATTCCGCTTACACCATCAAACAATTTTCCTGCTGATTCAGTTTCTAAAAGTTCGGCACTAATTGGTCTAACAATAACTTTACAATTATTTTCAGCTCCGGCATGAACAAATGATTCCATAATGCTTTTATATGCATCCATGTGCTCAACATATTTACCACACAAAGCAATCTCAACTTTTTCAGATGGATTTTTTATTCCACTTACTAATTGTTCCCAATTTTCTAAGTTACTTTTTTTATCAGGTAGATGTAATCTTTGCAAAACAGTCTGATCAAATTTTTCTTTATGTAAAACTAATGGAACTTCATATATCGAAGAAGAATCATAATTTGATATTACAGCTTTAGAATCAACATTACAGAAAAGTGCAATCTTATCTCGTAAATCTTTACTAAGTTTTTTTTCAGATCTACAAATAAGCACATCGGGTTGGATTCCAAGTTCCAAAAGATTTTTTACACTATGTTGTGTTGGTTTAGTTTTAACTTCGCCGGCAGATGCAATATATGGAACAAGTGTAACGTGTATGTCCATAGTATTTGCTCTACCAAACTGAAGCATAAGTTGTCTCATTGCTTCAATAAATGGAAGACTTTCAATATCACCAACAGTTCCGCCAATTTCACTGATGATAATATCATACTCGCCAAGCTCGCTTAGCTTTAACATACGATTTTTTATTTCATCAGTAATGTGTGGAATAACCTGAACTGTGGCACCCAGAAAATCGCCGCGTCTTTCCTTTGTTATAACTTCATTGTAAACCTGACCAGTTGTTGTGTTGTTAGCACGAGTCATATTTACATCAAGAAATCTTTCATAATGGCCCAAATCAAGATCAGTCTCTGCACCATCATCGGTTACATAAACTTCTCCATGCTGAAATGGACTCATAGTTCCTGGATCAACATTTATATATGGATCAAATTTTTGAATTGTGACTCTGAAGCCGCGTTGTTTTAGTAGTAAACCTAGAGATGAGGCTGTGATTCCTTTGCCTAATGAAGAAACAACACCGCCTGTAACGAAGATGAACTTAACTTTTTTTCGTGATGACATTTTACTTTTTTTTGCTTTGAAATATAGAGTCATCAGCGTTTAATTCCAATCAGTTTTGGGCTGATTGAAAAATATTATTTTATTTTAAGCACCACCATCGTCATATCATCGTGCTGGCTTGCTTTTCCAATAAATTTATTAACATCTTCAAGCAGTTTATCCTGAATATCTTTAGCAGAAGATGCTGTTTTTAAGCGGGCAATCTCAAACATTCTGTCCAATCCATATTCTTCACCCTTTTTATTTACAGCTTCTGTAAATCCATCTGTGTAAAAAATAAAGACTTTACCCGAAGTTAACGTTTCTTTGTGCTCTGTAATTACTTTTGCAAATAGATTTCCCTTTTCCAAACCTAAAGCCAACCCATTTGGACTAATTAAGTTGATTTCACCTGAATGATCGTGTAGAATTATTGGATTGTGCCCGGC